>ENA-ORUF01003581-ORUF01003581.1-human-gut-metagenome-genome-assembly--contig:-NODE-3581-length-11110-cov-3.386793_pt1 | contig 11110 bp, 11 predicted proteins | sample MGYA00242077_ERZ509203 | MGnify/ENA primary metagenome ERZ509203 (study PRJEB26280, sample SAMEA2338834) | human gut metagenome | biome: human gut; feature: human-associated habitat; material: faeces...
AATTTATGCAAAAAACGATCGTAAAATATCAAAAATCAAGGGGTCCCAATTTACTGACACGAATCACACTGATTGCAATCAGTATAATTACACTTTGTATTTTCAGCCTCTCCCATACCAGCGGCGATGGCTTTCAGAGCAATGGCACACTCCAGACGCTTCCGTTCCATTTTGCAGGCCACCTCATTGGACAGACTTATGTCACCATTCACCAATAGGTTAGAGGCGGAGCAGCCACCGCTGCAATAGAAGCGCGCCCAACACTCCCGGCAGGCGGGACGGGTGTAGATGTTCTGCTTAGCAAACTGGCCGGAAATATCCATATCGAAGGAGCCATCGAACACATTGCCCATACGGTACTCCTCCTTCCCTACAAACTGGTGACAGGGGTAAATGTCTCCATCAGGGGTGATGGCCACATACTCGCAACCTGCTCCGCAGCCACGAAGGCGTTTAATAACACAGGGCCCCTGGGCAAGGTCTACATTGAAGTGGAAGAAGTTCACGTCTTTTCTTCCCATGAGCTCCCGGGCTAGTTTCTCATACTCTGCCTCCACTTGGTCCAGATCCTCCTCCTTGATGGCGAAGGGGTCGTCTAGGGGACCACTGGCCGGCTCCACCGACACATGGCGGAAACCGAGAGAGGCCAGATGCATCACATCCTGAGCAAAGTCCAGATTTTCCCGAGTAAAGGTACCACGGGCGTAGTAGTCCTTGGTGCCGCGTCCGGCTACTAGTTTTTGAAACTTGGGGACAATAACATCATAGCTCCCCTTCCCACCTGCAGTGGGGCGCATGTGGTCGTTAACATCCTTCCGCCCATCCAGAGAAAGTACTACGTTGGACATCTCACGGTTGATGTAATCGATATTCTCATCACTGAGAAGCATCCCGTTTGTGGTGATGGTGAAACGGAACACCTTGTCGTGTTCCTTCTCCAGAGAGCGGGCATACTCCACAGTCTTTTTTACGGTATCCATAGCCATCAGAGGCTCGCCGCCGAAGAAGTCCACCTCGATGTTCCGGCGCTTCCCAGACTTCTTTACCACCCAGTCGATGGCCTGCTTGGCGGTCTCGAAATCCATGGTCATGCGGTGGCCGGTGCCAAAGTCGCCGGTAGAAGCGAAGCAATACCGACAGCGCAGGTTACAGTCATGGGAGACATGGAGGCAGAGGGCCTTGACCACGGCCTGCTTGGGCATCTCCATGGCGGCCTCCGGGTCCAGATAGTCATCGCTGGAAAACAGAAGGCCGGCTTCCTGAAGGCTTCGAAGTTCCTCCCAGGTCTCACCCACCTCCTGGTCAGAGTACTGACTCAGCTGCTCACGGACTCCACGGGGGCAGGTCTCCCCCATAGTCTCCTCCCCCTCCAGCAGGGAGAGCATGTCATAGCTCATTCGGTCCAAAACATGGACCGCACCGCTGTTTACGTCCGCCACCAGGTACTGTCCCAGGGCGGTAAAGGTATGGATCATAACAAACGAATTCCTTTCTGCCCGCCCATCCGGAGCGGGGTGTTTCGCGCATGAAAAAGGGCAGGCTGACACCTGCCCTTTTCAAGCAACCGTAAAAATTACTGGTTCTCGCACTTCTGATTGGCAACCGTGCAGGAAGTCTTGCAAGCGGACTGGCAAGAGGTCTGGCACTCGCCGCAGCCGCCCTTGGCCGCACTGGCCTTCAGAGTGGCGCCGTTCAAAGTCTGAATATGCTTCATTGGAAATCTCCTCCTAAATCCCTGCAAGGACAGAGCCTTGCATCAATTTGAATGTATTATACCATATCCTCCCGCCCATTTCAATCGTTCATTTACGTTTTTTTCGTGCTTTGCCGCCGCCGCTTCCGATTGGGTCGGGCACCCAGCACTCCGGCCATAGCGCCACCACAGCAGCAGGACAAAAGAATCAGGGCCCCGTCATTGGATACAGAGGCAGTGCCAGAGAGCAGGCATCCTGCCGACAGCAACAGAAGGAACAGGCATATCCCCACTCCTAGTCCGACCGGAAGAGGGGCGCGCCGGATCCGACGTACAGCTATCAGCCCTCCAATCAGACTGCCCAATACGCACACTGCCAGAACTGCCCGATCCATCATCCCTTCCCCAATCGTCCCTCTGGAGACCAACAGTGCACAAGCAAACAACGCAAATAGAGTCACAACCGCTGCAACACCGCTGCCCCAGAGGACATTCCTCATTCCCGTCATCCAAAGGGTTCCCGCTTCCTCCGTTTTCTTTCCCTGTCTGGTTTGAGACATAAAAAAACCTCCCCGCAGATCTGTTCTTTACAGAATCCTATGCGGGGAGGGCTTGTCAGCTTGTCAAAAAGTTTTCGGAGGGGCGGCTCAGTGAGCGGCGTCCTCTGCCTTGGCGGTCTTGCTGGAAACAGCCCACTTCGTCATCTCGATCCGGACGCGATCCACGCCGCTTTCGATTACAATAGTATTCTCCTTCACCGTACAGATGGTGCCAGTGATGCCGCCGATGGTGGTGATCACATCGCCCACGGTCAGAGAATCCCGCATATTCTGCGCTTCCTTTTTCCGCTTGTTCTCAGGGCGGATCATAAAGAAGTAGAGCATTGCGAGCATCGCAACGATCATAATCATACTTTCCATAGCTGGTTGATTCCCTCCAAAAAAATAATATAAAAATGCGTCCTTACAAGTATATCTGATTTCTGTGCAGTTTGCAAGTGCTTTTCTGAAATTTCTTCACTCCTGAGCAGGACGGTCCAGAAGGCCGGAATAGGTCCGGCGGAACGATTCAAAAGTCCCTTCGTCCAAGGACTGACGGATACGGGCCATCAACTCGTTGTAGAAATGCAGATTATGGAGGACAGCCAGGCGCATAGCCAGCATCTCTCCTGCCGTCAACAGATGCCGGAGATAGGCCCGGGAGAAGCTCCGGCAGGCGGGACACTGACAGGTCTCGTCAATGGGCCGGGGATCCAGCTTGAACTTCTCATTTTTGATGTTGATGGTCCCCTTCCAAGTATAAAGCTTGCCGTGGCGGGCGTTGCGGGCGGGCATAACACAGTCGAAGAAGTCCACCCCACGGGCGACACCCTCGATGATGTTGGACGGGGTTCCAACCCCCATCAGATATCTGGGTTTATCCTTGGGCATACTGGGTTCCACCGCATCAATGATATCGTACATCACTTGAGTAGGTTCTCCAACCGCCAGCCCGCCGATGGCGAAGCCGTCACAGTCCAGTTGGGCAATGCGCTCCATGTGCTGTTTCCGGATATCTGCATAGGTCCCTCCCTGATTGATGCCAAAAAGCATCTGGCCTGGATTGACGCAGTCCGGCTGGGCATTGAGACGGGCGTGTTCGGTGATGCACCGTTCCAGCCAGCGGGTAGTACGCTCCACAGAGGCCTGGACATACTCTCGGGGTGAGGGATTCTCAATGCACTCGTCAAAGGCCATGGCAATATCACTGCCCAAGTTTGACTGGATCTGCATGGATTCCTCCGGCCCCATAAAGATGCGCCGTCCATCAATATGGGAGGCAAAGGTCACCCCTGCCTCGGTGATCTTCCGCAGTCCGGACAGGGAAAACACCTGAAATCCGCCACTGTCAGTGAGCATTGGACCATCCCACTGCATAAAGCGGTGCAGACCTCCCATCTCCCGAACTACCCCGTCTCCAGGACGAAGGTGCAGATGATAGGTGTTGGACAACTCCACCTGACAGCCGATTTCCTTCAAATCGTGGGCGGACACCGCCCCCTTGATGGCACCTTGGGTTCCCACATTCATGAATACAGGGGTCTGGACAGTGCCGTGTGGGCAGGTAAATACGCCACGGCGGGCGTTCCCCTCGGTCTTGATCACTTCAAACACAAAAAAACTCCTTTGACGAGATCTGTCAGATCTCTGCTTATTTTATGATTTGGAATCAGGAGATAAACATTGCATCTCCGAAGCTGAAGAAGCGGTAGCGCTCTCTCACAGCCTCCTCATAGGCGGCTAGAACGTGTTCCCGCCCAGCCAGAGCGGACACCAGCATAATCAATGTGGACTGAGGCAGGTGGAAATTGGTGACCAGGGCATCCAGAACCTTAAAGCGGTAGCCAGGATAGATGAAGATGTTGGTCCAGCCTGCCGATTCCTTCAAAGTTCCGTCCTCGGCAGCAAAACTTTCCACTGTTCGGCAGGAGGTGGTTCCTACACAGATCACTCGGCCGCCATTCCGCTTGGTCTCGTTGATGATCCGGGCTGTTTCCTCCGGGATCATGCAGTATTCCGAGTGCATCTCATGCTCCAAGATATCCTCCGCCTTCACTGGGCGGAAGGTACCAAGTCCCACATGGAGGGTAACATAGCACAGCTTGACCCCCATCTCTTGAATCTTCTGGAGCAGTTCCGGGGTAAAGTGCAGGCCAGCAGTAGGGGCAGCAGCGGAGCCGTTGATCTTGGAGTAGACGGTCTGATACCGTTCATTATCCTGAAGTTCCTCCTTGATGTAGGGCGGCAGGGGCATCTTGCCCAGTTCCTCCAGAACCTCCAGAAAGATTCCCTGGTAGTGGAACCGCACCAGACGGTTCCCACCAGAGACCTCCTCCTCCACAGTGGCGGTGAGACGGCCCTCACCGAAGGACACCTGGGCCCCCGGTTTCAGCTTCCGGCCCGGACGGACCAGACACTCCCAAAGTCCGTCCCCTTTGTCGGTCAATAGCAGTACCTCACAGGCACCTCCACCCGGGAGACGATGTCCAATCAGCCGGGCCGGCAGGACCCGTGAATTGTTCAGCACCAGGCAGTCCCCCGGCCGCAGCAGCTGGGGCAGTTCATAAAAATGCCGGTGTGCAATCTCCCCGGAGCGTTTGTCCAGGGTCAGCAGCCGGGATGTATCCCGTCGCTCCAGAGGGGTCTGTGCAATCAGTTCCTCTGGAAGGTAAAAATCAAAATCTGAGGTTTTCAATGGTCATACGCCTTTCTGTCCGCCCGGCTTACCGCACTACGGCACCGGGGTAGTAAAATTCAATAATTTCGTTATAGGAAAAGCCGCGCTCTGCCATGGCCCATGTGCCATACTGGCTCAGGCCAAGCTGGTGTCCGTTTCCGGAGCCTCGAAATGTAAAGTTTCTTCCGCTCACCGTCACCTGGGTGCCAGAAGGGATATCCACGGAACTGCCTTCTCCATCCTCATCCACTGGCCGGATGGTGCCGGATCCGGAAATGGCATACAGGTTTTCACCGGATGTTTGAGAGACGGTCCCGCTGCTGCTGATGACAAAATACTCCTTTCCGGGGGTCAGTGCTTCACCGCCGGAAAGCCCACTGTTTTCGCTCTGGTTCCCAGAACTGGCTGCCTTTCCATTGACTGTGAAACGGATGGACGGAACCTTAAAAGCACCTCGGATCTTTTCCGGTTTCAGGGTGTTGCTCTGCCCATTTTCATAGAACACCTTGGCCTGGATGACATTCCCAAGTTCGGAATAGGTGAGCACCAACGAGTCGATCCCGCTCCCGGCAGCATATCCTTTGGACAGAAGCTGCTGTACCAGTTCCTCCTCTGAATAGGACACCGTCCAGGAGGAATAGGGGTTTTTCCCACTCAGGTCCGCCTCATAGGGATCGGTCACGCCCTTTAGGTAGGGGTAGTCCTTCAAGGAGGAACCCCACACATGGTAGACGCTCTCGCTGGCACCACCGTGGCTTGATGAGTAGAACGCCTCGATAACCTGTCCGTCACACCGGGCATACTCCCCAGCTGTCTCTTCAACTGCCCGGTCAGTACGATTGTTCGTCTGATAACTGGTGTTGTTTGGGCCAGCTCCGTAGTAGACCTGACAGTCAGTGGTGTTGCACACATCAAAATGTGAGGCTGTATGCCGGCTGCTGCGAAGGTTATTGTAGGCATAGCTGCGGGCACAGACCGCCTGAACCTTCAGCGCCTCCAGGGGCCAGCTGTTGCTCATCTCATAGGGGATCACACCCTTGAGGTAGGTCTCCAGATCCACAATATTCACCACAGTTAGTCCACCGCCGCTGATACGTTCATAGCGGAACCCGCCATAATAGCGGTTGCCCTTGAACCAGGTGCGAATCTCATCCTCTCCGGTAACGTCCGGCATCACACCAAGGGCTAGACTATCCCCGCCGTCAAACTGGAACAGGATCTTATCCGTCCCCGTCCGGGTTACGTTCACCCCATAGCTGCTGGTCCCAACGATGGTCCCCACCCCAAGGCGGCTCTGGGCGTCCTCAGCCTCCTCCCGGGTTGTGTAGGCCCCGCTCCGGACCTGGTACTCCCCGTCGATCCAGGCGGGAAAGCCATCCCGATAGTCCTCCGCCGCCCGGGCTGCCTCCTCATAGGAGGAGCAGGTCTCCACCTGGAGGTGATAGCTGCCGATCACTGCGCCGCCATTGTCAGAATTGGCATAGGAGGAGCCGCTGACCCAGGTGTTCTGAGCCTTGACCATGGTGATCTTGGTCTCTTTTGGGCCGGTCCTGCCCAGCTCCACAAAGTCCAGATCCCGGTCAAAATAGCCAAGTCGGTACCCGGAGCCGTATCCAGTGTTGTTCTCCAAATTTGCATTGACCAGAGCCCCCGACCCATAGGCCAATCCAACCTGGATCAGATCCGCTTCAGCCCCGGCCGCCTGTGCTGCCGGTGTCACCAGCGCCGCAGCCAGGAGGACAGCGGCAAGATGTGTAAAGATTCCCTTCATCATATCTCCCATTTCTCTGTTTCGTATTGACACCCGCCTGCAAACATGATAGGATAAACCCAAGTTTTTGCAAGATAGAGGTAGCGACCGACATCAGTAAGCGTGGCCAGGGAGCCGGTTCCCGTCCATCCACGCCCAAAGGGAAGGTTGCCGAAGGGCCCCCCTGCCCGGAGAGGGCGGGTCCTGGTCGCCGGGTCAACAGCCTTTCGACTGTCATCAGGGCGGTGCCCTGATGGAGCGCTGTCTGCTTTTGTAAATGTTTTGCCGGCTGGCCTGAATCCAGACCACAGCTGACATTATAGTACAAAATCAGCCGCTTGAAAAGCCGCTGATTTCTTTTTTTCTTGCAGAAACGATTTCCGGCTCCGGACACATCGATCTTGGCAGATGGGCATACAATGGCCCTGAGCTGTTATGGAGGTAGTTGAATATGGAAAAGAAGTACAAAGTAGGTATCATCGGCGCCACTGGCATGGTGGGCCAACGCTTCGTCACCCTGATGGAGAACCACCCCTGGTTCCAGCTGACCGTCCTTGCCGCCAGTCCCCGCTCTGCTGGTAGACCTTATGAGCAGGCAGTGGCCGGACGTTGGGCCATGGATACCCCCATCCCCGCTGAGGCCAAGGAGCTGGTGGTGATGGATGCCCAGGCCGACGTGGAAAAAATTGCCGGAATGGTGGATTTTGTGTTCTGCGCCGTGGATATGAAAAAGGATGAGATCCGCGCTCTGGAGGAGCGCTACGCTAAGGCCGAGTGCCCCGTGGTGTCTAACAACTCTGCTCACCGCTGGACAGAGGACGTGCCCATGGTGGTACCTGAGATGAACCCGGAGCACCTGGAGGTCATTGCCGCCCAGCGCAAGCGCCTGGGCACCCAGCGTGGCTTCATCGCCGTCAAGTCCAACTGCTCCATCCAGTCCTATGCTCCTGCCCTGCACCCCCTGCTGAAGTATGGCATCGACAAAGTGCTTGTGTGTACTTACCAAGCTATTTCCGGTGCAGGTAAAACCTTCGAGCGCTGGCCTGAGATGGTGGATAATCTGATCCCCTATATTGGCGGCGAAGAGGAAAAGAGCGAGCAGGAGCCTCTGAAGGTCTGGGGAAAGGTGCAGGACGGCAAAATTGTCAAAGCTGAGGGACCTGCTATCACCGCCCAGTGTCTCCGTGTCCCTGTTTCCAACGGACACACCGCCGCTGTGTTCGTCTCCTTCCAGGGTGAGGCGCCCTCTATGGAGCAGATCAAAGCTGACTGGGCCAACTTCAAGGGCCGCGCTCAGGAGCTGAACCTCCCCTCTGCACCCAAGCAGTTCCTTCACTACTTCGAGGAGCCCGATCGTCCCCAGGCCAAGCTGGACCGGGAGCTGGAGGGCGGCATGGCCGTCTCCTTGGGCCGTCTGCGTCCTGATACACAGTACGACTATAAGTTTGTAGGCCTGAGCCACAATACCCTCCGTGGTGCTGCCGGTGGCGCGGTCCTGCTGGCCGAGCTGCTGTGCGCTGAGGGCTATATGGATCGCAAGTAATGTTGCGGCCTGATTAGGAATTAAGCCTGATTCCTGCCTCAAAACCGCAAGGAAACAAAATTCCTAATTTCCTAACTCCTAATTCCTAATTTCAAGCAGAAAGGGTGCTTTTTATGCGAACTCCTGTCTTTACCGGTAACTGTGTGGCCATCGCCACTCCCTTTGATGCCAGTGGTACCATTAACTATGATGCCTTCGGCCGCCTCATCGATGCGCAGATTGCTGGCGGCGTGGACGCAATTTGTGTCTGCGGCACTACTGGCGAGTCGGCCACTATGACCATCCGAGAGCATATTGCTGCCGTAGAGTACTGTGTCAATCGGGTCAATCACCGGGTAAAGGTCATCGCTGGTGCGGGGAGCAATGACACTACCGCAGCCGTCTACCTCTCCCTCCACGCTCAGGACTCTGGAGCCGACGCCCTGCTCCATGTCACCCCCTATTATAATAAGTGCAGCCAGACGGGACTGATCAAGCACTATGAATATATCGCCGATCGTGTGGATCTTCCTGTGATTCTCTATAATGTGCCCAGCCGCACCGGCGTCTCTTTTACAGCGGAGACCTATCAGGTGCTGTCTCAGAATCCCAAGATCAACGGTGTCAAAGAGGCCAGCGGAAACTTCTCCCTCCTGGCACACACCCGCCACCTGTGCGGCGATGACTTCTATATCTGGTCGGGCAATGATGACCAGGTGGTTCCTATGATGTCTCTGGGAGCCAAGGGTGTGATCTCTGTGGCCTCCAACATCATCCCCGAAGTTATGGTAAAGATGACCCACCTGTGCCTGGACAACGACTTCGCCTCCGCCTCCAAACTCCAGATCGAATATATGGATTTGATTGACGCCCTGTTCTGTGATGTCAACCCCATTCCGGTAAAGGAGGCGCTGAACCTTCTGGGCATGGAGGCTGGCCAGGTACGGCTCCCCCTGTGCGAGATGGAGGAGAAGAACAAGGCCCGTCTGCGCGCCGCTATGCAGGCAAAGGGACTGCTGTAAAGGAAGGTAACCTGTCATGCTGAAGATAATCATTTCCGGATGCAGCGGCCACATGGGCCGCGTGGTGGAGTCCATCTGCACCGCCGACCCGGCGGTGCAGGTGGCGGCAGGCTTTGATGTGCTGGGCAGCAGCGACCGGGAGTTTCCGGTGTACTCCTCCCCCAGCCAGTTTGCTGGTGAGGCGGACGCAGTCATCGACTTCTCTTCCCCCGCCGCGCTGGACGGCCTGCTGGACTTCGCCAGACGCACCGGGACCCCGCTAGTACTGGCTACCACCGGCTACACCCCGGAGCAGGTGGCCCAGATCGGCGCTGCCGCCCTGGAGGTTCCTATCTTCCGCTCCGCCAATATGTCCCTGGGCATCAATGTGTTGTTGGAACTGGTCAAAAAGGCTGCCTCCGTGCTGGGAGACAGCTACGACATTGAGATCGTGGAGCGGCATCACCGTCGTAAGGTGGACGCCCCCAGCGGCACTGCCCTGATGATCGCCGATGCAGCTGCCTCCGCCTGCGGACATGAGACTGAGTATGTCTTTGAGCGCCACTCCGTCCGACAGCCCCGGGACAAAAAGGAGATCGGCATCTCCGCCGTCCGGGGCGGCACCATCGTGGGCGAGCATGAGATCATCTTTGCCGGACATGACGAGATCATGGAGATTCGACACACTGCCCTCTCCCGAGAGATCTTCGCCCAGGGGGCCGTAGAGGCCGCCAAGTTCATGGCGACAGTGAAGGCACCGGGTCTGTATGACATGAGCCAGCTGGTAAAATAAATTGAATTTGAACGGGGCCCCCGTCCGCTTACGGACGAGGGCCCTCTGTTGTTGGGTGAACAGTCAGGTTTACTTGACACAAAAATCCATTTAGAGTCTCCTTTCATGCGATCCTGTCGTTCGGCAGACAGACGCTCGTTTTATCCGGCATCTTCCGGTTCTCTTTCCATGCCCTTTGCTTGCAGTATGATCCTCAGCTTGTCATGTACTCAGAAGAGCAGCCGGTTCCTATTGCCTCTGGGGCCTGAGTGTGCTTTGTATGCCCATAACCATCTACCGGCTGCTACGGAAAAGGCCGGTCATTCATCAATTCTAGGAGGTATTCTCTTATGTCCGATCCATTTATTCGCACCCGTCTGCTGGTAGGTGACGAGCCTCTGGACCGGCTTCGCCGCGCCCGCGTCGCTGTGTTCGGCGTGGGCGGCGTCGGGGGCTATTGCGTTGAGGCCCTGGCACGGGCAGGTGTAGGCACTTTACACCTATATGATGACGATACTGTCTCAGAGAGCAACCTGAACCGCCAGCTCGCCGCCCTCCACTCCACCATTGGACAGCCCAAGGCAGAGGTCATGGCCCGGCGGGTGCAGGACATCGATCCGAACTGCCAGGTACGGGCCATCCGGATGTTCTACCTCCCGCAGAACGCTGACCAAGTGGATCTATCCCAGTATGACTATGTGGTGGACTGCATTGATACCGTGGCCGCCAAGCTGGAATTGGTGACAAGGTGTACTGCATTACAAATCAAGATCATCAGTGCAATGGGCTCGGGGAATAAGCTGGACCCTACCGCCTTTGAAGTCTCGGATCTGTCCAAGACCCAAGGCTGTCCCCTAGCCCGTGTGATGCGGAAGGAGCTGCGCCGGCGGGGGATCTCACACCTGAAAGTGGTCTGGTCTCGGGAGGAGCCCCGTACTCCCCTCCGCCCCATGGAGACAGAGCCGCCCGCCTCCGCCTCAGAGACCAGGCCGGGTTCTACTGCCCGGCGGGACACCCCGGGCTCCATCTCCTTTGTGCCAGCCGCCGCCGGACTGGTGCTGGCTAGCGCGGTGGTCCGGGATCTGGGCCAGTTTTAGTGCAGAGTCAGGACCCCCGGCTAAGCCGGGGGCTTGAGTAAGCCCTAGAAGGGCACAAT
>ENA-ORUF01003586-ORUF01003586.1-human-gut-metagenome-genome-assembly--contig:-NODE-3586-length-11096-cov-3.350783_pt1 | contig 11096 bp, 9 predicted proteins | sample MGYA00242077_ERZ509203 | MGnify/ENA primary metagenome ERZ509203 (study PRJEB26280, sample SAMEA2338834) | human gut metagenome | biome: human gut; feature: human-associated habitat; material: faeces...
AAAAAATCAAATCTATATGCCAGAATATGAGATGTCCAGTTAAAGAACATATTCGGACTGAATATTGCCACCGTTGCTTTTGGTATATTGTTATTATATATGATTTTTACTGCATTTTTACTTGTAACCTCCACACACATCGAATCTTACCAGGTTACCACAGGTCCTTTATCACGAAACGAGACCTACACTGGTATTTCTCTTCGGGAAGAGAGTGTTTTTAAGGCAGAATCCTCCGGTTATGTGAATTATTATGCCCGGGAGGGAAGTAAGATCAATGCCAACGGTGCTGTTTACGGATTAAGTTCCGGAAAAATTGCAGAAACCAAGTCTGCATTGACTGCTGATGAACTGGAGAAGATCCGCAGTTCTATGCTCAGCTTTTCCAAGGGATTTTCCGGAAGTAAATTTAACAACACCTACAGTTTTAAGAACCAGCTGGAGGGAAGCATCCTTCAGTATGAGGGAATTTCCACTGACGGGAATGCAGATTCACAAGTAGTGACCATCGGTGGACAGAATATCTGTAAAGCCCAGGAAGACGGCATTATCCTCTATTCTATGGACGGCTATGAGAATAAGACTGTGGAGAACATTACAGCAGCAGATTTTGACCAGACTTCTTACCATGAAACGGATCTGAAGACATCCGAAAAGGTGCAGGCCGGAGATAACATTTATACAAATATTACCAGCGAATTATGGAGCCTGATCATTCCACTAAGCGACAAACAGGCCGCCAAGCTGGAGGCCGGAGAGATCTCCCAGGAGGACTACGACCGCTGGCGTTACCACTACCCGGAGTACGACAGCAGCCAGATCTGTGCCAAGGTGCCGCCGGAGAGTCTGATCTGACCCTCTCACTTGTAGGCCACGGGAAAGGCCGTTTGTTGCGCAAAATCAGAAAATTTAGATAAATGAGAGCAAAATAAAAAAGGTCTAACTGATCAACAAAAATCAGTTAGACCTTTTACTTATGAATAAAAAGATGAGGATTTTTAGGCTACTCGCAAGCCACCCGATTTTTCTTTTCAAACTCAATAAATCGGGATTTGACGAGTGCTATCAATCTGCTATCAAATGGGGAATTTGAAAATCAAAAACCCAGTGTTTATGCGCCTTTGCGGGCCCTCATATCCACTTTTTGCTTATTCCCACTCAATCGTGCCCGTAGGCTTGGGGGTCAGGTCGAACAGGCAACGGTTGACACCCTTGACCTCGGCGGTAATACGGGCGGTGATATGCTGGAGCAGCTCGAAGGGCACATTCTCCACAGTGGCGGTCATGGCGTCTACGGTATTGACCGCACGGATGATCACACACCACTCGTCTGCACGCTTATTGTCGCGGACGCCGACAGACTTGATGTCAGGGATGGCGGTAAAATACTGCCAAACCTTGCCCTCCAGGCCGTTCTTGGCAAACTCTTCGCGCAGGATGGCGTCGGACTCCCGGACAGCCTCCAGGCGGTCGCGGGTGATGGCGCCCAGGCAGCGCACACCCAGGCCGGGGCCGGGGAAGGGCTGGCGGTATACCATAGAATCGGGGAGACCCAGGGCCTTGCCGCAGGCGCGGACCTCGTCCTTGAACAGCATCTTCAGAGGCTCCACCAGTTCAAAGTCTAGGTCCTCCGGCAGACCACCCACATTGTGGTGGCTCTTGACCGCCTTCACAGTCTTGGTGCCGGACTCGATGATGTCGGGATAAATGGTGCCCTGGCCCAGGAACTTGATCCCTTCCAGCTTGCGGGCTTCCTCCTCAAACACGCGGATGAACTCTGCGCCGATGACCTTGCGCTTTTGCTCCGGATCGGACACACCGGCCAGCTTGTCCAAGAAGCGGTCCACGGCATCCACATAGACCAAGTTGGCGTCCATCTCGTCCCGGAATACCTTGACTACTTGCTCGGGCTCGCCCTTGCGCAGCAGGCCATGGTTCACATGGACACAGGTCAGCTGCTTGCCAATGGCTTTGATGAGCAGAGCGGCCACGACAGAGGAGTCCACGCCGCCGGACAGAGCCAGTAGGACCTTCTTGTCGCCCACCTGCTGGCGGATCAGCTCCACCTGGTCGGCGATAAAGTTCTCCATATTCCAGTTAGCCTGTGCGCCACAGACCTGGAACACGAAGTTGCTCAGCGCCTCCTTGCGGGCCGCGGCGTCCTCAGGCCAAGGCTGATCGCCCTTGTGGTCGGCCAGCAGCACGGGCACGGGAGCATTATAGATCTCCTTGGCAGCATCGATCTCCACGCCGTCCACCACACGGTTGGGGCCGCCGTTCAGGATGATGCCCTTCACGTTCGGCAGAGCGGCAAGCTCGTCGGCGGTGATGTCGTGGGGATGGATTTCGCTGTAAACGCCCAGCGCACGGATCTCACGGGCCAGGCGGGGGTTCTCCTCACTGCCCAGATCAAGTATCAGAATCATGTCCTGCTTCATTGCAGCGCCTCCTATTTTTTGTATGACTCATAGTACCACAATTCGGGTGCTTTCGCAAGATATTGTGCCTTCAAGCATGGATAAAATGCGTGGATTCTAAGGTGGGGTTCCTAGTATAGTTTGACAAAATTTGCGCAAGGGGAGGGGAGCGGTCCTATCAGCAGACAGGCTTCTATACAGGATTTTACAAAGATTTTACGGCGAGCTGCTTGTTTTGGTTTGGAAACAAGGGTATACTGACAGACGAAAAGAAGGAGGTGAGTGCGATGGGATTTGAGTGGAAGGCCGCTGAGGATCTGGAGGATCTGATCTACGAGTGTAAGGATGTTTCTGCCAGCGAGCGGTAAGAGAATCGATTCAAAAGTTCAGGACCACACCATAGGGTGTGGTTTTTTGCGTTTTATGGGGATGAGGTGGGAAGGGTGTAGCTCCCGTCCGAAATCTCCAGCCCGGTGTACGAGGCATAGAGAGGGAGATCCTTCCGGTGGCGTTCATCCCCGGGGATATGCTTCCAGTATACAAAGGAGAGTCGGTACTGGCCGTCCGGAAGTCTCCCGAATTGGGAGAGTCTGACCTGCCCCTCGACCTCCTCACCTGGGGCCAGTTCCAGACCTACCCCGGCGGAGGTATACGGCTCATAGGGCACATTGTACCAGATCCCATTTCCATTTAGTAAGACATCCAGCCCGGGTTCCAGATAGAGCGTGGTATCCTGATCTGCCGAGCCGCTGGATTCCACCGAAAGGCCGCTGCGGTTCACGACGGTCATGGAGAGGGTACAGCCGCGATATGTGTCCAGGTACAACTCCAGGCCGGGGAGGCTCTCCAGCGTCTCAGCTGGCGTCAGCTCCGCGGCATCCAGACGGACCGGATGGGAGGACTACAGGCAGACGCCTGTCAGGGCGGCCAAAAGGATACACCTCCAGGTTGTATTCTATCTAGTCAGACGTTTTGACGGCAGAACGGCAGAAAGGTTCCGAAGGAGAGGGGAGAGGCGGATAAAAGCACTCCCTGGGCCCGCTGGGGCCCAGGGAGAAAAGGATCAGATCTTGGTGATGTCGATGGGGGTCAGGTCCTCGCTGCGGCTCTGCTCCCGGACGGTGAGAACGGCCCGGGCGGTATCGATGGCGGTGACGCAGGCCACAGAATGCTCCACGGCAGAGCGGCGGATCTTGAAGCCGTCGCTGTCCTGCTTGCGCCCCTTGGTGGGGGTGTTGATGATCAGGTCCACGGTGCCGCTCTGGATCATATCCAGGATGTTGGGGTGGGCCTGGGAGACGCGGTTGACTCGCTTGCACTGGATGCCGGCCTCTGTGAGGGCGTCACAGGTACCGGAGGTGGCGTAGATCTCCACGCCCATCTCCTCGAAGCCGCGGGCGATGCCTACCATCTCGGCCTTGTCCTCGTCCTTCACGGTGACGATGATTCGGCTGCCCCGCTTGGGCACCTTCAGACCAGCGCCCTTGAAGGCCTTCAGCAGGGCCTGGGGATAGGTCTCGGCCAGACCCAGCACCTCGCCGGTGGACTTCATCTCGGGGCCCAGGCCGGTGTCCACGTCGGTGAGCTTCTCGAAGGAGAACACGGGGGCCTTGACGGCGAAATAGCTGGCCTCGTGGTACAGGCCGGTGCCATAGCCCAGGTCCTTCAGCTTCTCGCCCAGCATGACCTTGGTGGCCAGGTCGATGATGGGCACGCCGGTCACTTTGGAGATATAGGGGATGGTGCGGGAGGAGCGGGGGTTGACCTCAATGACATAGATATCGTCGTTATAGAGGATATACTGGGCATTGATCAGGCCGATGACATTCAGATGCTTGGCCATGTTCTTGGTGTGCTTCAGGATCAGTTCCCGGTGCTTCTCCTCCAGGTTGATGGGGGGATAGACCGCGATGGAGTCGCCGGAGTGGACGCCGGCCCGCTCCACATGCTCCATGATGCCGGGGATGAGGATGTCCTCCCCGTCAAACACGCCGTCCACCTCCAACTCACGGCCCATGAGGTATTTGTCGATGAGGATGGGGTGCTCCTGAACGGTCAGGTTGATGATCCGCATGAACTCCTCAATGTTCCGGTCGGAGTAGGCGATCTCCATACCCTGCCCGCCCAGTACGTAGGAGGGCCGGACCAGCACGGGGTAGCCCAGCTCATTGGCCGCCTGAAGGGCCTCCTGGGTGGTAAAGACGGTGCGGCCCTTAGCGCGGGGAATGGCGCACTTTTCCAAAATTTCGTCAAAGCGCTCCCGGTCCTCGGCGGCGTCCACGCCGTCGGCAGAGGTGCCCAGGATCTGCACGCCCATCTCAGTCAGCGCCTTGGCCAGCTTGATGGCAGTCTGTCCACCGAACTGGACCACGGCGCCCCAGGGCTTCTCCAGCTCCACAATGTTCTGCACGTCCTCGGCGGTCAGCGGCTCGAAGTACAGCTTATCCGCCACGTCGAAGTCGGTGGAGACGGTCTCGGGGTTGTTGTTGATGATGATGGTCTCATAGCCCATACGGCGGAAGGCCCACACAGAGTGGACGGAGCAGTAGTCGAACTCGATGCCCTGGCCGATGCGGATAGGGCCGGAGCCCAGCACCAGCACCTTCTTCTTGCCGGAGCCGTTGTCCACCGCCTCGTTCTCTCCGTCGTAGGTGGAGTAGTAGTAGGGGGTCTCAGCATCGAACTCAGCGGCACAGGTGTCAACCATCTTGAAGGAGGGGATGATGCCATACCGCTCCCGCAGGGCCTTCACCTGAGCCTGGGTCATGCCGCACAGGGCGCCGATATAGCTGTCGGCGAAGCACATCTCCTTGGCACGCTTCAGGGTGTCCATGTCGGGCTCGCCCTTACAGGACTTCAGCTCGTTCTCCATGTCGATGATCCGCTGGAAGCCGTCCAGGAACCAGATGTCCATCTTGGTGATGTGGTTGATCTTCTGGGGAGAGAAGCCGCGGCGCAGGGCCTCGGCCACCACGAAGAGGCGCTCGTCGGTGACCTGGACCAGCAGGTCCTCGATTTCGTCGGTGTACAGGCCCTCCAGCTTGTCCAGCTTCAGTGCCCGGACGTTCAGCTCCAGGGAGCGGATGGCCTTCATCAGAGCGCCCTCGAAAGAATTGGCAATGGCCATGACCTCGCCGGTGGCCTTCATCTGAGTGCCCAGGGTGCGGCTGGCGGTGGTGAACTTATCAAAGGGCAGGCGGGGGATTTTCAGCACGCAGTAGTCGATGGTGGGTTCGAAGCAGGCGGTGGTTTTACCGGTCACCGCGTTGGGGATCTCGTCCAGAGTATAGCCCAGGGCTACCTTGGCGGCTACCTTGGCGATGGGGTAGCCAGTGGCCTTGGAGGCCAGGGCAGAGGAGCGGGACACACGGGGGTTGACCTCGATGACCGCGTACTCATAGCTGTCAGGGTTCAGGGCAAACTGCACGTTGCAGCCGCCTTCGATCTCCAGGGCGGAGATGATATCCAGGGCGGCAGAGCGGAGCATCTGGAACTCCCGGTTGGCCAGGGTCTGGGTGGGGGCCACCACGATGGAGTCGCCGGTGTGGACGCCCACGGGGTCGATGTTCTCCATGGAGCAGATAGTGATGACGTTGCCGGCGGAGTCACGCATGACCTCGAACTCGATCTCCTTCCAGCCGGCGATGCACCGCTCGATGAGCACCTCGTGAACCCGGGACAGGTTCAGGCCGCGGTCACAGATCTCCCGCAGAGAGACCTCATCATAGGCGATGCCGCCGCCGGTGCCGCCCAGGGTATAGGCGGGACGAACGATCACGGGGTAGCCGATTTCGTTGGTGAAGGAAACAGCGTCCTCTACGGTGTTGACCACCTTGGAGGTGACGCAGGGCTGACCGATGGATTCCATGCAGTCCTTAAAACCCTGGCGGTCCTCTGCCTTGTGGATGGAGGCGGGGCTGGTGCCCAGAAGGCGCACGCCGTACTTCTCCAGGGTGCCGTTCTCATACAGAGCCATAGCCAGGTTCAGGCCTGTCTGGCCGCCCATGTTGGGCAGAAGGGCGTCGGGGCGCTCCTTCTCAATGACCTGGGTGATAGAGGGCAGGTTCATGGGCTCGATGTAGACGTGGTCGGCAATATCCTTGTCCGTCATAATGGTGGCGGGGTTGGAGTTGATCAGAACAACCTCCAGGCCTTCTTCCTTCAAAGCGCGGCAGGCCTGAGTACCGGCGTAGTCAAATTCGGCGGCCTGGCCAATCACAATTGGGCCTGAGCCCAGCACCAGGACCTTCTTGATATCGGTATACTTCGGCATTACTTGGCACCTCCCATGGATTCAATAAAGCGGTTGAAGAGGTATTCTGTATCCTTGGGGCCAGCGTTGGCCTCGGGATGGAACTGAGTGGTGAAGCAGTTGGGGCGTTTGTACTTCAGTCCCTCGCAGGTGCCGTCGTTGACATTGATATGAGATACCTCGGCCACGGCGGGATCCACTGTATCGGAGAGGACCACATAGCCGTGGTTCTGGCTGGTGATGAACACTCGGTTCTTCTCCAGGTCCCGGACGGGGTGGTTGCCGCCCCGGTGTCCGTAGGCCAGCCGGCCGGTTTTGGCGCCTGTGGCCAGGGCCAGCAGCTGGTGTCCCATACAAATGCCGAAGATGGGGATGGTGCTGTCATAGAGCTTGCGAATCTCAGTAATGATTTCGGTATTTTCAGCAGGATCGCCAGGCCCGTTGGAGAGCATTACACCGTCAAAGCCGCCGGAGAGCACTTCGCTGGCAGGGGTATAGGCGGGCAGGGCTACCACCTTACAGCCACGACGGCGCAGGCACTCGATGATGTTCTGCTGCACACCATAGTCCATCACAGCTACTAGGTGCTTTTCTTCACCATGGGCCTCAAATACTTCAGGCTCAGTTCGAGTCACCTTGCGGACGCTGTCCTTCACTTCATAGGAACGCAGCCGCTCCATGACCTCGGCTACATTAAAATGCTCCGCACAGGTGAGCATACCATTCATGCTCCCCTGACTGCGGAGTATTTTTGTCAGTGCCCGGGTATCCACACCCTGGATGCCGGTAATATCATGTTCCTTCAGATAGGAGTCCAAATCACCCTCACAGCGGAAATTGCTGCCACGAGGGGACAGATGACGGACTACGAAGGCCTCCACCCAGGGACGGCTGGACTCATTATCCTCGTGGTTGACACCATAATTGCCGATGAGGGGATAGGACATTACAACGCCCTGTCCGGCATAGGAGGGATCGGTCAGAATCTCCTGATAACCGGTCATAGAGGTATTGAATACCATCTCGCAGATCCGGTCGGAGGTGCTGCCGATGCTGGTTCCGGAAAACACGCTTCCGTTGGCCAGGATCAAAGTCGCTTTCATCAATTCACTCACACGCCCTTCTGTTCCAGTTCACTTATCCATATCCATGTTCAAAGTGTTTCAAGATATTGTATCGAAAATTTGAAGCCATTTCAAGAGGAGGAACCCCCTTTTTCCAAAAAGTTTTTGCCGGACTTTTGGGCATATTGCAGGAAAGTGCTCCAGCGGACTTCCTGAATGGGCCTGGATAGTAGATCGAAAAAGCGGGCAGACTGTATGAGGAGCGGACGCTGCCCATAGCGTCTGAGCCGTAGAACGTCAACGGGAGGAGCGAGAGACTGTGTTCACCGGACTGATCCGCACTGTGATCCTATACATCCTTATCATTGCCGGGATCCGGCTGATGGGCAAACGCCAGGTGGGGGAGCTGGAGCCGTCAGAGCTGGTTTTGTCCCTTATTATTGCAGATCTGGCAGCGGTTCCTATGCAGGATTTTGGGATCCCACTGCTTACTGGAGTGATTCCTATCCTGGCTCTGTTGGCCATGACCATGATCCTGTCTGTTCTGACGATGAAAAGCATACGTTTTCGGGCACTGCTGTGCGGGCGGCCCAGCGTGGTTATCCGGCGGGGAGAAATCGACCAGGGGGAGATGCGGCGCAATCGTTTGACGGTGGACGAGTTGTTGGAGGAACTGCGCAGCCAGGGCTACACAGATCCACAAAAGGTGGAATACGCCATTCTGGAGACCAACGGGCAGCTCTCTGTTCTGCCGCGGGCAGCGGAGAAGCCGCCTACCATGGGGCAGCTTGGACTGAAGGCTGAAGAGTCCGGACTGCCTTTGGTGCTGATCAGTGATGGACGGCTTCTGGAGCGGAATCTCCGGGTCCGGGGGTATGACAAACGGTGGCTTGACAAACAGCTGGAACAGCGGGGAGTGAAAGGCTGGGAGGAGGTCTTTTTGATGACGGTAGATGAACAGGGACAGATCTATCTGGCTCCCCGTGAGTCGGAGGGGAGGCGGGGGGCATGAAGCGTCTGGTGAGCGCAGTGGCTCTGATGCTGATCTTGTTGGGAGGATCTCTGTGGAACGCATGGTACTCAGACCGCCTCACCGATAGGCTGGCTGGGCAGCTGGAGCAGGCCCAGGAACTGGCTTCTCATAGAGACTGGGAGGGAGCAGCCCGGCTCAGCCAGGAAAGCTTCCGCCTTTGGAAGGCACATGACGTCTATCTCCATGTGATGATGCGTCACTCGGATACCGACCAGATTCTGAAAATGTTCCGGGCTGTGGAACAGTACCTGGCCCTGGAGGAGCCCGACCAATACACCGCCGCCAATGCGGAACTGATCTGTCAGCTCGAGCTGCTGTCTGAGATGGAGCAGCCTTCTCTGGTGAATATTTTATGAAGATATGTGGACTTCAGTTCTGAAGCGGTCTGAAGAGATCCAGTACCAGTAAAAGTGGACAGGGAGCAAGGGCGTCTTGAGATCGGAAAATGATATGCTCCCTCCATGATTGGCAGTGTTTTATTTCTCTGTTGCTCATAAAGGGGCTTGGAGAGAATAAAACACCCCAGGCGATCCTGATGGAACGCCTGGGGTGTTTTTTTGAGCGGGGAAGGGTTCAGGCCTCAGAGAACTGGCTCTTGTCCGCACCGCACAGGGGGCAGACAAAGTCGTCTGACACATCGGACCACAGAGTGCCCGGGGCGATGCCCTCATCGGGGGCGCCGGCAGCCTCGTCATAGATATAGCCGCAGAGATCACAAACAAACTTTTTCATGGTAACAACCTGCTTTCGATTTAGATTGATGCCGGAGCGGTCCGGCTGGGGAAATGGAAGATTAGGCCAGCGGCTCAAAATCGCTGGCGGGACGGCGGCAGATGGGGCAGGTGAAGTCATCCGGGAGCGTATCTGACTCATAGACAAAGCCGCAAACTTTACAGACGAAGCCGCGGGGCTTGCTGGCAGGTTCGGTCTCCTCCTCCGGAACAGGTTCCTCGCCGCGTACGGAGGAGGCCAAAGTACGGGCCAGAGCCTCCAGTTCCTGATCCTGCCCAGGAGCCAGGGAGGACTTCAGTGTGAATGGGGCCTCCAACAGTTCCATATCCTTCATGCTGCCCAGGATCTCCGACATGAGCTTGCCGCTGGCAGGGGCCCAGGAGCCGTTTTGGATGAGGGCCACCTTGCGGCCCCGGAGGGCGTGGTGGGCCAGGTCTCGAAGGAAGTTATCCATGGAGACGAAGATGCCGTTGTTGTAGGTGGTGGAGGCAAAAACGAGGTGGCTGTACTTGAAGGCCTCGGACAGCACATACGAGTAGTGGGTGACGGATACGTCGTACAGTTCCACAGGGATGCCCAGCTCTGCCAGGCGGCAGGCCAAGATATTGGCAGCGGTTTCCGTTCCACCGTAAACTGAAGCGAAGGCGATAAGCACACCCTGGACCTCGGGTTCATAGGCGGCCCATTTCGCGTACTTATCCAAAATATATCCCAGATCCTTCCGCCACACCGGGCCGTGGAGAGGGCAGATCATCTGGATGTCCAGTCCGGCGGCCTTCTTCAAAAGAGCCAGGACCTGGGGACCGTACTTGCCCACAATATTGGTGTAATAGCGACGGGCTTCATCCAGCCAGTCCCGGTCAAAGTCTACCTCGTCAGCGAACAGGATGCCATTGAGGGAGCCGAAGGTACCAAAGGCGTCAGCGGAGAACAGAATCTTATCGGCGGCGTCATAACTCACCATTACCTCAGGCCAGTGGACCATGGGGGCGTTGTAGAAGGTGAAACTGTGCCGGCCGGTGGAGATGGTATCCCCCTCATTGACCAGCATGGCTCCTTTGGGATCGGTGCAGTGGAACTGGCGGATCATGTTCAGAGATTTACCGTTGCAGACGATGGTGGCCTCTGGATGGCGGATCATCAGATCACCCAAAGTGGCGGCGTGGTCGGGCTCCATGTGGTGGACAAACACATAATCCAGGCGGCGGCCGCCCAGGGCGTGCTCCAGATTTTCAAAGAACTGGGTCTGGACCGCACGGTCTACCGTGTCAAACAGGACGGTCTTTTTATCCAGCAGGAGGTAGGCGTTGTAGGACATCCCGCGGGGAACAGGGTGGGCGCTCTCAAAGAGAGGGCTCTGGCGGTCGTTGCCGCCGATCCAAAGAAGGTCATCTGTGACCTTGCGGATGCAGTACATATCAAAAACCTCTTTTCTTTAAGTAGGCTTGGGCAAAATCTTACATCTACATCATAGCATAGTCTGTGCTGGAATGGTAGTAAAAAAACACATTTCGGGAAAAAACACAAAACAGACCGAAATAATAGGAAAATAGAGGGCAGGATGGAGAAAACGCGGGCCGCTGTCTCTGACAGCGGCC
>ENA-ORUF01003592-ORUF01003592.1-human-gut-metagenome-genome-assembly--contig:-NODE-3592-length-11081-cov-3.955378_pt1 | contig 11081 bp, 9 predicted proteins | sample MGYA00242077_ERZ509203 | MGnify/ENA primary metagenome ERZ509203 (study PRJEB26280, sample SAMEA2338834) | human gut metagenome | biome: human gut; feature: human-associated habitat; material: faeces...
AAGCATTATCATACATAAAGAATTCGGAGACAAAAATTTATTGTTCGTCAATCAACCACTGGGTAGTTCTACACCTTGCTACTGTTCTTCTGTAGGAAAGTGTCTTTTGGCCTACACAAAAGGGCTAGATTTCAGTATTTATAAGACAAAGCCCATGGAGCGTTTTAATGAGCGCACGATCAATAGCTATGAGAGCCTCATGGAGAGCCTAGAGGATGTGAAGCGCAAAGGTTATGCTCTTGATGATGAAGAGAGAGAGATTGGTCTCACCTGTATCGGAGCACCGATCATTGGCAGAGATGGCAGTGCTGTAGCTGCAATCAGTGTGTCAGGGCCTACATCTAGGATGAATGATGGACATATTGATGAGAAGATTGAGATGGTAGTGAAGACAGCTTGGGAAATTTCGAAAGAATTTCTCAGAGTTCTTTTCTCAAATAGATCATATCGACGAGCTGTTTCCCTCCTTCGAAGATGGGGTGCGGATAATTGTCGGTAAAGAAACGAGGAATACGATGGGAGTAGCGGAACCCACAATGCTCGTAAAAAGGTATCGTGAGAGGCGAGTCGCCTGTGCCGACTTGCAGTATCGTGCCGGGTGCGTTGTAGCGATTTTCTATGTATTCGATTAGCCGACGGGCATATCCTTGTCGTTGGAATGGCGGATAGGTGGCCAGATTTTTAATTTCGTAGAGATTTTTCCCTTCTTGTGTGACAACGCAGATACTTTTCAAATCGTCATCATACAAGGCGAACATTTCGCCGCGGTCGAGATAGCGGGCTATCATAGTTTCGTTTTCGTCGGCCAATAAAAGCAGGTCGAGGAAGTCGGCCTTGTTTTGTGTGATGTGTTTGATTTCCACAAGATGTGAGAGGGTGGTTAACGGGGTAGGAAAATGTGGTCGGGGTAAACGATGTCGTGAAGAAAGAGCGCTTTGCCGGGGACCGAAGTTCCAGCGGCGCAACGGTTTTTTTGCTCGATGATACGGCAGAAGTCCTCCACCGAAAGTTTTCCCCGTCCTACATCGAGCAGCGTTCCTACGATGGCCCGCACCATGTTACGGAGGAAACGGTCGGCAGTGATGGTAAATACCTGTCGTTCGCCTTCGGGTTCCCAGCGGGCGAATGTCACTCGGCAATTATTGGTTTTAACATCGGTATGCAGTTTGCTAAAACTGGTGAAATCGGTATATCGGTAGAGCTGTTCGGCCGCCGTATTCATTTTGTCAAAGTCGAGATTTCCCCGATAACGGCAGGCGAAGGATTCGATAAATGGTGATTTGTGATCTATTATGTAGTATTTGTAGGTGCGACTCAAAGCATCGAATCGACTGTGTGCTTCGGCAATGACGGGACGTATTTCGTAGACAGCTATGTCGGGCGGCAGAATACGATTGAGTTTGTCGGCCGTTTCGGTCGGATTGTCGAGGGGTATTGGAGCGTCGAAGTGGGCAACCATGAGTCGGGCGTTGACGCCGGCGTCGGTTCGTCCCGCTCCTGTCACCGGAGTTTCACGGCGGAGCAATGTGGCTAACGCTTTTTCGAGGACTTCTTGCACGGTGATTCCATTGGGCTGTATTTGCCAACCATGATACTGCGCACCGTTGAAAGAAAGGTAGATGAAATAGCGTTGCATTTTTAAATAGGAATGGATTACCGGGAAACTCGTGTCCCGATAATCCATGTGAAAAGTTAGTCGTTTTCTAAATAGGTATATCCGTACAAACCCGATCGGTAGTTGGAGAGAAATTCTCTACCTTCTTCGGGTGTGATGATGCCGGCTTTCATAGACGAAGTTACCCATGTTTCCACGCTGCGAACCAGTTTCTTGGGTGAGAACTGCACGTAGTCGAGGACTTCGGCCACCGTCTCGCCATCGATGACTTGGTCTATTTCGTAGCGGTCTTTGTACACGCTGACGTGCACGGCATTCGTGTCACCGAAAAGGTTGTGCATATCTCCCAATATCTCTTGATAAGCTCCCACGAGGAATACGCCTATGTAATAGGGCTCCTTGTTGTTGAGCGCATGTACGGCAAGGTGCGAATTCGCTCCGTGCGACGAGATGAAATTATTGATTTTTCCGTCGGAGTCGCAGGTAATGTCTTGTATGGTTGCCGTGCGGTCGGGACGCTCGTCAAGCCGACTGATGGGCATGATGGGGAAAAGTTGGTCGATCGACCATGAATCTGGTAACGACTGGAACAGAGAGAAGTTGCAGAAATACTTGTCGGGCAGAAGTTTGGAGATTTTCCGAAGTTCTTCGGGAGCATGCTTCATGTCGGAGGCGATTTCGTTCACTTCGCGAGCCACAGACCAGAATAGTTGCTCTATCTGGGCACGGGTACGTAAGTCGAGCAAACCCAATCCGAATAGGTCGAGCGCTTCTTCCCGGATTTGCAGGGCATCATGCCACGATTCGAGCAACCGGGGTTGATTCATGTTGTCCCATATTTTATAGAGCTCGTCTACCAGTTCGTGAGGATTTTCACCGAGTTCTTCTTTCTCGTCCCATATCGGGAGCGAGGTAGTTTCCAGTACTTCGAATACCAGTACGGAATGATGGGCGGTAAGCGACCGTCCCGACTCGGTGATGATGTTCGGTTGCGGCAAATTGTTTTTCGCGCAGGCATCGACCAACGCCGAGACGGAGTCGTTGACATACTCCTGTATAGAATAGTTCATACTGCTCTCGCTCGATGAGGAGCGGGTTCCGTCGTAATCGACACCCAAGCCTCCGCCGATATCGACAAACTCTACATGGAATCCCATGTTTTGGAGCTGGACATAAAATTGCGAGGCTTCTTTGAGTGCATTTTTGATGCGTCGTATTTTTGTGATTTGGCTACCGATGTGGAAGTGTATCAGTTTGAGGCAATCGGTCATCTTGGCTTTTTCCAAGAAATCGAGAGCTTCTAATAATTCGCTGGAATTGAGCCCGAATTTGCTTCCGTCACCTCCGCTTTCTTCCCATTTACCGCTGCCTGAACTTGCCAGTTTGATGCGAATCCCGATATTCGGACGTATTTTCAAGCGTTTGGAAATGTCGGCTATGAGCCGTAGTTCATTCAGCTTTTCCACGACAAGGAAGATGCGTCGTCCCATCTTTTGAGCCAAAAGCGCCAATTCGACGTAGTTTTCATCTTTGTATCCGTTACAGATGATGAGCGAGTTTTCATCGGTGTTGATTGCCAATACAGCATGCAATTCGGGTTTGGAACCCGCTTCCAAGCCGATGTTGAATTTTTTACCGTGACTGACGATCTCTTCCACCACTTGTCGCATTTGGTTGACCTTGATGGGGTAGATGATGAAGTTTTTGGCCGTGTAACCATATTCGTCGGCCGCTTGTTGAAAACATTTGGATATTTTCTCGATACGATTATCGAGAATATCGGGAAAACGCAACAATACGGGCGATGTGACATCGCGGACTTGTAACTCGTCCATTAATTCTTTCAAATCGACCGATGCGCTTCCCTCTCGGGGCGTTACAGCGACGTGCCCTTTGTCGTTGATCGAAAAATATTTCAGGCCCCACCCGTTGATGTTATATAGTTCGGCGGAGTCCTCAATACGCCATTTTCTCATTTTTTATAAACGAATTGAATTTAAGGGGTTATAAAAAATATACGGAGGGCAAAAGTACGGATAATAATTGAATAGAGAAAGCAGAAACGGTTTCAAAATGCAATAATGTGCGATTGTACAAAGATTTAACCTTTTTCTGAGTATATTTATTGAACATTTTGCAGGTTATATCGATATAAAGAGAGTGGAATGCCACATTTCCCGTTATGTAAAATTAGTAAAAAAGTATGCGGTATGCATGTTTTTTATACTTGTTGATAAAGGGAGTCGGCAAAAATGTTTATCTTTGCAACGATTGTCGAAAACAAGCCGGACTAGCTGATAAGAAAAAGTCCTATTGATTTTGTTCGCAATCTTTTCACAAGAGGAATTACTAACATTAATTTATTATAAGATGGTAAGCTACAAAGAATTAGGATTGGTAAACACCAAAGAGATGCTTGCTAAGGCTATCAAAGGCGGTTATGCAATTCCCGCTTTCAACTTTAACAATATGGAACAGTTACAGGCTATTATCAAGGCTTCTGTTGAAACTAAATCGCCGGTAATTCTCCAAGTTTCGAAAGGCGCTCGTAACTATGCCAACCAAACATTGCTTCGTTATATGGCACAGGGTGCAGTGGAATATGCCAAAGAGTTGGGTTGCGAACATCCTCAAATCGTTCTGCACCTCGATCACGGCGATTCGTTCGAATTGTGCAAATCTTGTATCGATATGGGATTCTCTTCGGTAATGATCGACGGTTCTCACTTGCCTTATGAAGAGAATGTGGCTCTGACTAAGAAAGTAGTGGACTATGCTCACCAATTCGATGTAACAGTAGAAGGTGAGCTGGGTGTGCTTGCCGGTGTAGAAGACGAGGTAAGTGCAGAACATCACACTTATACCGACCCCGAAGAAGTAATCGATTTCGCTACTCGCACAGGTTGCGATTCTTTGGCTATCTCTATCGGTACTTCTCACGGAGCTTATAAATTCAAACCCGAACAATGTCATGTAGATCCTAAGACGGGTCGTTTGGTTCCTCCTCCTTTGGCATTCGACGTATTGGATGCCGTTATGGAAAAACTTCCGGGCTTCCCCATCGTATTGCACGGCTCGTCTTCTGTACCCCAAGAAGAGGTCGATACGATCAACAAATACGGAGGAAAATTGGATGCCGCTATCGGTATTCCCGAAGAGGAATTGCGTAAAGCCGCTAAGTCGGCCGTTTGTAAAATCAACATCGACTCGGACAGCCGTTTGGCTATGACAGCCGCTATCCGCGAGGTGTTTGCGACGAAACCCGCAGAATTCGATCCTCGTAAATATTTGGGCCCGGCTCGTGACAACATGGAAAAATTGTACAAGCACAAAATTGAAAATGTATTGGGCAGTGCCGGTAAATTGTAATTAAGGATTTGATTACATACATAATGCCGCCGAGTTCTGAACGAGCTCGGCGGTTTTTGTTTTTAGGTGATAAAAATGAGGTTAATTTAAATAGGCTCGGTAAGAAATCAGGGGGAGCAGTGTTTTTATATATCATTTAACCCCTCTCCTATTGCCACACCCCGTAATGCTACGGGATACGGTAGGGGAGGAGGAGAATACCCCATAAAGCTCCGAAGGGATAAAACGGTTCAATGTGATACTTTTAATCCTCTCCCTCTGCTCATCGCAGATGAGATAGGGGGAGAGGATTGAAAACAGAGGGGTTAAGAAGACCAGCATAAGCAAAATAAACGATCTTTCAACCCCTCTCCTCAGGAACTACCGTTCCTTCGGTCTCTCCCCTATATTTCCCTACGGAAACACAGGGGAGAAGGTTGAATTGTTATTATGCTTTATTGCTTTCCGGTAAAACTCGATAAAGGCAAGATTGTGTTTGTTGATGACTTTTCTTGCACCGTGTGCAAAGAGGTTAATGTTTATTTGTTTGGTCTAAGGATATAAAAAAGGAAAGTTCTGCCGGAATCTCGATATCATAAAAAAAGGGGACTGATAGTATAACGATTCACATCGTTGTTTTTTCCGGCAGAACTTGTTCGTAATATCAAAGATATCTCTTGTTTCTTTTTCCCTTGAAACAAGAGAAAATGTAAATCTGAATACTCGACAAAGGTAGTGTTTTCGGAATTAAAAACAAAATTATAATTCTTATTCTGCGTGCTGAAAAAAGGGGGGTCGTTTATAAAAATATGATTAAATAGAGGTATGTCGATAGATGAGACTTTCCGTATCTGGATAATTGTCATATTATTATGCCTATGTTACCATTCGTGACTATGTCTAATAGGCGGTTGCGGCGAGTTAATAAGAAAATACAAGTCTTGTATAATTTTATATTTTCAGTCGGAAGCAAGGGCGTTTTACGACCTAATACCGGCTATTATTTTTTCGGTCTCGTTTTGCAACCATAGGGCTTGCCGAGACTTTCTCCATTTAGTTGGGATAGGAGTATGGCGGTGTTTTGTGAAAATTTCGCCTGTAATGTTATCCGTATCCGGCGCACTCGCTGCATAGATCGCTCCGATCGCTCCTTTTCGGGGTGAGCTGATAAAGGGTCGAAAAAAAAGATTGGCTAACGGATCGACCCAAGAATGCATGGTGATCATGTCGGAATCGACGATACCGGGGTCGGCCGCATTTACCGATATTCCTTTATCTCGAATTTTCGTGGACAAGTGTGCCGTGTATATGGTGAGGGCGAGTTTCGATTTTCCGTATGCCTTGAATCGTTTGTAGGTTCGGGGTGAGTCGGAGAAAAAAGAGGAATCTATTTTCCCGATATATCGGGTTAACGAAGTAGTCATGACAATGCGGCTCCCCGGGTGCATGAGCGGTATTAGCGACTCGGTGAGAAAAACGGTTCCTATGTAGTTGACGCCTATCGAGGTTTCGAATCCGTCGACGGTTTTACCGAAGTCCTTACACATGACTCCTGCATTATTAACGAGTGCTTTTATGGAGATACCCGTTTCTGCCAGTTGTTTACAAAAATGGGATATGGATTGGAATGAGGCAAGATCGAGCGGCAAGAGGAGAATATCGGAATTACCGGTTTTCTCTATGATTCGTTGTCTGATGGGTTGTGATTTGGCTATATTCCGGCAGCCCATGACGACCGGGAGTTTTTGGGCAGCGAGAGCTTCGGTAATGGCTTGTCCTATGCTACCGTTCGCTCCGGTAACTATGTAATAATCTTTATTCATCGAGCAGACGGTGTTTTACAAATAGCCGTATGGAGGTGGGCATGACAGATGCCAAAGGAATCAGCAGACGGTTGAATACTCCGGGGATAAGTTGTTTTTTGCCTCGGAACAGGGCTTTTAATGCTTTGTGAACCAAGCGCTCGGTTGTCATAAGGACTCCTAACCGAACACCCAATTTCAGTAGCCCGGGTTTTAATCCGTATAATCCGGTGGCAACGCCTCCGGGACAAACGACTGTGGCTACGACTCCGTAGTCGCGCAATTCGTAGCCCAAAGCCCGGGTGAACACTCTGATATAGGCTTTGGTCGCTGTGTAGAGCGCTATGCCGGGATAGGGCGTCCAACAGGATAAGGAGGACATGTTGAGTATGTATCCGTGTTTCCTATTGCACATGTCTGCGGCAAAGAGTCGGGACAGGCGGGTAACTGTACCGATGTGCAGTTGGAGCATCGTTTCTATCTTCTTCGGATCGGTGCGTGTTATTTCCTGAAAAGAGAATATGCCTGCGTTGTTGATGAGAATCTCTATTTGTATTCCTTTTTGTCGGCAGTGGTCGTAAAGTTTGTTTGCCGCCTCGGGTTGGGCCAAATCCATGCAAATGGTTTCGACCGATACGCCACTGGTGTCGACAATCTTTTTTGCTTCCCGATCGAGGTCTTCCCGGTCGATACTCACCATCACCAAATTAGCTCCCCGCGCAGCTAGCTGTCGAGCATATTCGAGCCCGATTCCCGAACTCGCTCCGGTGACGAGAGCCGTGTATGCCGAAAGATCTTTATTTCGTGGCATGGTGCATTTTCTCTATTTCCCGTGCGATACAAGGGGGAAGCTGTCCTTCCAAATGTTTGTGGCAGGCCATTTCGATGGAATACATGCGGGCGATACAATAGTTCGTATGATCGCACCCGCAACGTTCTTCGCCTTCGTTTTTCATGCGGTTGACAAAATCGGGTTCGTTGATGAGCGCACGTCCCATTTGTACGAATTCGAATCCGTGGTCGAGCACCTTTTCGATCATCGGACGAGCTACCAAACCACCCACATAAATGAGGGGAAGTTTCAATGCTTTTCTAAATTCGAGCGCATCGTCCAGAAAATAGGCCTCTCGGAACGGGGATTTGGGTATCATGAATCGTCCGGCCAGTTTGACACCGTATTTTAGCCACCATGTTTTCATGTAATAAGTCATGGAGGTAATGGGCATTTCGCCTCGCATGACATACATGGGGGCTTTGCTGACGAACCCTCCGCTCAATACTAAGGCATGGGCTCCCAAGCGTTCGAGTTCTTGTGCGATGAGTATGCCTTCGTCGATTTCGATACCTCCCTTAAACCCGTCTCTCATGTTGGTTTTTACGATTACCGCCATATCGTTTCCGGCCGCTTTCATCACATTTTCCATGCACATGCGCATAAATCGCATGCGGTTGTCGAGCGAGCCTCCGTATTCGTCACGTCGCCGGTTGGTGTACGGGGACAGGAATTGGCTGATGAGATAACCGTGTCCGGCATGGATTTCTACTGCGTCGAATCCGGCATCACGTGCTGTATTGACGGCAGTGCCAAAGGCTTTTGCGACTTCCTCGATTTCGTCTTTACGCATTCCTCTCACAAATGTGGGGGAATAGAGGTTGAATCCGGTCGATGCCGATATGGGAATCTGGCCGGCTGTGCTGCGGTGCGACATATTGCCGCAATGTCCAAGTTGAATGGAGGCTTTGGCTCCCTCGTCGTGAATGGCATCTGTAATGCGTCGCAGCGGTTTGACGATTTCGGGTCGCATCCATAATTGATGTTTGAACGAGAGCCCGTTTCGGGTTACCGAAGCATAGGCCAATGTGGTCATACCGATACCCCCTGCCGCTACGCTGCGATGGTAGTCATAGAGCATTTCGGTGGGTGCGTTATGGTCGCACATGCCTTCGAACGCCGCTGAGCGGATTGTGCGGTTTCTCAGGGTTATCGGGCCTATCGAAGCCGGAGTGAACAGTATGGCCTGTTTTTGGGAATATTCGTTATCCATGTTGTCAATAGATGAAGGGTATTATTTTTTTTCGTTTTTCTTTTGTAAATTCTTCTCCGAACTCTTCGCTGTATCGCTTGTAAAGAGCCGCCGACCGTGGGGCGAGGTTGGCGAATGTCCACCAAGCGAATACGACTCCGGCCCATGACCAAGTGAGGATAGCGAATCCTACCCATTCGAGCCATTCTCCAAAATAGTTTGCCGACGATACCCATCGGAACATTCCTCCCTGCGGTATGTAATGCCGTCGGTCACCGGGCTTGCGCAGGTGGCGTATAATGGAGTCGGATTGAATGTTGATAAACATTCCCGCAAAGAAGATAATAACTCCGATGATGAATTGCGGAGAATAGAACCATTCGGCAGTGTAGTAGTCTAGGGGTGAGATATAAAAGATCCAACCTCCTTGCATGAGTGCGTTGAGCAGGTTGAAGATGATACCCATACTCACGATACTGAGTGGCATGCGGCTATTCCCTTTAATGAGAAAGGGGAATATGAAAGAGCGTTGGAAATAATGAATTTGAAACAAGACGAGGAATGTGATTCGAATCGGGTCAAACCGGTATTCGTCGGTGGCGAAAATCCATAAGAAAATCATGGCGATAAATACCGGAGCTTCCATGACGATCCAGCCTATGCGATTGGAAAGTGATGCTCCCCATTTTTTATCGAAAAGCATACCGTAGCCCGCGTTGATAAAATGTAGCGCGATGAAAACGATAAGTGCCGTAACGGCCATGACGACGAGGAATGTATTGAATGTAGCCGTGTCCATTGTGTTTTTTCGATATAAGATAAATGAATAGTAATGTTTTTACAAAAATAACGCATGATGGGATAGGGGCCGAGTAAGACGAATATGTTTTTTCTCGTGTTAAACCGCTTCTATTTTCATACATATTGCAAAAATAATGAAAATTAAAGAGATCGTTTCCGATTTAAATACTTTTCTGAAACCCTCTGTATTTTTACATAAAGAAACATTTTTTGTTTCGAACAAAAAGCGGAATAGAAAGGTTTTATACAAAATGAGGACCTGTGAATATTTAAAAATAGATAATTGTCCACAATAAATCGAAGGAGGATTTAATTTTGTAACGTCTGACTTTGTGAAAATTAAGATGAAAAAGATGCGAAAACTAAGTTTGTTTATTATTTTGCTCGGTCTTTTGGAGCCGGTGAGTCTGAGGGCTCAACATGTGGAACCGATAGCTTTCGGCGATTTTGAACATTGGGTAACTCGTGAAATCAAGGAATCTGCTTTGTTGGGAGGAAAAACGAAGACTGTATACGCCATCGCTCCGACACAGTATATCAAAGGGAATAAAGCGTATCGGAACATGGGCGGTTCTCCCTGGGCGTCGTCGAATGTGATGGCGAATGTAATGGGGATAGTGAAAACCAGTAATACCGTACGACCGGAGAAACGTCAAGATGGCGGGACATGTGCTTGTATGGAAACCGTCATAGAGGATTGTCGTGTGTTGGGTATGATGAATCTTCACGTGTTGGTGAGCGGAAGTATTTTTTTAGGAGAGGTGAACGAGCCGATTCGTTCGACGAGTAATCCCTATGGCAAAATGGAAATGGGTATACCGTTCACCAAACGCCCCGTGCGATTGATTTTCGATTATAAATATAAGGCTTCGCCCGATGATTTCCGTACGGAATCGACCGGATTCAGTTCTCGGAAACAGTTGGCCGGAAGAGATAGCGCGGAAGTATATATTTTGTTGCAGCACCGGTGGGAAGACGAGGACGGAAATGTGTACGCTCATCGTGTGGGCACTGGGAGAGAACGATATGTAAAGAGTACACCCGATTGGGTTAACGGTCATAGTGTGCCTATTCACTACGGGGATATTACCGATAAGCCTTTTTACAAATCTTATATGGGGCTTATTCCCGAAGATAAATCGTATTATTGCCGAAACAGCAAAGGCGATATGGTTCCGGTGGTCGAAGTGGGTTGGGGAGAAGCCGACGAACCGGTAACGCACATGTTGGTAATGGCTTCGGCTACTTGTGGAACTGCCTATATAGGAGGATTGGGCAATACTTTTTGGATCGATAATATAGCGTTGGGGTATTAGACGGCGTAAATTATTCTCTCGCTATTTCTACGTTTATTGCACTGTTCTTTTAGTTTAGTAGGAAAACTGTGGGGTAGACATGAATTTTAGCGATGAATTGCTTGACGATAGCTACAATTCAGGCTCTTCGGAGAAGGATTGAGAAGATAATAAATTATGTTTTTGAGAGTTTAAC
>ENA-ORUF01003593-ORUF01003593.1-human-gut-metagenome-genome-assembly--contig:-NODE-3593-length-11080-cov-3.515646_pt1 | contig 11080 bp, 8 predicted proteins | sample MGYA00242077_ERZ509203 | MGnify/ENA primary metagenome ERZ509203 (study PRJEB26280, sample SAMEA2338834) | human gut metagenome | biome: human gut; feature: human-associated habitat; material: faeces...
AAACAGGATGAAAGCGGTAAATTCGATTTCAAGATAGACGGGGTTTCACACGTGAACTGGTTCAGAAAGAAGATGAATGAGTTTAGGGAAGCCATGGGAATACCTAAGCAGAAACAAGATAGAGGTATAAAACTATAAATCAAAGGAACGGCCGTAATAATCTGCCTGTATTGAGCGGATTATCACGGCTTTTTTATACTTTTGCAAATGGATTGAGACAACTCTGTCCAAAGACATATGAAAATAGAAGAAGCGTTATGCTCATCTTGTACTTGAAAACGTAGGAAATTTTCAATTAGATGCAAGGATAGCATAGTGGTTCTCACGCATATAGCGTGGGCTGCTATTGTTACATCTGCATCTATGGTTTCCTACGACCTTCAAGTAAAGAGTGTGGCATACAGTTCCACGCTTTTTAGTTTAGCCTTATGGTGACAAATATGAATAACATAAAATGGAATATAAATGATATTAACTGCACAACAGAAGCAAGCAATGATAATGATTGAAAAGTTCATTGCAGATAAAGATAGCCAAGTATTTATTTTGAAAGGATATGCAGGTACAGGTAAAACGACATTGATTCGTAGTATTGCAGATTATTTATCTACTCAATCTTTACATATTCAGTTAATGGCTCCGACCGGACGTGCTGCAAAAATATTACGTTCTAAATTACCAAATTATGGTGCTTCTACTATTCATAGGGGAATCTATAATTTTTCTCATCTAATAGTGGAAGAATCTGAAGGAACACTTAAATATATATTTCCACTTAAAGATAACCACGAGAGGTGTATTTATATTATTGACGAAGCCTCCATGATTAGTTCTCGTGAATCAAAGAATGAACTTTTCCAATTTGGTACAGGAGTATTAATAAAAGATTTACTTAGTTATGCAAGATTAAACTTCGGTGGAAAGGTAATTTTTGTTGGTGACCCTATGCAGTTGCCTCCCGTAGGTGATGATTGTTCTGTTGCATTAGATGAAACTTATTTTGATATACTAGAAATGAATGTATATTCTTATGAGCTCACAGACATTGTTCGTCAAGATAAGAATAGTTGTATTTTGGCTAATGCTACAATACTTCGTGAGTTGATTCGGAAAAAAGAACGAAATCGCCTTGTGTTCAAGAAAAAGGAACATGAAGTAATGGATATTGGAGCAATGGAAGTTGCTAAGAAATATTGTGAAGATCCAGAACAATCGTCTGCTATAGTTTGTTTCTCAAATCAACAAGCAGCTGATTATAATACGGCTATTCGTAATATAATATTTCCTGAAACGAATCATGTGGCGGTAGGAGATAAATTGATGGTAGTATGCAATAGCTACTATTATGATAAATGTGAATTATTGAATGGTGATATCATAACTGTAGTAGAAACATCAAATGATATTATCTCTCAGTCTGCACCTATTTGGACTGAAAAAAATGGGAGAAAAGTAAAAGAAATCATTACGCTTGATTTCAGAGAAATAAGTTTTCAAGTAGAAGATGGTAATATTTATAAACGCTATATTATTGATACATTACTCCAAAACAAGCGACCTTCACTGACAATTGACGAAATGAAGGCTCTTTATATCAATATGGTAATGCGTATGCGTACGGAGAAAGGATTGACTAATCCTAAATCTGAAGAATTTACTAAGGCAATGTGGGGAGACCCTTTCTACAATGCTCTTCATGTAAAGTACGGTTATGCTTTTACATGCCATAAATCACAGGGTGGTGAATGGAATACAGTTTATGTAGATTTTTCAAGACGCACAGGGCTTGATGTGGATAGCCTTCGTTGGAAATATACAGCGATAACTCGAGCTTCTAAGATGTTATGGTGTATTAATCTTCCTGATGTAACACCTATTACATCTCTTAAAATAACCCCTATCAATAAAACTGCAAAAACAGCTGTTAATGCTTTATCTTTTGATAATATAAAGGATACACCTTTTCATCCTTCATCAATATTACCTTCAGTAAAATGTAAATATTGGTCTGTTGTAAAGAATATGAATGGAACTCTATATTCAGTAAAGAACGTTATCTGTAAACCTTGGAGAGATATTTATGAAGTAAATACACCAACCGGTATAGTAAGAATTGATGCAATATATAATGGAGCAGGTCTGTTTACAAAATATGAAACAGATGCCAATGACACTGAGTTGTTGTTTTTCTTCCAGAATGATGAAAATATCAAATATAAAATAGACTATCATCCATCTTTGGAGTCATTAAAGATGCTACATAGTCGCATGATTTCTTTGTGTGATGAATGTGGTATCATATTAACAAATGTGGTGGAAGAACATTACCAACTCGTATATTATATGAAAGCTTCTGGTAATTATGCTGCTATAACTTTTTTCTTTAATGGGAAAGGGTTTATTAACTATGCTGCTCCACTTTCTGATATCGGAGAAGCTGATATTAAACTGTCACAACTCATAGAAAAATTAACATAATAGAAGAATACTAATGTCTGTAAAAGAAGTAACATTATTGCGTAAAAGTGGTAATCTAAAAGAAGCATATAAGATGGCCATAGATGATCTGAAAGAAGATAGGAATAACCCATGGGCACAAATGTCTCTCTTTTGGGTTCTGCGTGATATATGTCAGCAACTATGCAATAGAAACGCCATAGATAAAGCTAAAATTTGCTTGAAAGAGATGTCTTCATTACTTCCTACAATGGTGGATGATAGTGGCGCAGGAGAAAGAGCTTATACTAATTTGTATAAACGATTGCAACCTAACGCTGATGCTATTTCAAAAGCATCCGAGCTATCAAAAAATGATCCTTCAAATGCTTATGTTCAGGTAAAGAATTATATTGACTCTGCAAATGATGTAGATTCAGCTTTGCATGAAGAGTTAGGCTGGATAATTTATCGTTATATCAAGGCTAAAATTTCAAATTTGACATCGTTGGAAATAAGAACGTTGCTAAAAGACTATATGTATCTTAGGAATGAACGTCCTTCAATGCTTCATTCTCAAATATTGAACTTTGCTTTGAGTTTCTCAAAAGAACATTCTGATTTTAGTTTTTACCGTTTCTTTATGCTTTGGGAACCAGAAAATTTACGTTATGAAGATTTGAACAAGGGCTATTACAATGGTAGTGAAATTCCCTCGCTTATTTCTCGTATATGTCGTCAAATTGTAAATAGCGGCGAGGATATTGATGTCGAGATGCTGTGTGAAAAGATAAATCTCCCAAAAACAGAAACACTTGACCTGTTACGTGAACCGCAGTTTTGGGAAATTATGAATCTTCATAAAGAAGGTAAAATGCGTGAGATGTTTGAAGCTTTTACTGTCTATAATAAAAGAAACGCCGTTTATGGTGCTTCTCATTGGCATTCTGAAGTGTTGAAAATTGCAGAGCGTCACATGAATGGTCAAGAAACATGGAGATTTATTTACTTTTTTAGAGATTGGAGATATGAAAACCTCATGGATGCTGATTGGAAAGAAGAAACAGATAATAATGGTAACACTTATAAACCTTTGGCTGTTAAAGCAGCAAAGAAGTGTTATGAATATCTCAAAGAATCACACCCAAGAGATGCAGAACTAGTATCTTGGTTAGATTCATTGTATAATGTTCTTATTGAACGTGCTAAAAAAGATGAATGGATATTAAGACAACGAGCAATAATATATACATGGCAACAGCAATATGACCTTGCTATCAATGTGTACAAATCTTTATTACTTGAAATGAGTGAAAAATACTATGTATGGAGTGAATTGGCAGATTGTATACAAGATAGTAATGAATTAAAGATAGCATTGCTTTCTAAGGCTTTACTTGTTGAACGAAATGAAGATTTTCTCGGCTCTATTCATTTGACTTTAGCCGACCTGCTTATAAAGGAAGAGCTAACATCTGAAGCCTTATGCGAATTGAATATATATAAGAAATTTCATGAAAACACTTCCCGGAAATACCAAGAATATATTGAACGAGTCGACATATCAGTTATTCCGCCCAATAATAATAAGCTATTGTATAATAGATATGCCACCATTGCTGAAGAGTACGCTTTTTCAGAAATTGAAGCAAAAGAGGTTACGCTGGTGGATAGATGGGAAAAAGACGGAAAAACTTATTGCACTCTCACAAATGGGGTAGACGTTATATTTCAAGTGAATGTAAAGCGGTTTCCTTTTTTGACGAATGCGATATTTGGTTCTGTTTTTAGAGTAAAGTGTCATGTAGATAAAGAGGAAAAGCAAATTCAGACAGGTTGCTTCTCTTGGAATAAAACAAAAGTGACAGAAGCTAAATATATACCTCTTTGCATGCATAAGAGTGAAACAAGGCTATGGATGGGACTTCCCCAAAAGTTTGGATATGTAGAATATTTGAATGAAGAGAAGAAAATTCTACATATTGTAACGCAAGATTCCCAGCAAATATTTCAAGCTTTTAAAGAAAAATGGGGCACTATTTCAAAAGGGGATTTTGTCAGTTTCAGAGAATATACTATTATAAAAAAGAATGAAAACAAAGTAGTTATTGCTAATGTAGAAAAAGTAAATAAAGAAACTGCTTTACCGAATTTTAATTCTGGTATTGTGGTCGTTGACGATATAAACATACAAAAAAAATTATTCCATTACACTTTCGGTCAAGGAAAAATTGGAGGTATCGTATTCTTTAATGATACGGATCTTCGTCCCGAAGTAGGACAATGCTTGAAAATATTCTATTGTGTAACAAAAGACAGGAAAGGTGAAAAAAGGCCTATTGTACTTAATGTAGAAGAAACTGCAGAAATAAACACAAGTGCAATAAAGACAATTCAAGGTCACTTAGAATTAAAATATAAAAATGGTTCTTGGGATGATTCTCCTGATTTTGCATTTATTGGTGATTACTACGTTCATCATTCTGTTCTTTGTGAGTATAATATCACGAAAGACTGCTATGTTACTGCCGATGTTATATATGCTGGACAGGGTAAATGGAAAGTTATAAAAATACATCAATAGAATTATTTGACAAGAGACAAAATATATCCTATTTTTATTGCTTGCCAAATAATTTTTATACCTTTGCAATAATAAAGAGTTACTTGAATGCAATTCAAGGCAGAACATAGCATATGGCACAGTTGCCAACTCATTACCCTAAAACGAGGTAATTCTTCTAACTCTTTTGATTTCAAAGAGGTATATTCCTTATACAGATTTACCAAAAAACTTTGCATTTGAGGCAGGCTTATTGTCTGTTCCATTTGCTAGACTCGTCATGGCTCGTTTTGCTGCAGACCAATTAGGCGAAGATTTCAAATTATGTGATTGTGATGTACCCATATTTATTATTTTTGAATTTTTCGTTCGATAGCTTTTGTTAAAGGGTTCGCTTTTTGCAAACTATTTATATAATTATGTATCTCATTGCTTAATGAAAGCATTCTAACAAAAAATATATCCGCTTTTGTATCTATATCTTCGGTCTTTATATTACTGAATAATAATTTTAATCTGTCTATTTTGTCACCAAATAATAAATTATTCTCATCGCAATTAAGTATTCTCCAACAATTTTCTGACTTTGGATCTTTTCTTAGGTTATCATTAATCAAGTGAATAATCATGTCTTTTTCTGAATCATCGCAAGCATTAATAATTCCAGGCAAATCTCGCTTCATCATACTGTTTGTTTGCAAGGTACATAATCTTCGGAATAACAGCATGACTTTGTTTGTAACCAACGAAGCTATTGGTTTTTCATTTTTCAAAGCATCTCGTGCTATCCAGAAGTAGTTTTGTAAATTTATATCTTTTAATGACGGATCTGAGCTTAACCATTGCCTCAAATAATCTGACGACCAGTTGTCTTTCCATTGTGGATTTTGAATACCATTTTCAGTTTTTGCTTCTTGCTCAACATCATCCAATGGCAAAACACCTCCATTTGCATTTTGAAGTTTATAAAGTTCTTCAAAACGAGAATTGTACAGTGTGTTGTACTCCAATACCATTAGTTTGGTTAATACTTCAGGGCGTATATCTGTAAAACCTGCTACCTCAGCTAACTCTTGACGTACATATAAGGTATTTAGAAAACGTTTTAGTTGTCGTGGATTACCATTTAAAAAACGCTTAATAAGAGGTACAGTTGGTAAACGATATTCTACTGCATGAAAATCAATTTTTTTATCTTTGGAAATATTTGCTTTGATGTCATCTATATTATATTTGGAATGCTTGTCTGTTTTTCTGAACTCCAAATATTTCTGATGTATTTCATTAAAGTAGATATCATTTAAATGATTTTTGCATAGAAGAAGTGTGATATAAGTCTCTTGCTCGTTGTCAGACAAACGTGGTAGTTTGTATGGTAGCTGAATGAGTTTTTCCAAATAGTCTGAAAATGGACTGGATATATCTTCTTTCTTCATTTGAATAGGATAATGCTGACTAATAGCATATTCAATAATACGTTCATCTGCACCAATGATAAATGCGGTTTTCCTTACATTTACAAACAACTTGACGGCCTCCAGGCAACCAATAATTCTTTGGGGTTCACATCTATCCAAATCATCAATATAGACAACAACAGCCTTATATCCCATATCGTCAACCAATTCTTCAAAGAGTTCTCTGAATGTTGCGATAAATTTTGATGTATTACCTTTTGCTACATCTTTAAGTAGATTGTTGTATTTATCCTTGTTTGTTATCTTATCAAGGTCTTCCTTTGTTGGCAACCATTTCTTCAGCCAATCAGGAGTGAGATTTTCATAGGCTTTCTTCAAGATAAATACGCCTGCTTTCAAAAAGTTGATTCGCTCGAGCAAATCATCTACCCGTTCAAATACATCTTTTCGCTTATTAATATCTTTGTCAAGTGCTTCTAATATACTTTCTATCATTGTCAGTTTTGTTGAGTCATAGCTTTCAAACTGCCAACTATTAAAATACACTTGAAGTATAATCTTACAATCTTTTTCATGTTGAGATTTTTCCCATTCATGCAAGGACTTTTGAAGCAATAGCATCAAACTACTTTTTCCAGATCCCCAATTTCCAAATACCCCTATGGAAATGGGTAACATATCATCATTCAAAATTATTTTTTTGAGTAAATCTGCATGGACCTGATAGCCAAGCAAATCTTGCGTTGTTTCATTATCTGACCACATTTTATACTCTTAAATTAAATTGTTTATATCAAGTGTGTCACATTAATTTTCTTATACTTATTCCCCATACCCAGGGCAAAAGCCATCTGGTCTTTTATAATCAGCTCACCCTTTTGAAGCCCGGCTATAGCAGTCCTGATTTCCTGGAGTTCCTGGCCACTCACACCGAATAAGTCTTTGATGACCTTATCATCAATAGTCTGCTGCTTCATAATAAGTGGGTATTGTGCATTGGCATAAAAATCAAAACCCTTAGATTTGAAGCTACTCATGTTTTGAGTGGCAAGGATAATACTCAGACCTTTATTTCGGCCTACAGCAATTAGATTACGCAGAGGGCGATTGTCAAAGTCAAGCATATAGTGAGCTTCATCAATAATAGAGAAATGACGTATTTGTACAACTTCGTCATTTACTGCTTGCTTATCCAGTAGCTCATAAATGTTATTAAGTTTGGACATTAGGAAATACACAATAGCTTTGGCTATAGGTCCATCTTTGGGATATCCATCCATCTTGATGATGTAGCTGTCATCAATCAAGGAAACTTTATCTTCTGATTCAAAGATATGCGCATTAACCAATTGTTTCAGAACAGAAGAAATACTATCATCATTATTTGCATCTTTCATTCGTGATTGATAGCATTTCAGCATTAATTCAAATGAAATAGGGGCACCATTTGTTGATTTATAGGCTTCTACAATAGCTTCACTAAGACGGTTGTTCATGTTGGCACTCGCACTTACTCGGTCTATAGAACATAAAGCTGAAGACATTTCAGTAGAGTACAAGTTGATTTCATTGATAGAGCGTCCAGTGAAATCCTTAAATGGAGTAAAAGGCAATGGCTGTGCCAATGGATCCAGAATACAAGAACGGTCCACATCGAAGAGAGATAACCAATGGTTATTCTGTATATCGCTGAACTCTCCTTTGTAATCAAACAAAAGGAAATTCACGGGATATTGTGATTCTGTGGATAACATTCTGAATTGCTGAATCAAGACTGCCAGCAAATTGGTCTTTCCGGAACCTGTGGCTCCCGCAATAATAATCTGTGAGTTAGTAATGGAACGACTGTTTATATCCAAAGTTGCTTCCATTTCTTCATCACCATAATTACCAATCAGAAGATTCAGAACTGGAATATCTTTTGCCATGGCTACTTTGTTGTTCATGGCGTATAAGAAGGAATCCAAATTGTTGTCAGCCATCAGATAGTCACGTCCACGAAGCATTTCTGCTGCGATAATTCGAGAAAGGGTGGCGTTTTGAGTCCAATCAATGTTCAAGTCTGCGTATCTTAGTTTTAACAATGCTGAATATAAGGTGCTTAAATCATGCATTGTGAAAAAACTGGGAGTAATTCGTATGGATGACACAGACAATTGTATATCCTTGTAATCATCTATGGAACGCTTTGTAGGCAAACTTAGTCCCACGATGAAGCAGATACGCATTACCTTATTCTGATTCAAGTTTATACGTTTCTCCCTATCAGCCGTTCTCGAAAGATTGATTTTTGATTCAATCAGTTCCTTGATTGGATTGATTGCATCAAACAATCCTTCCATTTGGCGCGTATTTGAAAAATTTATGATGCTCATTTCTTTTACTGATTAAGAGTTAAACCAAAATAACCGTCTTCAACCGTAGTATTCTGTGCTTCTACATTGCGATGAAGTGTATAGGTTTTGGAAATAAACGGTTCCAGTTTGATGTAGTCGCTGTCTGTTCTGATTTCAGAGGTCGTACAAAGCAAAATAGTTTGTTCTGCCAATTGTGGAAAATATTCTTCCATCAAGGCATCACGACTTTCATTATCAAGAACCCCCATTACTGTATCAATCATTACAGGTGGATTATAATCTCCAAGGTTTCGCAATACTTTCAATAAAACTTGGATAAAGATTTGTTTGGATGCAGCATTAAGCTGATTCAATGAAATCTCATTTCCAGCAGTATGATAGAGTTTTATATTGAATTGTTCAATGCTGTCAGATAACTCAACTTTGGCTACATGGCCTTTATATGAAACCAGTAACTTGTTGAGTTGCTGCTGCATTTCATTTTCAATCTGGGCTTTTTTCTTCTTCAGCAAACTGTCTGCAATCTTTTCAAACAGAGGTTTAAGCTTGACCAAAGTGTCGAATTTAATATCAGGTTCTTGCTGGATTTGTACATCAAACTGATGAATCCGTTTCTCAAGACGTTGAATGTCTGCTTTCAGTGTCGCTTCCTGACCTTTCAGTTTCTCTATCTGTTTTTGAGTGGCTTCATAATTTTGAATTAGATATTCGTTACCACCGGCTTGTGTTTGTTCTAGGGTTTGTTTTTGCGAACGTAAGTTATCCAACGTCGAAAGTTGAATCTCCAGTTCCTGGCGCTGGCGGTCAAGTGCAATGAACTGATTAGAGCCAGTTCGTTTTACCAAATTAGATAAAGCGGTTACTTCCGCTTCGTCAAGATAACCAAAAGGATCTTCTTTATTAGTGCTATTTTGGATAGCGACAATATGAGATACAACCTGTTCTTCATCCACAGATTCACTGCATAGTGACAAATCTTTTAAGTAAGTTATAATTTTGTTTGTCACATCTTTCAATGTCTCCAACGGATAGGCACCAGTATTCTCTTTCTGAAGCTGTTCTTTTATGTGCAGGATATTATTGATTTCTTGTGCCAGGTTTGCAACTAATTTAGGCAAGAATAAATCAATTTCTATGTTGTCAACAAATGCTTTCAAGTCCTCAGCATAAGTTGCTGCACGTTTTACAATATCGTCAATTTTACTGGCAAGCTCCTGTATCTTTTTGTTAAGGGCAGAAGCTTCTTGGGCACCGTCTTTTGCCCGTTTATATTCCACTTCTACCGACGCAAGATACTTATATTTTGTATCTTGTTCTGCTATGCAAGTATTTAAGTTGGCGGTCAGCTTATCCTTTTGTGCGCACAGCTCATTATATTCCTGGGCTTCTTTTTCTGCTTCAAGACGTTGTTGAGCCCATTCCTGTTGTAGTTTTTCAGCGGCACGCTTTAACTGAAGGTACTTTTTGAAGCCCAACACATTCTCAAAATTATCACGAATGGTTTGGGCAAATACATTTTTCTTCAGCAGTTCACTCGATTGCATTGCATCAAACAGGAAATACTGACTCAGTTCCTGAGGCAGATTGGCTTTGATGATTTTATTGATTTCCTGTTCTGCTTTTACCCGGTCTTTGGGAGCAGTCATCGTACCGTAAACATACATATTCCCGTTCATGTTCAGCGATACGCTTTCCAATGGCTTTCCTTGCGGATTTAACTGATAAACACGCTTTAATATGTACTTCTGTTGCTGACCGAGTACTTTCCCTACAAATGTTATCTGTAAGGAAATCTCAGGTTTGGCTGTGTTTAAGGCTCCCTGATTGAGCAATTCCATGAAATGCTCTTTGTTTTCAATTTTCAAACCATAAAGAGCTCCGCTTATGGCCTCGAATAAAGTAGTCTTACCGCCACCATTTGCACCGCCAATCAGAATAATAGGGCGATCATCATCGACTGTCAAATCCAGATCAAGTGACAAGTAAGTCTTATAATTGCTTATTTTAATTCTCTGTATCAGCATAATCGTATTTATTGACGTATTTTTTGGATTGCATTACGGATGATGTCTTCCGTTTCATTATCACTCATTTCTATCACGTCAACCTTCTTGGCATGATAGGCCTTCAGAATATCTTCACTTAACCAGTCAAAATCTACACCTTCCGCTTCACAGATTGCTTCTATCATAGCTAAATCATCTTTGCGGATGCCGTAGTGAACAAATTTCGGATCTATACCTTTAGCCATAATCTTTATGCGTTTTCAGGATCCCGCTCCTGGGATCTGGCGTATCCGCGTATAC
>ENA-ORUF01003597-ORUF01003597.1-human-gut-metagenome-genome-assembly--contig:-NODE-3597-length-11075-cov-4.489383_pt1 | contig 11075 bp, 14 predicted proteins | sample MGYA00242077_ERZ509203 | MGnify/ENA primary metagenome ERZ509203 (study PRJEB26280, sample SAMEA2338834) | human gut metagenome | biome: human gut; feature: human-associated habitat; material: faeces...
TCGATTACAGCGAGTTCGTGGGCCGTATCGCCGTCGGCCGCATCGAGCGGGGTACCATCAAGCAGAACCAGGAGATCGCGGTGTGCAACTATCACGCCCCCGATGCCGCCCCCAAGAAGGCCAAGGCCACTGCTCTGTATGAGTTCGACGGCCTGGCTAAGGTTCCCGTTTCAGAGGCTTCTGCCGGAAATATCATTGCCATGAGCGGCATCGGCGATGTGACCATTGGCGATACCATCTGTGTTCCCGACTGTGTGGAGCCCATCGAGTTTGTGAAGATCTCCGCCCCCACCATCGAAATGACCTTCTCGGTCAATGACTCCCCCTTCGCTGGGCGGGAGGGCAAGTTTGTCACCAGCCGCCAGCTGCGTGACCGCCTCTTCCGGGAGACGCTGAAGGATGTTTCTCTGCGGGTGAATGAGGTGGAGAGTTCCACCGACTCCTTCAATGTGGCCGGCCGTGGCGAAATGTCCCTGTCCATCCTTATGGAAACCATGCGCCGGGAGGGCTATGAGTTCCAGGTCTCCCCTCCCCGTGTGCTGTATCAGGAGATCGACGGCGTTAAGTGCGAGCCTCTGGAGCGTCTGGTGGCTGACGTGCCCAACGACTGTGTGGGCGCAGTGATGGAGAAGATCGGCTCCCGCAAGGGCGAGTTCCTGTCCATGAACCCAGTGGGCAACCGCACCAAGCTGGAGTTCCTGGTTCCCTCCCGGGGCCTGTTCGGTTATCGCAACGAGTTTTTAACCGATACCAAGGGCGAGGGCATCATGGCCTCTGTCTTTGAGAAGTACGCTCCTGTGAAGGGCGAGATCCAGCGGCGGAGCACCGGCTCCCTGGTGGCTTTTGAGACCGGTGAGGCGGTGACTTATGGCCTGTTCAACGCCCAGGAGCGCGGTGTCCTGTTCATCGGTGCCGGTGTCCCCGTGTACGCCGGCATGATCGTGGGCGAGACCCCCAAGGCGGAGGACATCTCGGTCAACGTGTGCAAGAAGAAGCAGCTGACCAATATGCGTGCCTCCGGCTCCGACGACGCCCTGCGCTTGACCACGCCCCGCACCCTCTCTCTGGAGCAGTGCCTGGAGTTCCTGGCGGATGACGAGCTGCTGGAGTGCACCCCGGAGAATCTGCGCCTGCGCAAGCGGGTGCTGGACCACGGCGAGCGGATGAAGCTGGCCTCCCGGAAGAAGGGCTGAGTCCCGGCGCTTCCTGAGGGTATCCTGAAATGAGAAAAGCTCTGCGTCCTGTTTTGCACAGGACGCAGAGCTTTTTTGCGCCTTTTTTCAGTTTGAAATGGGGCATCAGAGTGAAATACAGGAGAAAACCGTTGCGTTTTCCACAGATTTTCCGAATAATGTGGAAAATATCGTGAGGTCCTATGGTAAGAGGTCTTGCCTTTCCCCTGCCGCTCTGTGCAGATGCGCCTGTCCTCAGCCGTCGGTCTTGTCCCGGACCAGATCCAGGATGATGTCCACGCATTTCTCAATGCCGATCAGGCCGGAATCCAGGGTGATGTGGTAGTTCTGGGCCATGCCCCACTCCCGGTCGGTATAGTGCTTGTAATTCACCCGACGGCGGGTGTCCTTGTCCGTTAAGCGCTTCTCTGGGGACTGCTCCGACTCGCCGTATAGGCGGACGATGCGGTCGGCCCGGAACTCCATGCTGGCGTGGATAAAGGTATGGAGGCAGTCGTCCCGGTCTTTCAGGATGTAGTCGGCACACCGGCCTACAATGACACAGGGGCCCTTGTCCGCCAGGTCCCGGATCACCCGGTGCTGAATGGTCCATAGAAAGTCAGAGGCGGACATCCCGCCCATGGCCCCGGGGACGCCGCGGCCCAGAAAGGCGTAGGCAAAGCGGTTCTTGCTGGGAGCAAATTCCCCCTGCTCCTCAATAAATTTGGGGTCGAAGCCGCTTTCCAGTGCCACATGCTTGACAAGCTCCTTGTCGTAGTAGGGGATGTTCAGCTGCTGGGCGACCGTTTTTCCGATGGTGCGACCACCGCTTCCGAACTCGCGGCTGACGGTGATGATCTTCTTTTTCATAGCCGAAACCTCCTTGTGATGATGGACGGCCCTCCAGGGTATAGATGGGACTGCGTTTGGGAAGAAGCACGCCGCCTGTGGAGATACCCCTATTATAATGCGTACTTAATAAAGCCACAAGTGTGGAAAACCAAACATGACGTGGAACGAGAAAAAACTTGACAATACCTAGAGATACAAGGTATTCTATACCTAGAATAACAAGGTATAATTTGGACGGGAGATTTCCCGGGAAAGGATGAAAAGCCATGAAGCTGGATAAAGGACTGGTGGCAGGCAGCAGCACCCTGCTGATTCTCTCTCTGCTGGAGCACGGTGATCTATACGGCTATCAGATGATTGAGGAGTTGGCCCGGCGCTCCAACGACGTCTTTCAGATGAAGGAGGGGACGCTGTACCCGATCTTGCACGCACTGGAAAAGGGAAAGTATCTATCTTCCTATGAGCAGCAGGCACCCACGGGACGGATGCGGAAGTATTATAAGCTGACCCGGAAGGGGCGGGAGCTGCTGACCGATAAGAAAACGGAGTGGGCCAGGTTCCACCAGGGGGTGGAGGATGTGCTGTCCGGCGGAGCAAATGCCCTTTCTTGCATATAAAGAGGACAATTTGACAGAAACGTGTTGTTCAATTGCGGGAGAGAAGAGGTGGCACATCGTGGAGGGATACAACAGAGCGCAGGAGGAGCGGTGGCTGGACCTGGCCACCAGCGGTATCCGCTTTGGTCCGGACCGGCGGGCGGTATCGGAGGAATTGGCCGCCCACCTGGAGGACAAGGCGGCCGACCTCCGGCGGATCTTTCCGGATATGACGGAGTCAGAGGTGTGGGACCGGGCTCTGTCAGAGATGGGCGACCCCAGAGAGCTGGGAAAGGAGCTGGCAAAGATCCACAGGCCCTGGCTGGGGTACTTATGGCGGGCCAGCCAGGCAGCGCTGGCGGCAGCGCTGCTGATACTGGTGCTGGCGGGGATCTATGTGATAGGCGGAAGCTCCACCCTGGGAGGATGGTACGGCCGGGAGGGCAGCCGGAGAGATGGTCAGGACGGGATCATCCTGTTGGCGGCGGGAGAAGAAACCGTGCAGCTGGAGGGATGTGCCCTGTCCCTGGACGAGGCGGTCCTCTGGTCCGGTCCAGATGGGGAACGGAGCATGGAGCTCTGTCTGCGGGCGGACAGTCTGCGCTTTTGGGAAAAGGGGGGCTGTCAGTTTGAGCATATCACCGCTACAGACGATTTGGGGTCCCATTACGCCAGTGAATATGAGTGGAGTGTGAAAGCAGCACCCTTTCGCAGGCATATTTATACCTACCTGGACGGCTGGGGGCCGTTTCATCAAAGCTATCGCGTGCAGGTGAGGGGCATCGCTCCGGAGGCGAAATGGATCCGGTTGGAGTACCGGCTGCTGGAACGGAGCTTCTTTCTGAATATCGATCTGACAAAGGAGGCGGAGGCATGAAGAAGCGTCGGATGAGCCGGGGGACAAGGCTGGCCCTGAATCTGGTCCTGCTCTGTGTCCTGGTGGTGTTTATCTGGGGCCTGCTGGGCTTCTCCTCCCCTACCCTGCGGGGCAGGTTCCGCAGGGTCGCCCAGGCCAACTGGGCGGACCCGCTGGAGATCCAGGGCGTGCTTCCGTGTGACGGCCAGCGCTGGGTGCTGGCCGCCGGACAGGATCAGGTGATCCTGTGGCAGGATGGGCGGGACGGCCTGGAGTACTGGCCCCGGGATCCGAATGGGGCAACGCTGGTCCCCGTGCCGGAGATGAGGACGGCGCAGGGAGAAATCTGGGTGGCGGCGGCGGACGTGCCGGAGGGGACAGCCTCCGCCGGGCTGGAACTGACAGTGGGCTGCTGGTATCAGAAGAACGGTACCTCCGGCTGGACCTTCAGCAGCCAGCCGGAGCAGCCCGGGGATCTGCCGCCGCTGACCCAGCAGTGGGAAAAGACCTACTCCGCAGCGGGAGAGCTGCTGCAGGACGGGGCCGTTTTGTTCCATATCGCCGTGGAGGAGGAGCCGGATGAAGGCGGGCCCCCGGAGGACCTGATCCTGAGCTGTGCCTATGAGTGGGATCTCTATTGGAGTGAACCGAAGCGGAGAGGTGTGGACTGCGCCATGGAGGCGGTGTTTTATGATGCAGAGGGCCGGGAACTGGAGCGGGCCGCTCTGGCCACCACGGAGGAGGGAGGCGGACCATGGATGGAAGAGTAAGCCCATGTGACCAGTGGCTGGACAAGGCCACAGCGGGGATCCGATTTGGTCCAGACCGGCGGGCGGTATCGGAGGAATTGGCCGCCCACCTGGAGGACAAGGCGGCTGACCTCCAGCGGATCTTTCCGGACATGACGGAGGAGGAGGCCTGGGAGCGGGCCACCTCAGAGATGGGGGACCCGGCGGAGATCGGAAAGGCGCTGGCAAAGATCCACAGGCCCTGGCTGGGGTACTTATGGCGGGCCAGCAAATGGGGTGCGGCCACCCTGGTGGTGCTTCTCATGGCGATCAATCTTTTTCTGAACGACCACTTGCAATCGTACGGGCATCCCCTCTGGGGCAGGGAAAGCACCGTATATGGACGGATGGAGGGAGAGAAAATCCAGATGGGGGGCTATACCTTCCAAATCGTAGGGGCGGCCTGCCTGGATTACCCTCAGGACTTGAGAGAGGGCAGGGACCGTGTGCAGGTGTCCTTTCGGGTGTTTACGCCCCGTTTCTGGGAGCGGATCAATGAGGGCGCCCTCCAGTCTGCCCTTACCATGACCGGCCCGGGGGACTGGAGCTGGGGAATGGACAGGGCACTGATGGAGCACGCCCCGGAGACGATGAGCAACCGGATGATATGCGGCCTCCAGAGGGCTGAGTGGGGCCTGTTTCACGACACCTATGCGGCCTATGGAGATATGGAGTGGTCAGAGGGTGAGCTCATCTGTCTGAAGTTTCATTTCGGCAAGGGCAGCTTCACCCTGACAGTTGATAACCTGGAACGGGTGGTGATGGAATGATAGAAAAGCTGCGGGCCCGATGGGAAAAAAGCAGGCTGAAGTCCTGGACAGCAGGCAAGGTCCACCTCAGCCGGGGAAAGAAGTTGGCCCTCAATCTGGCGATCATGATATTGGCCGGAGGGTGGCTGTGGGGACTGGCGGGCTGTCCCCTGCCCACAGTGGAGATGGAGTTCCGGCGGCTGGAGCGGCAGTATCTGCTGTCCCGGAGCGAGGTGGCATACCGGAGCAGATTCTGGAGTGCCGGCGGCGTTGGGGAGATCCAGAGCCGGGATGGGACCTATCTCAGCGTATTTGAGCCGTTTGCAGTGGGCATGACCGAGGATCGGGCCTATTCTGTCACACTGCGCCAGGCTGGATGGCACACGGTGACAGTCGCCCCGCTGGGTGAGAAACCGGCCCCAGTCCCGGTGGAGAGTGTGATCGCCAGAGTCCCGGAGCCCGGAAGAGTATGGATGAGCGGGTGCAACCTCCTGTTTCTCCAGGTCCCGCGGGAGATGGCACGGGCGGAGCTGGATGTGGACACCGTGCTTCCGGGGGGTGAGCGCTTCCTACGCCGCGCCCAGGAGGGCTTCTGTCTGGAGGACGGCGTGTGGCTGTTTTCTTTGGAATCTCCAGAGGGAGGGCACTCCGGAGACTGGTATGAGGGAGCGGCGTATACCCTCCGGCTGTACCGAGAGGATGGGGGGCTCCTTCTGGAGCAGAGCGGCGTCATAGAGACCTGCTGATCGGTCATGCGCGGTACGATGGCCGCCGCAGGCAAAGGAGGTCGCCCGCAGGGCGAAACCATCAGAGTGGAAAGAAACCCGTCTGAAAAAACAGCGGGCGGCCCCATGGGGCCGCCCCTACGGCGTTTCAGGCAAATCACAGCAGAACGGGACAGCGGAAGGGGCAAGCCCCTCCCCTGCGGCATGACCGGAAAACACCTGGCGGCGAAGGCCGGGGCAGTCCAGCGCTGAACTATACTGTCCTAGCAGGATGACCAAAGGAAACAGAAGAAAAAGATTGGAAAATTGGTGGCATAACGCTGAGAAAATTTGAAAATACACTTGACACACACGAGGGTGTTGATGTATGATACCAAAGTCCCTGTATGGGACAACTGCGATGATGCGGGAGATTGCTCGGGAACGAGGTAACTTCCGCGGAGTATGTCCGAGCTAGAATCGGGCGGCTGAAGGACCTGGGCACGGCGTATATCGCTGTGGTTGGGTGGAACCGGCCTGCTTGTCGCGCCGGTTTCTTTCATGCCACGGAGTGATACGCACGAGAACGTGGACAGGAACTTCACCGTACGGAGCGTGAAGGACAAAGAAATTCACTTCGTATGTATTTAAGGAGGAAACAACCCATGGCAGCTCAGAAAGAAATGATCCGCATCCGTCTCAAGGCCTATGATCATCAGCTCATCGACCAGAGCGCTGAGAAGATCGTGGAGACCGCCAAGCGCACCGGCGCCACTGTCTCCGGCCCCATCCCCCTGCCCACCAAGAAGGAAGTCGTCACCATCCTGCGGGCCGTCCACAAGTATAAGGACAGCCGTGAGCAGTTTGAGCGCCGCACTCACAAGCGCCTGATCGACGTGGTCAAGCCCTCCCCCAAGACCGTCGAGGCTCTGATGAGCCTGGAGCTTCCTGCCGGCGTGGAGATCGAAATTAAGCTGTAATCCATCGTCTGAGCCGTCGCGTACCGCGATCAGGCAAGGCGTGAGGTCAGATTGATTTCACCTTATCCCTTTGTTGTACCGCAGTCCGCCGCATTTTGAGGCGGACGGGTCAAGTCGCGAGAGCAATACCAGCTCAATGGGTAACTCTCCCGACCAATAACCTTTATAGGAGGAAAATCCAACATGGAGAAAGCGATCATCGGCAAAAAGATCGGCATGACCCAGATCTTCGATGAAGCTGGCCGCGTGGTCCCCGTGACCGTGATCGAGGCCGGCCCCTGCACTGTGGTGCAGAAGAAGACCGCCGAGAAGGATGGCTATGAGGCCATTCAGCTGGGTTATGAGACTGTTCCCGAGCGCAAGCTCACCAAGCCTGAGGTCGGCCATCAGAAGAAGGCCGGTCTGACCGAGTTCAAGAAGGTCCTGAAGGAGTTCGCTCTGGAGGACTGCTCCAAGTACGAGGTGGGCGACGAGCTGAAGGCCGACGTCTTTGCTGCGGGCGACCGCGTGGACGTCACCGGCATCAGCAAGGGCCACGGCTTCCAGGGCGTTGTCAAGCGCCACGGCGCTGCGATCAAGCGCATGACCCACGGCGGCGGCCCTGTCCACCGTCATCAGGGTTCCCTGGGCGCCGGCACCACCCCCGGCCACATCTACAAGGGCCGTGACGGCGCCGGTCAGATGGGCAACGAGCAGGTCACCGTCCTGAACCTGGACGTGGTCCAGGTCGATCCCGAGCTGGGCATCATCGCCGTGCGCGGCGCCATCCCCGGCCCCAAGGGCGGCGTGGTGTTCCTGCACAACAGCGTGAAGAAGTACGTCGAGCCCAAGGGTGCCGCCGGCATCTCCAACAACCCGCAGAAGGCTTCCGGCCGCAACCCGCAGAAGGCTTCCGCCCGCAACAAGTAAGGAAAGGAGAGTGTAAATCATGGCAAAAGCGAATGTATTCAACATGGCCGGCCAGCAGGTCGGCGAGATCGAGCTCTCCGAGGCTGTGTTCGGCGTCGAGCCCAACCAGGCTGTGGTCCATGAGGTGGTCAAGAACCACCTGGCCAACTGCCGTCAGGGCACCCAGAGCGCGCTGACCCGTGCCGAGGTCTCTGGCGGCGGCAAGAAGCCCTGGCGTCAGAAGGGCACCGGCCACGCCCGTCAGGGTTCCACCCGTGCTCCCCAGTGGACTCACGGCGGCATCGTGTTCGCCCCCAAGCCCCGGGATTACAGCTACACTCTGAACAAGAAGGTCAAGCGTCTGGCCCTCAAGTCCGCTCTGTCTGCCAAGGCCGCTTCCGGCGACATCCTGGTGGTGGACGGCCTGAAGCTGGATGAGATCAAGACCAAGACCATGCGCGACTTCCTGAACGCCATCGAGGCGGGCAAGTCCGTGGTCATCACTCCTGAGGTCGATCAGGTGGTCGTCAAGTCCGCCCGGAACATCCCCGGCGTGGTCACCACCACCGCCAAGGTCCTCAGCGTGTACGACATCGTAAACGCCAAGCGCCTGGTGGTCGATAAGGCTGCCCTGGCCATCATCGAGGAGGTGTTCGCGTAATGACCGCTTATGATATCATCAAGCGCCCCATCATCACCGAGCAGTCCATGGCTGATACTGAGATGAAGCGCTACACCTTCGAGGTGGCCAAGAACGCCAACAAGATCGAGATCGCCAAGGCTGTGGAGGAGATCTTCGGTGTGAAGGTCGCCAAGGTCAACACCCTGAATATGCAGGGCAAGATGAAGCGCATGGGCGCCCGGCCCGCCGGCCGCCGTCCCAGCTGGAAGAAGGCCATGGTCACCCTGACCGCCGATTCCAAGACCATCGAGTTCTTCGAGGGTATGGTGTAAGGAGGAAATTGAACAATGGCTATTAAGACTTTTAAGCCCACAACGCCCTCCCGCCGTCACATGACTGTGTCCGCCTTCGAGGGCATCGATAAGAAGGCCAAGCCCGAGCGCAGCCTGACTGAGGTCCTCAGCAAGCACGCTGGCCGCAACAGCTATGGCCGTATCACCGTCCGCCACCGCGGCGGCGGCAACAAGCAGAAGTACCGCATCATCGACTTCAAGCGCGATAAGGAAGGGAAGGCCACTGTGGTCAACCTGCAGTATGACCCCAACCGTTCCGCCAACATCGCCCTGATCGAGTACGAGGATGGCGAGCGTCGTTATATCCTGGCCCCCAACGGCCTGAAGGCTGGCCACATCATCATGACCGGTCCCGACGCCGATATTCTGCCCGGCAACTGCCTGCCCATCGCCAACATCCCTGTTGGTGAGGAGATCCACTGCATCGAGCTGTACCCCGGCAAGGGTGCTCAGCTGGTCCGCGCCGCCGGCGTGGCTGCTCAGCTGATGGCTAAGGAGAACGGCATGGCTCAGGTCCGTCTGCCCTCCGGCGAGGTCCGCTATGTCCGTGAGAACTGCAAGGCCACCATCGGCCAGGTGGGCAACACTGACTGGGCCAACATCCAGATCGGTAAGGCCGGCCGCAAGCGCCACATGGGTTGGCGTCCCACCGTCCGCGGCTCTGTCATGAACCCCAACGACCACCCCCACGGCGGTGGTGAGGGCAAGAGCCCCGTCGGCCGTCCCGGCCCTGTTACCCCCTGGGGCAAGCCCGCCCTGGGTTACAAGACCCGCAAGACGAAGAACCGCACTGACAAGTTCATCGTCAAGCGCCGCAACGCAAAGTAAGGAGGGAGTAAAAGATGAGCAGAAGTATCAAGAAAGGCCCCTTTTGTGCTCCCGAGCTGCTGAAGCGGGTCGACGAGATGAATCAGACCGGCGAGAAGAAGGTACTGAAGACCTGGAGCCGCGCCTCCACCATCTTCCCCTCCTTCGTGGGTCACACCTTTGCCGTCCACGACGGCCGCAAGCACGTGCCCGTCTATGTGACCGAGGATATGGTCGGCCACAAGCTGGGCGAGTTCGTTCCCACCCGCACCTTTAAGGGCCATGCGGGTTCCAAGACTGGTAAGTAAGGAGGAGAGAAACGATGGAAGCAAAAGCCAACCTGAAATATCTGCGGATCTCTCCCCGTAAGGTGAAGATCGTCCTGGATCTGATCCGGGGCAAGGACGTGGCCACTGCCGCCGCGATCCTGATGCAGACCCCCAAGGCTGCCTCTGAGCCTGTGCTCAAGTTGCTGAAGAGCGCCGCAGCCAATGCGGAGAACAACCACCAGATGGACCCTGAGAAGCTGTATGTGTCCGCCTGCTATGCCAACCCCGGCCCCATCATCAAGCGCATCATGCCCCGCGCTCAGGGCCGCGCGTACCGCATCAACAAGCGCACGTCTCACGTCACCATCGCGGTGAGCGAGCGCTAAGGGAGGAGGAACAATATGGGACAGAAAGTTAATCCCCACGGCCTGCGTGTGGGTGTCATCAAGGATTGGGACTCCCGTTGGTACGCCAAGAACGAGCTGGTGGGCGACCTGCTGGTCGAGGACAAGAAGATCCGCGACTACCTGAAGAAGACTCTGTACGGCGCCGGCATCCCCAAGATCGAGATCGAGCGGGATAATGCCAAGGTCCGTATCTACCTGCACTGCGCCCGCCCCGGCGTTGTCATCGGCAAGGGCGGCGAGGAGATCAAGGCCATCGAGGCTAAGCTGGTCAAGATGATCGGCAAGCCCGTGGATCTGAAGATCGTTGAGGTGCGCAATGCCGACATGAACGCCCAGCTGGTGGCTGAGAACATTGCTCAGCAGCTGGAGAAGCGTATCGGCTTCCGCCGCGCCATGAAGAATGCCATGGGCCGCGCTATGCGCGCTGGCGCCCGCGGCATCAAGACCTGCTGCTCCGGCCGTCTGGGCGGCGCTGAGATCGCCCGCACCGAGCACTATCATGACGGCACCATTCCTCTGCAGACCCTGCGTGCCGACATCGACTACGGTTTCGCTGAGGCTGCCACCACCTACGGCCGTATCGGCGTGAAGGTGTGGATCTACAAGGGCGAGGTCCTGACTCAGGCCCTGCGCACCACCCCCCGCACCCTGGATACCAGCAAGCCCTACCAGGAGCGCCGCGAGCGTCCCCGCCGCGACCGCCGGGATGGCGACCGCCGCCAGGGCGGATTCAACCGTGACCGCCGCCAGGGCGGGTTCAACCGAGACAACAACCGTGGCCCCCGCCCCGCCGGTCAGGCCAATGCTCCTAAGGAAGGAGGCGCTCAGTAATGCTGCTGCCTAAGCGCGTAAAATACCGCCGCGTTCACCGCGGTCGCATGAAGGGCAAGGCCAGCCGCGGCAACACCGTGACCTACGGTGAGTTCGGCCTGATGGCCACCGAGCCCAGCTGGATCACCAGCAACCAGATCGAGGCCGCCCGTATCGCCATGACCCGCTACACCAAGCGTGGCGGTAAGGTGTGGATCAAGA
>ENA-ORUF01003598-ORUF01003598.1-human-gut-metagenome-genome-assembly--contig:-NODE-3598-length-11071-cov-2.232026_pt1 | contig 11071 bp, 8 predicted proteins | sample MGYA00242077_ERZ509203 | MGnify/ENA primary metagenome ERZ509203 (study PRJEB26280, sample SAMEA2338834) | human gut metagenome | biome: human gut; feature: human-associated habitat; material: faeces...
GAACTGTTTTCACTTCATGTTCTTCCATGCAGCAGGTGCATAACTTTTTTTCAGATTTTAGTATAGCCATTCCCATGAAAACACCTCCTTTATTTTTTCTTGTATGGAAACATTTCCGGCGTGAAAGCTTTCTCTGCAAAATGAAATGACATTACAAATGTTATCGGATTTCCAAACTGCCCCAAAAGCTCGACCCTTATTTTAATATATACATCATCCGTTTCATTATATACCTTACCAAATTCCCTCAGTTCACTTCTGTTGGGAAAACGACGATCCTTTACCGTTTTCATATATTCTTCCACTGTAAGTGTTAAAAGTTCTCTTTTAATCGCTTCAACAGGATTTTCATTAGGAAATAATGTATTTACAGTATATTGATTTGTATATCTTTCGTCTCTGTTTTCATCTACTCGCCTTCTTGCCTGAAACTCTATTTTAGCTCCATTTTCAATCGCATATTTTAAATTTTGAATATATGCCTCAACTTCTATTCTACTTTCAATTCGTTCATTCATATCATCAGACAAAGCCAAATAAGCACCTCCTTATCCGTATTGTTCGACACTTTTATTATACCCTTAAATCAGTATCATTTGATACCATTATTATATCTTCAAATTCATATAATATCAACCATAATCTCTATATAACATCTTCCTGTTGTTGCAGATAAATCTTTTTCTATTCTATCCACCATATTTTATATTCTAAAACACCTCCGGTCTACCGACCAGCGTAAACCCAACTCGTCCCGTTACCACAACACCATTCAAGGAACAATGCACAATCAGCACATTTCCCTCTCCGTCATAGCCTGCCACAATCCCCACATGGCCTAAATCGGGATAAAACACTAAATCCCCGGGCTGTGCCTCCGCCCAACTTATTTTCCTGCAATAGCTATACTGGCTTCTGGCCCCGCCGCCATGACCAACCACAACACCAAAGGTATTGTTGAATACCCAATCCACAAATCCAGAACAGTCTAAACCATAAGGAATCGTCATTCCTGTTGTATTGCTGCCTGCGGCGGTTACTTTTCTCGGCGTACCCCACCTGCTGTCCCAGCCGATAGCAGATGATTTTCCGCCCCAAAAATAGCTTACCTTTCCGACAAGGGAAAATGCCGTTTTGACAGTTGCCTTTCGTTTTTCAGAAACAGCTTCGGGAAAGTTATCCAATATATCCCTTAAAGCCGCATCACTGATTTCTACGTTATTTCCGGTTACATCCATTGCCCCAATGAGTTCGGACAGCATTTGTGCATACTCAGGCTTGAGCAGCTCCTCCGCTGACTGCTTTTGATACTTTGTAAAATCATAAAATTCATACATATCACTGCATTTCTTACTTGTCAGCGTAATATGCAGCTTGATTTTCACCGTCTTTTTCCCATTATGGCGGCGAACAATCTTCTCCGTCCGATAGGTCAGCTCATTCATATCCCAGAAGGTTTCCTTTAGCAGCTTTTCCCGTTTCTCATCCATTGTAACCACATCAAGGGCATGATTCTTATCCCCCGAAACCCTTGCGGAAAACACCGCAACCACATCTGTCCAGTTGCTAATCAAAAGCTCACTGCCGCCATCGGGCAAGCAATGATACACGATACTGTCATAGGCAACACTCTTTTCAATCTCCCTTACCTTTTGATTAAATTCATAGTTGGTTTCCGCAACAATCTGTGCCACCTGTTTTGTCCCTGCGGTGTTATCAAATGTTGAAAAGAAAATACCGAAGGAAGTGGAAACAACCGCCATCACCGCCGCAATGATCACGAATACCACCAGAGCCGCACCCATACCACCCAATGCCGCCAAAATGCTCTTTACAAAGGCTTGTGCTGTATGTATCACAGCCTTAGTCAGTCTCTCAGAAAGCTTCTCTGCCTTCCTATTGATTTTTGCCGTCTCCCTCTCATAGACAAACCGCTCCTTCAGCTTATGTTGGATAAAAGCCCGCCGCTGTGCGTTATCCTCTCTTTTTCGGTCGGTATCCCCCAAAGGCTCACGAAAATATCTACCTTTTATATAGATTGTTTGGTTTGAAACTTTTTTGTTACTCTGCGGATTGTTTTCTCTTTCTTTTTCTGTCTGAGAGAAAGACTTCGGCTGATATGAATATCCTTCTTCCGTCACAATCGAATCTACACGATACTTGTTTTCAAGTGTTTTTCTTTTCTTCTCCTGCAAAAATTTCTTTTTTAGGCGTACAATGCCGACATTCCGCCGAACCTCCATAACCCTTCGATCATCTCGCTTTACCCTTCTTCCCTTGGTGGCTTTATCAACGGTATCTCTCTTTCTCTGTAAATTACCCCTTGTCCGCACCGCATGGTTTACACGCTCTCTGTGCCTCTCCCTTTTCTTATCTGTTTTTCTGCTTTTTGCCTTACGGATTGCATACTCAGATACATAAACCACATCTGTTTCCATCTCCTCTTGAGAATCATCAGATGCTTCATGAAAAACACTCTCCGATTTTTGTCTTGCGTTTTTCGCCGTTTCCCGTATAAATGCAGACTGCAAGGCTTTATTTCTTGCTCCTGTCGGTGTTCTCTTTACAGAATCCTTGGTTTTTATAACTTCTTCTTTTCCTTTCCATTCTCTTTTCTTCATCAGCACCTTACCTCCACGCAAAAAACAGCAGGCAGAAAAAATCTGCCTGCCATGTGTTATTTATCCTCCGGTTTCGTTGTCATCAATTCATACAACTTAGTATCCTTCGGAAACTGATTTACAAAAGGCACCATTGCCTCGCCCACCTTTAATAGCCCCTGTCCGACGGGCGTATTTTCGATATGCTTCATTTGATTCACAGAGATATGAAACAGCTCCGCCAAATCAATCCTATCCGCAGGTGCTTGGTTGAGCAGTATCAGAAATTCGCTGTTGGAAAACATATTTCTTGCCGTTACGGAGTGCAGGCAATCGCTCACATTCTGCGTAATGCCTGTTGCCAATGCACCATATTTACGAAAGCGTTTCCAGCTTTCCGAAAGAAAACCTGCACTGTATTCATTTGCAAAGAACAGATACACCTCATCAATATATACCCATGTGCGTTTGCCTTTTTTTCGGTTCTCCATCACTCGGTTCATAATGGAATCCAGCATAATCAGCATACCTACAGATTTTAACTGTTTGCCTAAATCAAGAATATCAAAGCACACAATGCGGTTTTTCATGTCCACATTGGTCTGATAGGAGAATACATTTAAACTGCCCTCTGTGAATAATTCCAAAGCAAGTGCAATCTCCTTTGCCAAAGGCTCCTCCTGCCGCAAAAGCTCCCTTCTTAACTCCTTTAATGTCGGCGGCTCACCTGTATAGCTTTTGATGTATTCCTGATAGACATTTTTCACGCATCTGTCCACAATGGAATTTGCCGCACCTTCCACTCTGCCGTTATTCACACTTTCATACAGGGACATAACAAAACTTGATTTTAGTGTAATCGGGTTATCTCCTTCGCCGTACTCCCTCGACATATCCAGTGCATTGATGTGATTTTTGCTGTCCGGGGCAAAACGGATTACCTCGCCGTTCAAAGAGCGAATCAGCGGTTCATACTCCCGCTCGGGATCTACCACAAGAATATCGTCGTCGGTAGAAAGAGCCACAAAGGCAAGCTCTTCCTTTGCAATAAAGGATTTGCCCGAACCGGAAACCCCAAGGATAAAGGCATTGCCGTTCTGGAGATTTTTTCGGTTGCACATGATAAGATTGCGGCTGATGCCGTTTACACCGTAAAAAATACCGCCTTTATCCCGTATTTCCTGTACGGAAAACGGATGCAGTGCGGTAATACTCCTTGAGGTCATTGTTCTTAAAGCGTGTATTTTTCTCATGCCGTAAGGAAGAACTGTTTTCAGTCCGTCCTCCTGCTGCCACCGCAGAACGGAAAGCGTGCTGAATTTTGATTTTACGGTGCTGACAAGAGATTCCGTATCGGCATTGAGCTGTTCCATATCATCGGCCGTATGCACCACTGTCAGCAGTGCAAACATCATGCGTTCATCCCGCATCGTAATATCATCCAGAAAATCCTCGATTTCCTCTCGCATTTGCCGAAGGTCATAGGGAATGTTAGCACTGAAATTGTAGTTGTCATTTTGCTTTCTCTGCCATCTGGTTACGTCCGTTTCCACAGAAAGCAGCTTGTTCTGCACCTCTTTTACCGCCTCATCCGTCGGAATCGGCAGAATATCAATAGAAAGCATGATATTTTTTGAAACATCCGCCATGCTTGCAATCATATCTTCCTCTAAAAAAGAGGCATAATCCTTGATAAAAAGAACCCTGCCCACCTTATCGTCCATTTCAAAATAATCGGATTGAAACTGTATACTGTCGGGGCAAATGGCATCCTTAAAATTATGCCCACGCCGAACGAAATTTCCTAAATCAATCTCATCCTCCCATTCCTCATCCGGTCTGAAAAAGTCCTTCAAGATACGCAGCCGTTCTTTGTTCCCCAATTCCGTTACAGCAGAAGAAAGCCTTGCCAGATTTGTTGCCATATCCGTACCAATTCTCGTAAAAGCTGCCCTTGCTTCTTCCACAGTCTTTTTGCTGACAGAAATAGTAATATATTTTTCCTGCACCATGTTCTGTGTTGCGGCAGCTTTTCTCTCCAACATTTTGTTGTATTCCGCTCGGTATTCGTCAATGCCGTCCTTCTTCGCCTGCAACATCAGCGTCCGCCGAAACTCCTTCAGATTCAGCTTTCGGTTATTGATTGTGATTTTAATGGATGCGTCCACAGGCAGGGAATTTAAAAAAGAGCAAAACTGATTCAGCATTGCCCTTTTATCCTCGTCCGATGCAACCGCAAAATTGATGTCGCTCATCTTCCATGTGCGGCTGAAATTGTTATTCACCTTCCAAATCCCGTCATCGTATATTTTTTCTATGGGAATGGATGCCTGCACGCTTCTTGGTACTTTTCGTGCCTCTCTTTCGTTTGAAATGCTGTTTCGCAATGTCTTTAACACAAAATCCCGCCTTTCTCGTTGTCTGTTCCGTATGTAACAGATATAAATAGTAGTTGTCCGCTTTGAAAACACGCCTGCCGGCATAAATGATTTCTGATTTTATAATAGCCCAAAAAAGCTGCTCTGCCGTAAGGGAGTTATACTTAAAAAATCCCATTGCCGCCACAGGAAGTGCGGCAATCATGCAAAGCCAGCTCGCCGTTTCCTTGCCTAAAATGCCTTTTAAGCCGAAGTATGTGCCAACAGCAATGCCGATTGCCGCAACTGAGCAGACAAACTGCCTTGTTGTCAGCCCGAAAAACACCGCCTCCTTGTAGGCACAAATCTCTTTGTTTACGTTTATTTCCATATCACACCCCCTATAATGCAAACATTTCTTTTACGATTCTGTCCGATCCTTTAATCAGCCCCACCAGAACAAGCATATTGAAAATCGTTTCCGCAAGATACGCCAACACCTGCACCACCGCCGAGCTTTCTGCATCCACCAAACCGAAGTTTCCGCTTGAAGCAAATGCCGAAAAAATCAGACAGGCAAGCACAATAACCGCACCCTCCATGCACACACCCATGTAGCTTTTGATGAAGGCCTTTCCCATAAAGGAAGTCGCTTCGCCCGCAAAGGAAGATAAAGGAATGGGTGCAAAGGCGGTATACATATAGAGCTTAAAAAATCTCGAATATACCGTCAGTATCATCACAAAGGACAGTACGATAATCACAAGACAACCCAATATCGTTACCAGCCACAAAGGGATACTCGCAAGAAATCCCACCTCATTGACTGCTGTTTCCAGCTCTTCGGGCAATGCCATATCCGCCGCAGCCGTCCCCATTTTCTCCGCAATCACCGATACAATACCGGTGCAGATGTTGAAAATAGCTGTCATTAAATCTATCCCGTAGGTTACGGCTGTTTTGGCAAGCACGAACCGTATAAAAAAACGCAGACCCTGTTCCGGTCTGCGTAAATCTCTGAAATTTATGGTGCTTTTGCAGATGCTTAGGGCAAAGAAAAGGACTAAAAGCCCGTATCCGATTGCTTTTAGTCCGTCATTCAATGTCAGTGCCAATCTCCAGATGTCTCCGCCCTTAAATTCCTCGGGCGTTGTGCTGACAAGCTGCCATATTTCTGTTTGTTTGTTGTTCCAAAATTCAAATGTCCATTTCAGGCTTTCTATCAGCCAGTTGTCATTCAATTACACCACCTCGTCTATTCTCTGATGTAAAAACAATATAGCTTACACTTATTTTCCTTTTATAATTGTATTTTTGAAACAATTTTGTTGAAAGCATTTGCCAGATTTTTTTCATCTTCCTTATCCTTGCGTGCCTTTTCCAGCTGTCTCAAAATCATTATTATAAATTTTTGCATTATCGGAAAAAACTCTATACAATCATCTTCACTTAATTCATGAATGCCTTTACTAACAATCCCATAGAACTCAGGTCTATCTACTAAAGTTGTAGGAAGATAATCTGCTATCATCTTTATTTTTTCTTTAACATGAGCTTTTTTAAACTGTTCTTTTTCGATTTTTCCATCTTTTATTGCTTTTTCACCAGTAGTTAAGATAATACGTTCAAAAATCCTTCTAAGATAAACAAAAGAACCTATCCCAATTCCAGAAGCATATAATCCAATAGCTCTTTTAAATTCCCTTTCATCCTCCTTAGTCATAACTTTTCTATATTCTTTCAATTCGGGCAAAGACAAATCCGCAACCGAAGGATACTGACCTATCTTTTTCATCTTATTCTCATTTGTAAGAACAATATAATCTAAATGATGAGTATTATCCATCGCACAAAAAAATTTAAACACCATCAATCTTGTATTGTTCTTAATAGATTCATTAGTCCATGTCCAAGGTGCTTTTGAAGTATTAGCTGAATTAGGTTGAATTGTATTTTGAATTTGCTGATAGAATACAATTTCGTCTTCTAAAGATTGTTCTTTTATTTTTCCACCACTTTCATCATACCAAAAAAATGAGATCATCTCACAAGAAAACACTCTACTTTCCTTACATTTAGGACAATAACTCTCTATTTTTACATGCCCGCCTATCAAATCAGCCAATTCAAAAATATTATCTTCTGTAATCTCTATTTCATCATATAAACCGCTCTTTACAAGAAAATCACCAAATATATTGTTTACACTTTTTATTTCTCTTTGCATATGTTTTTCATCTCCTACCAAGCATATGTTATAAAAATCTTCATTTAAGTTGAATACTTTTCATTTTTGAGAACATTCTTTCTACTCATTTTATTACATTTCATCCATATCCACAACACCCACACTTTCAAAATTTGAATCTTTTTCATTTTCTGAAACCGTCTGTGTCCCTCATCACAAAATCAAGTCCAATATCTCCTTTGCAAAAGCAATAATCAGCCCACCGAAGAAGGACAAAAAGCCATTACTTTTCTGTGTGGGATCATGCCCCTGCACGCCCAAGCCAATCTGCACAACGCCCCAGCCGAGGATAATCACGCCGACTGCCTTAATCGCCGCAAACACAAACGTAGAAAGATTATTGATTGCCGCCAATGGGTCTGTTCCTGCGGCAAAGGCTTTCGCTGTGCAGAACAGCATGGAAAAAATAAGCGTTGCAAACAGCTTATAAAGCTTTTTCACATCTATTCCCTTCAAAATTTTTATCTTTTTTCGTGTATCCATTTCGATTCCTCCTTAATCAAATTCAATGACTTCTATCTCATCCACATCAAAATCTTGATGTAAATCAATATCGGAATAGTCGACAGCTTCCTTTTTCTCATAGGGTTCCGCACCGCCATCCTCCGTAAATTTGATATTCCTGTGTTTCTGCAACACAAATTTTTTATCCATCACAGCCCGTTCCCCTCTGATTATGACAACCTCGTAGTTATTATCAATCATGCGAACCTCATCGGGTGTGAGCAGTTCCCTGCCTACACTTTGGAAGTTATTGCTTGATGAGCCGTTTCTGCCATGTGTCACACCTCTGGTTTTCACATCAACGGTTTCTTTCCCCAAGGACTTGGAAATGTACTCATGGGAAGTGCTTTCATTGCCGCCCAAATAGATATAGGTATCGCAGTTGCCCGTCAGATTCTCCCAGCTATCCCGAAACATTGCCTTTATCTGTGCCATATTCTGTATGATAATGTTTATGGAAATCTCCCGCCCTCGGCAAGTAGCAAGCACCTTTTCAAAGTTTTCGGGCAATGCGACATTGGCAAATTCGTCCATCATTACCCTTACATGAACAGGCAGTCTGCCGCCGTTTCTGTCTGCCTCATGGTAAAGCTCCTGAAATGCCTGCGAGTAGAGCATACTTACGATAAAATTCAAACTGGTATCGTTATCAGAAATGACGGCAAACACCGCCTTTTTCCTGTTCCCGATGGCATTCAGAAACATTTCATCCTTTTCCGTCACCCTTGCAATCTCCGGCAGGTTAAAAGCAGCCAGTCTGACCGCCGTTGACACCAAAATGGATTTTGCTGTTTTGCCCGCCGCCTGTTTGAAAACCTTATACATTTTCAGTGCGATATGCTCCGGATTCTTCCGTTCCAAGTCATCAAACAGCAAGTCCACCGGGCTTTTATAGCTTTCGTCCTCCTCGCTTGCGGCGGCATTTTCTATCATATACATAACGGTTGAAAAATTTTGTTCGCTTGCCGGTGCTTCATGCAGCAGATACAGAATGAACGCCTGCAAGATTGCCGCCTCGGATTTGTCCCAAAAGGGATCACTGCTTTTCTGCCCCTTCTCATTGGTATTTCTAATGAGATTGGTCACAAGCTTCAGTGCATCATGGTCACTTCTGAGATAAGCAATGGGGTTATAGCAATCCGATTTCTCAAGCTCTACCAGATTCAAAACACAAATTTCATAGCCTTCCTTTTCAAGCAATCCGCCTGTTTTCCGAAGGATTTCCCCCTTCGGATCTGCAATAATATAGGAGCAGTTGCACTCCATGATATTCGGCAGAACATACCCTCTGGTCTTGCCTGCACCCGAGCCGCCCACAACAATGACATTCAGATTTCGCTTATGCTTTCTGCCGTCAAGTCCCATTGAGATATGCTGAGAAAGAATGATGTTGTTGGTTTTATCTCTATATTTTCTGTTCAAGGCTGCTGCATCTCCCCATTTTGCAGAACCGTATTCCTCGCCCATTCTCTTATTTCCTTTTGAGGTGTAATAATAGCCAATCGCCAGAGCATACATACAAAGTGCCGCAAACACACAGCGGACGGTATATCCATTCAAAGAAAGGCGGAAGGGATGCTGTAACTGCTCCGAAAACAGAGAAAGAAACTCTGTCAGCTTTACGCCTTCCCCGCAACAGGCAGATGCCAATACCCCAAGCCAAACAACGATCATAGAACAAGCTGCCCATAAAAGGGCAGCCTGCTGAAAGTTCAATTTCTGTTTCATATTCCTTCACACTACTTTTTAATATCCTGTTCTCGGAAGAACCTTTGTGGTTTTCTTCCCATATACAACGGTGACAAAGCTGTCATTGCCCATAATCCACTGACCGTTCCATAAACCGCCTACATCGGTTTTATTTGCAAAACGGTATTCATGGGAAAGATTAGACAATGCTTTGCAATAAATATATGGTGTTTCCACCTGTGCAAAACCGCTCTTTACCGTTCCGAAAACAAACATTACCTCTGTCACATATTCATTGGATGCAAGTCCCAATGCCGCAGGAGATGCGGAAATAACTCTGTTTTCGGCAGTGCTTAAATTATCGGCAAGTGTTCTGTATGTACCGTTCAGATTTGTTTTATAAACAATCTTGTAGGAAAGTCTCTGATTCCAAGTACCTGTGATGATTTTCTCCAATCTCACCGCATTGACAGGAAGGGTATCCCTCCAATAAAAGCTGTTCAGCGGTACTGTGGAATTGTTTTTGATGTTTGTAAAGGTATAGCGTACCTCCTGTCCCGGTACAATCTGGTTATATCCTCTCTTTGTAACGGAAACATTGGTATAGCAGCTCTTGTTTAATACCTCAAGGCGTACAATCTGACCGCTGAATTCAATCTCCGCATTGATTTCGGTATTGTCGGCAATATAATAATTCGGAGCCTTTGTTTCCTTAATCACATATCTTCCCAAAGGGAGTGTTTTGCTGACTGCTCTTCCGTTTTTATCCGTCTTTACGGTATCCACAAGATTGCCTGCTCTGCTGTAAATTTCAAATACCACATCGGGCAGAAGGGTTCCTGCCGTTAAGCCGTTGATCGGGTTATCATCCGCAGATTTCTTTGTAATCTGAATCTGTCCCATCTGCGGTGTATTCTTCCATGTGATATGGCTTGTTTCGCCGTATTCCACATAGAAGATTTTCTTCGTATGGTCAACCAAATACCCCTCGGCAGGCTGAATCTCCTGCACATAATATTTTCCGTCCTTTAATTCTCTATCGATATACACATAACCGTTCTGGTCGGAAGTATACTGTCCAATAGGATTATGCTTTGCATCACTGACAAGGAAAGTAACACCATAAATGCCCTCACCTGTGACAGCGTCAATCTTGTGAATAAGCATAGAAGAAGTCTGTCTGTTAGTAACAGTCAATAATGCCTGCTTTCCGTTTTTCACTTCGATATGCTTTGGCTCACTGTCAAGGGCATAGCCCTTTGCAGCCTTCGTTTCGATTACCGTATACCAACCGGATTCCAGATTGGAAAGTGCAATTTTGCCGTCACTGTCGGTACGGTATGTGCCAATACGTTCTCCGTTCATTTTGCTTACTTCAAACGTAACATTTTTAATCGGCTCTCTGGTTTCTTCGTCAATCTTGGAAATAACCAATCCGTTTAATGCTCTGTCGGCAAAACGCAGCTGATATGTTCCGCCATCTGTGCCGACTTTAATTGTTTTTGCTTCTTCGCTGATTTCGTAGCCTGTAGGTGCTTGGATTTCCGTTACCACATAGCTGTCGGGTCTTACGTTTGGAATCAAGATTTCGCCATTGCTGTCGGTCATAAACTCGCCGTTGGCATTACCCACAATCGTTCCGTCTGCCGTTATCACCTTAAACTTTGCACCCG
>ENA-ORUF01003606-ORUF01003606.1-human-gut-metagenome-genome-assembly--contig:-NODE-3606-length-11054-cov-2.374852_pt1 | contig 11054 bp, 10 predicted proteins | sample MGYA00242077_ERZ509203 | MGnify/ENA primary metagenome ERZ509203 (study PRJEB26280, sample SAMEA2338834) | human gut metagenome | biome: human gut; feature: human-associated habitat; material: faeces...
GGGTCGTCGCAGGTCTGCCCCAACTGGTTAATCCAGCAGTCCATCCTCCTCCCGAAGTCCATCGTCCCAGGCCAGGTCTGCCCCCTGCATCCTTTCTTCCGGCCTTTTGCTGCGGGCAAATACCTGACAGCGCAGGGTTCCATCCAGATCCCGCAGCCAGTGCTGTAAAGTCAATGCCGGGATACGGCTGCCCGGGCGCAGCTGCTGGGTCTGTTCCAGCGCTTGTCCTACCGTCATCCATGGGCCTCCTTTCTTAAAAAGCCCCGGCGGACCTCCCGCCGGGGCCATTGTGTCGTTACTGTGCGGCGTTCTCCGCTGCGGCGATCCGGGCAGCGGTCCGCTCATCCTGCATCTGGCTGTGCTCCAGCACCTCCGCCACCTCGGGCGGTACCTGCACCTCAACGCCGCGGCGGATCTTGTAATTCACGCCGTTGACACTGACGAACAGGTCCCCCTTGTAGCGGCCGTTATCCTGGAACAAGCGGATGCGCACGCTCTTTTGCTGTTTTTCCATGGCATCCTCCTTAGTTGGCTGCGGCGGCGTTCGAGTAGCTGGACACACTCTCGATGCGCACCATATACTGCTCCACCAGCCGCTCGGCGGCCCGCATCCCCTTCCAGCCCACCGAAGCCCGCTGGTTCAGGGGATCATCGCCATAGCCCAGCTGCTTGACAATGTGTTCCAGGCCACCGCCTCCAGCTCGGTGACGCCATACGCATGGGCGCCCAGCACCAGGGTGCCAAATACCGCCAGGTGGCCGCTGCTCCCGTCCGACGGGCAGGTATCATCCTTCCAGATCTTGGCCTCACTGGTCTCCACGAACCGGATATTGCCCAGCTTGCCGATCTCGCCCCGGTACATGGCCTCCGGGTCGGCATATTTGTGGGCTTCGATCCACTCCTTGCTGGTCTTGAGGTCATAGGCTGCATAGGGATGGATGATGGCAATGTAGCTGTCCCCGATGGGGTCCGCGTTCATCGCGCCCAGCTGCGCCGCCGCCTGGAAGAACAGCTTCGGGGTCAGGGTGCAGCTGGTGTCCAGTGCCTTGCGGCTGGTCACAGGGGTCTCGGCCCCGTCCGGACCCAGTTTCGGGGCATAGAGCACATTGGTGCCGCCCGCCAGCACATCCCGGGTGATGCTGTCCATGGTGCGCCCTGCCTGGCTGGCCAGCACACGGGTGGCCTGCACCACGTTGTTGTCAATGGCCGTCATCTGCAGCACGTCGGTCAGCGGGGTCCAGCCGCCGTACTGGTGCAGGTCGCTGGTAATGGTGCTGACGGTCAGCGCCTGGCCATCAGGAGTCACACCCTCCGTCAGCGGGGTAGAGGCTTTCGGCAGGCTGTCATACTTGCGGAACTCGATGCTCTTGCCGCCATTCTGGGGCACAGGGTAGTAATCCGCAAACTGGTCATGGACCAGCCGGGGCTCTGCCTGGTCGATGAGGCGCTTTTCGTAAAAAGTCTTCATCTCTGCCGTCATGGTCGCCGTGGTGTTCTCCAGGCTGGAGGCGGCATCCGCAAAATACTGCAGGTTCAGGGTCTTGGTATCCATCGCATAACTTCCTTTCTGTTTTTGTTGGGCCGCCCAAAGGGCTGCCCTGTGGTCATAGCTCGATACGGGCACCGTGCAGCGCCTTGCGCTCCAGTTCTTCCCGCTGGGTCCGGGTCATCCGGGACACATCCGGCCCCGCAGCGGCTGCCGGGCCGGGGTTCGTCCCATTTTCTGCCGGACGGGCACTGCGCTGGCGGATGCGCTCCACCACGCCTTGCTCCACGGCCTGCGCTGTGTGCTGCATCGCATCGTTGTAGTGGGCCAGACGGTAGGCGTCCGCCATCCGCATCCCAGGCAGCGACATCAGCCGACGCATCTCCGGGTGCTGCAATTCCTTTTGCAGGCTGAACCCCGGCTGGCTGCGGCGCAGCATCGCCTCCTCGGCCGCCCAGCGGGCGTGGAGCTGCCGGACAGCCCGGCCCGCCATATTCTGACGAAGCGGCATCGAAGGCCGGGGCGGTGCAGGGGGCGGCTGCTCTGCTTCCGGCTGCATCTGCCGGGACGGCTGCGGAGACGGGGCTGCCCCCTCGTCTGCCGTCCGTTTCAAAGTTCCGGAAGCCGCTGCCTGCTGGGCCTGGGCGCGGCTCAGCGCTGGCGGAGCCGCATCCGGGGCTGCCTGCTCTGCAAAGAGCTGCAGGTCCACCATGCCCTGTTTGGCCCGGCGGCTGGTGTCCGCAAACTTCACATGGTCCGGGTAGCGCTCCGCCAACAGGGCAGCGCTCTGCTTTGCCAGCTCAAACGCCCCCTCCACCCAAGGTTCCTGGGGCGCTGCCGCTGACACCGCCAGACGGGGGCCTTCCGGCTCATCCCACGCATCCGACTTTGCGTCTGCCTGTCCGGCCAGCAGTGCAGCCAGCGACTGCATCATCAAACTGGCTCCCGCGCAGACGATGTCCTGCCCCGCAGGCGCATAACCGGCGTGTCCGGCTGCTTCCAGCCGGCAGGTGGGGCCATGGGGGCCGTCCATCTCACTGTAACAGATCTGGATCATCTCATTTCACCTCCTTTCTCTCCGGGTGCATCGCCCGGTCTGCCGCCTGTACCGGCAACGGAACAGACGGTTTTTTCGGCGGAGCCAGCTGCGCCAGCTGCTGCTGTGCCTGGGCCAGCCGATGGGCCAGCGTCCCGTTCTGCCGCACCCGCTCCCGCACCTTTTCGACACCTTCAAAATCCATCATCTCCAGTGCCGCCAGCGCTGCATCCGCATTTTGGGGCGCAAAAAAGCCCAAGCGATAACATTCCTTGGCGATCTCGTTCTGCTCCAGACGGCTGAAGCTGGACTTTTTGGCTGCCGATACCAGGATATCAAAGACCGGCACACGGGACGCCAGTTCCACTCCCGCCAGGGTCTGGGCGGGTCTTGCCCGCAGCGCTGCGCCGGAAAACCGGATAAACTGGCTGCCGCCCCCCGGCCCCAAGATGCGGAACACCCGCTGCTCGTCGTAAAACTGACGCATCAGCTCAATGACCAGGTAACACTCCTTGGCAAACGCCCGGTATGCGCTTTTAAGCATATCCCGGCTGAGCTTGGAGCCTGCCTCCTGCAATGCAGCAATGGCGGAAGCTGCGGTCACCCCTCCGGAAGTGCCCCCGGAGGTCAGGTCCCGGTTGCCGCTGATCTCTTTCAGCTCCTCGATGCGGCTGTTGCGGTAGCTGAGACTAGCCCCCTGCAGGCTGGCCGCCTGAATGGGACGGAACCCCTCCTCCCCCAGCCGTCCGGCCACATGAACGATATCCCGGGACAGATCTGCCAATTCCTCCTCATTGACACCGGCTGTGTCGCTGAGCACATACCGCTGTTTGGCCGCCAGCAGCACGTTCTCATCCATAGCCTGGTTCAGTTTGTCGATGGCAGTCTGACAATCCTTCATCACATCGATGTAGCCAAAACCGGCGGGGCTGTCCTCCTCCAAAAACAGAGGGTCGAACACAAAGGGGTATTTCCCATGATCGTAAAATCCACGCTGGCACAGCTCCGGGTCATTCTGGCTGGCATACAGCACCACCCCGTTGCAGAACTTGCAGTAATGCAGCCGGGTACGGCCATCGGCTCCGCGGCGCTTATAGTACCAATCCACCACCACGCTCTTGCTGCTGGTGTCCAAAGTGCTGTCGTGGACATAGCGGGGCAGATCCAGGGTGCTGCCCTCATGGCCCTTGAGCTGAGGCCAGCGCTGGACCAGCTGGGCGGTATCCTCCAGACTGAGGGAGAACAGGTTGGGGGAATTTTGGATATCCATGACCCCCGGCTCCCAATAAAGCATCAGCAGGTCCATGGTGCGCACCGCAATATCCCCCACGCCGTTCTTCTCCGGGTCCCAGAAAACGCCTTTTACTCCGGTGCCCTGCTTGAGCTTGCGCCACCAGGCATCGCTGTACGCCTGCTCGTAATCCGCCTGCTCCAGCACCACCGGCAGGATGCTGGACAAGGTCCGGGCGGCGACTTCGTCGTCCGCTGCCCGTGGCAGTACGCAAGGCTCCGGATAATTATCCATTGCATCCGCATGCTTGTTGGCAATGGAGTTGAACAGCCACCCGGAGGCTGGCTGGGGCTTGCCTTCCATCATCGGATTGCGGTGGTTTTTCCAGTGCCGCATACAGAACCACTGCTCATTGTCCAGGATGCGCTGGTCCAGCCCTGCCTTGCCCGCTTTGTACCGCTGCAAGATCGCCGCAGCCTGGGCCACCTGCTCCGGGCCAATGGGCGCTGTATGTTCCCGTTCGTATTCCATCGTGTATACTCTCCTCCTTTTATACTGGTTCAGATCCGGTAGAACCTTGCCTGTTGGTGCAGCTCCAGCGGGTCATTCCAGACCGGCGGCTGGGCCGGACTGGGGGTCGGGCTGATGGGGTGCTGCATCAGAACGTAGCGACATTCATCATAGATATGGTCCTCCTGCCGGGTATCGATATCCTCCACATTGCTCTCGTCATACACCAGGTTCGGGATGGTGCGGATAAAGTGGCGGCAGGTGTTGAATACCTGGAACATCGGGCGGCCGCCATGGTCAAAGGCCAACCGGTAGTGCAGCTGCATCTTCCCGGCCAGACGGGTGTTGTCCCCCGGCATCCAGTGCAGAAAACAGGGTGCACGCTCCATCATAGCGGCGATGCTTTCCCCCTGGGATTCGTTGAAGATCGCCGGGTCTGCCACGCCCCGTATCCTGCGCCCACGCAGCAGCGGGTCCTGCTGCTCCGCCTCCCGGATGCGGCGGGCCTGCTCCACCGGGTCGATGCGCAGCCCCTCGTTTGGGCGGCCGGTGCAGCCGTACAGCTCCTTGATCCGATAGATCCGCCCCTCTTCATCTGCCGCATACCACCCCACCGAGAAAGGCTTGGAAAACCCAAAATCGTATCCCCGCCAGATCTGCCAGTGCCTCGGGATGGGAAACGGAGCGACCACATGGGTCCAGCGCTGGTCCTGATAATGGGCTGGGTCGTTGCGCCACTCGGTAAACACCTGCCCGGAAAAGCTGTCCCAGCTGCCATAGAGCAGCGCCTGCTTTTCCGCTTCCGGCAGGCTGGCCAGACTGGCCAGGTAGTCCGGGTCGTTGTGCAGCAGCGCAGGGTTGTCAAATACGCTGGAGGGAATAAATACCCTGGCCCGCCGGAACAGCTTTGTGCTGCCGTCCGGCAGCTGGACCGAGCACTCCTCCACGATGGGGGTGCCCGGAGGCGCCGGTGTGATGAACCGGGCTTTGACCCAGCCATGGCCCACCCCGCCGGGGTTGGTGGTCGCCCGGAGATAGACCCGGGTGCCGGGTCCGGTGGGACGGTTGCGGCTCATCATGTAGCTGTACTCTTCCCACTCAAAATGGGTCAGCTCATCAAACCCGATGAAGTCAAAGGCTTTGCCCTGGTAATTGGTGCGGTCTTTGGTATACTGCATCGAGCCAAAATAGATCTTTGCCCCGCTGGGGAAGGTCCACACATGGCCCGTAGCGTTATACTGTGCTGCGGGGAACGCCTGCCGGTAGTACACCAGGCTTTTATCCACCAGGTCGGACAGCTGAGGATAGGTCTTGCGCAGGATCAGCCCCCTGTAGTGGGGAATGTGCACCTGCCGCAGAGCCTCCACCACCAAAGCATCACTCTTGCCGCCTCCCGCTGCGCCCCCATACAGAGCTTCTGGCTCCGGGCGGCGCATAAAAGCGGCCTGCTTGGGCTGTGGTCTCCAGATCACCGGGGCGCTCATGTTCGCTCCTCCACGGCGGGCAGCAGCACCACACCGCCTGCGGCCGCCTCCGCTCCGCTTCCCTGTTCATTCAGCGTCTTGGCCACCGCTGCCAGGTCTTTGAGCACCGCCGTAGCCTCTTTCAATCCCTTCATCCCGCCAGGGTCTGCGCCTCCTTCCCGCCGGGCCGCCCGCTGCTGAAGATTCAGCTCCCGGACCTGCTGGGCCAGCAGGGTGCTGAGGGTGTCGGTGGCCCGGGAGAGACTTGCCAGGCTCCTGGGCGGCTTTGCATTTTCCATTTGGGTCCTGCCTCCTTTCCTTTGGCTTGCCCACAGTGTATCATAGCTTTCTGTTCCGGTTCAGCCCGTCCTTTTGAGCAACAAATAGTATTTATTATGTATTTAAGTCCAAATCGTAATTTTAAAAGGCAGCAAAAATCCCCCAGTCAGCGTACTTTTTGCGCCAACTGGGGGACTCAGTCTTATTTTATGGGGAAAACAATTTCAAAAACGAGGGTGCTGCACATCACAGCTGCTCTACCCGGTCAAACAGCTCTTTTGCAGCCTCCACAGCCTCCCGGGGGCCAAAGGCCACCCGTGTGCCCACGGCCATCGCCTGCTCCAAAGCGGCCGCCTGCTGATGCAGGGTCTCCACGTTCATCTGACACAACGCCTGGCGGTCCGCCGCGATCATTGCATCGGTAATGCCGCAGAAATACCGGCGGTCCGCCTCCTTTGCCTCCTGGCAGGGCTTGAGGGGGGTGTCCAGCTTGGCCGCTGCACCCACGATCAGTTCGGTGAGGTCTGCCTCGGTAAAGCTGTGCTGCACCAGGGCTGCGGGGCCCTTGGCAAAGGTCTCGTAGCTCTGCTTCATCTGGGGGTCCCGGTAGGTGTACAAAGCCTCTGCCGTCTCATCGGCCAGCATACCGGTACCATAAGCGCCGCCCACTTCCCGGATCTCGTGCCAGAGGTATTCGTAGCTCATCACCCGTGCCAGCACTCTGCGGCTGGCCTGACGCTCCATCGGCCAGCTCTGCACATCGTAGCTGACCCCGCCGTCAATGATGAACGCCTCGTTCACCGGCTGGGGCAGCGGTTCGGTGTAAGGCTGCGCCGCCAGGCGGCTGGCCTCCGCAAAAGCGCTGACCGGCAGTTTCTGACACAGCTTCTGGAAGGCGTCCTCACTGCCGTGGAGGCTGATGGTCAGTGCCGCACCATGCAAAACTTTGGCCCGCACGGCCTCCAGCCGGGCGCCCAGAGCGGCAAAGTCTCCCTGTTCCAGCTGGCTGCACAGGCGGTGATATGCGGTAACACCGCTGCACCGCTCTGCGGCAGCTGCTTCCACCGAGTAGTGGGCAGCCGCCCGGGTCATCGCAAAGGAATGGCCCTGCTGCAGGAACATCTGCTCCATCCGCAGCTTCTGCTGGCTCAGCACCCGCTGAATGGCCGCCTGTGCTGTGGAGCCGGTAAGACGGGTATCATACAGCCATTCAGCTGCCAGCTCCAGCGCTTTATCCAGGTTGCGCTCCAGCAGGCTGAATGCCGCCGTCAGCTTGGCGTGGCAGGGGCTGCCCGCCTGTCGGCCGGTCCACAGGCTCAGGCTCACCCGGCTTTCTCCCAGCCAGGTAGAGCGCAGGGTGTTCAGCTGCTGGGCGGTGTGTGCCGGGGTGTCCAGCTCGTCCAGCAGGTCGGTGACCAGGTCCAGGTCGGTCAGCTCCTCCGGGGTCAGCTGGCCCAGGTCATAGTAGAAGTTCAGGTACAGGCTGCCTGCCGAAGGACGGTGCAGCAGCTCTGCCCCCGCCATCTGCTGGCAGACCGCAGGGGCCAGCTTTTCGCCCTCGCCCAGATCCGCCACGGTCAGCGGGTGGTCCAGGGTCATCTTCTCATCCCGGCGGATGGGGGTCTTTTCCTCCTGGGCAGCCGGCAGCGCAGGCACCTGGATCACCTCCACCGGAGCCGGTGCAAACAGCTCCCGCAGCAGCTGGTCAAACCAGCCCGTCTCCAGCTTCTCCCGCAGGGCATCAAACAGCCGGTCGGTGTGGAGCAGCAGGGTGGGGTCCCCGGCATGGAGCCAGCCCGTGACCGCATTGATCGCATCCAGCACGCCGTCCGGCAGGCTGCCCGGCCGCTCCAGCGAGTTGAATTCTGCCGCATTCAGCGAGGCCAGCAGCAGGTCCTGGGGCAGCGGCTGGGCCAGCAGGTCGTCTACCGCTTTGCGCACAGCAGCTGCAAACCGGGGCGCCGTCTCCTGGGTAGCCCCCCGCAGCACCAGCTCCATCGTGGGCTGCAGCGTGCTGTCATCAAAGCCCATGTCGATATCTGCGCCCAGACCCTCGGCCAGCAGTGCGGCCTGAAGCGGGGCATTGTTGTTGCCCATCAGGGCATCCAGCAGGATCTCCACCCCCAGCTGCCGCTCCCGGTCCGCAAAGGAGCCGGTGTACCAGGACAAGGCGCACTGCACCTGGTTGGGCTCAGGCTTCTCGGTGGAATAAGGGATGGTGAGGCGGACCCCGGTCTGGGGCGTCTGAAGGGTCAGCTGCGGCCGGGTGGTGCGGGGCATATGGCTCAGGTAGCGGCTGTCCAGCAGGGCCAGCTTGTCCTCCATCTCCATCTGTCCATACAGGGTGATGCAGCAGTTGGAGGCGCTGTAATACCGCCGGTACACCCGGCAGAAGCGGTCGTAGCTCAAAGCAGGGATGCTCTCCGGGTCGCCTCCGGAGACAAAGCCATAGGCGTTGTCCGGATAAACAGCTCGGTTCAGCGCCCGGATCAGCTGGGCGTCCGGCGCAGCCAGAGAGCCCTGCATCTCATTGTACACCACACCGCTGACGCTGCCGTCCTGCTCAAAAACGCTGGGGTCGGTGACCGCCAGCGGGCAGAACACAGCATTCAGGTAGATGTCCATCAGGTTTTTGAAGTCGGCCTCGTTGGGGGTGGCAAAGGGGTAGACCGTCTTGTCCGGGAAGGTCATGGCGTTGAGGAAAGAGGCCATGCTTGCCTTCATCAGCTGCAAAAACGGGGATTTGACCGGGTATTTCTCCGACCCAGACAGCACCGAGTGCTCCAGGATGTGGAACACGCCGGTGTCATCCGAGGGGAAGGTACCAAACCCGATGCCAAAAGCCTTGTTGGGGTCCTGGTTTTCCACCAGCAGCACGGTGGCGCCGCTGATATCATGGGTGAGCAGGGTCAGGGTGCCGTGCTGCTCCGGGCAAGGCTCGGTGCGCACCAGGGTATAACCGGGATATTGCTTCATCGCGTTGTCGCTCCTTTGTCTGTAAGTATCAATGCCTCTATTGTATCACAGCTTGGCCCGCTTTGCAGGGGAAAGGGCCGGATTTTGCTGCTTTTTCACGAAAAAAGGGCCTCCGGAACAGGAGGCCCTTTGAGGGGGGTTCTTAGTCGTTGCTGCTGCGGCTCACACCCAGCAGACGCACTACATACAGGAAGATGTTGATAAAGTCCAGATACAACGTCAGTGCGCCGTAAATGGAGGCTTTTTCTGCCAGCTCACTGTTGCCGGCATAGTAAGCGTACACCTGCTGCAATTTCTGGGTGTCATAGGCGGTAAGCAGCATAAAGACCACCAGGCCAATGCCGCTGTACAGCGCCGTTGCGCCAAACCCAAAGCCAAACAGTGCGCCTACCAGGCTGGTGACCATCAAAGCCACCAGCGCCATCATCAGCCGGGGCCCCCAGCTGGTCAGATCCCGGTGGGTGGTCATGCCGTAAGCAGCCGTCAGGCCAAAATACAGCGCCGTTGCCAGAAAGGCAAGCACCAGCGTGCTTACCGAGAAAGCCAGGAAATAGTAGCTCAGCACCATGCCATTCAGCGCTGCATACGCAAAGAACAAGCCCCGCGCACCAGCCACCGACATATTCTGCACCCGGGCACTCAGCATGAACACCAGGGCCAGCTCTGCAATGGTGAGCACCAGATAGAGGGAATCCACTACATACAAAAGCGGGGTGGTGGCGGTCAGATATGCCACTGCAAACGTGACCAGCAGGCCCACGCCCATCCAGCGGTAGGTGCGGGCCATATAATCCGATGCGGTCATCGCCGGTTCCGCATATCCGCGGTCGTAATTTCTATAGTCCATACTGTGTTCCTCCGGTTTCTTCTTGTCCATACCGGGGCGGTTGCCCTTGTCCCGGTCTACGAAATATAGTATACTCCATAGAAATGAACGTTTCATGAAAAAGGCTGTGATTTTTAATGTCTCTCGGACTTTACCTCCATATTCCCTATTGTTTTTCCAAATGCAGGTACTGCGACTTTTACTCCGCCCCCGGTGTGCGGGGCGTGCCTGCCGGGTATACCGACGCCCTGCTGCGGGAGCTGACCCGCTTTGCACCGGATGCCCCCCTGCACCCGGACACCCTCTATTTTGGCGGCGGCACCCCCAGCCTGCTGCGCCCTGCGGATGCAGCCCGGCTGATCAAAGCGGCGCAGCCCCTGCCCGGCGCCGAGATCACCCTGGAAGCCAACCCTGAGACCGTGACGGAGCAGACCCTGCGGGAGTTCCGTGCAGCCGGGGTAAACCGCATCTCGTTTGGGGTGCAGTCCGCCCGGGACACCCAGCTGCGCACACTGGGCCGCCCCCATACCGCAAAACAGGCCCGGGCCGCCTTTACCGCCGCCCGCCGTGCCGGGTTTGAAAACATCAGCGGCGACATTATGCTGGCACTGCCCCATTACACCCAGGCTGAGTTTGACGAGACCCTGGAGCTGATCCAGCAGGGGGGTGCCACCCACATCTCCGCATATCTGCTCAAGATCGAGCCGGACTCTGCCTTTGGGCGCAAGCCGCCGGAGGGACTGCCCACCCCGGATGAAGCGGCCGACTTCTACCTATACGCTGTGGAGCAGCTGGAGCACCACGGCTACCGCCAGTACGAGATCTCCAACTTTGCGCAGCCCGGTTATGAGGGCCGTCACAATCTGATCTATTGGGACTGCGGCGATTATCTCGGCCTTGGCCCCGCGGCGCACAGCTGCATGGGCGGCAAGCGCTTTGCCACGCCGGCGGGCACGGCCGCGTTCCTTGCCGCGCCCGCGGTGTACGAACCCCAGGGCGAATGCACCGCCGAAGATTACATCATGCTCCAGCTCCGTCTTTCCCGCGGGCTTTCATTGAGCGCGCTGCGCGCGCGGTACGGCGTATCCTTCTCCTCCGAAAAGCTCCGGTTCCTGCAAACGCTTGCGGAGCATGGGCTGGCTGTTTTCGACGGCAGCGTCCTGCGCCTGACGCCCCGGGGAATGCTGGTTCAGAACAGCATCCTGTGCGAGCTTGTGTAAAGCTTTTTTACTGTCCGGTACACTTTC
>ENA-ORUF01003611-ORUF01003611.1-human-gut-metagenome-genome-assembly--contig:-NODE-3611-length-11042-cov-2.229271_pt1 | contig 11042 bp, 9 predicted proteins | sample MGYA00242077_ERZ509203 | MGnify/ENA primary metagenome ERZ509203 (study PRJEB26280, sample SAMEA2338834) | human gut metagenome | biome: human gut; feature: human-associated habitat; material: faeces...
AGTTCCGCCGGTCAGTGAAAGAAAAAGGTAGACGACCGACAGAAGCGACCGGGTCCCCGAACACGAACACCGAAGACGAACAAGTAACAAAATAATTCTACATTTATCGGTGTAAGGTATATAACTGCCAAAATTTATTCATTGAGGACTTTCCAGAGTATATCTTTCAATTCGGTAAGGCCGCTTCCTGTCACAGAGGAGATAAAGACATAAGGGATATCGGGGAGATCGCACTCCATCTCTGCCATCAGTTCTTTATCGGCACAGTCTGATTTTGAAATGGCCAATACGCGTTTTTTATCCAGAAGCTCCGGATTGTATTGTTTCAATTCGTTTAACAGGATGTTATATTCCTGATGAATATTCTGACTGTCGGCAGGTACCAGAAATAGCAATACCGAGTTGCGTTCGATGTGGCGCAAAAATCGGATACCCAGTCCTTTTCCTTGGTGTGCTCCTTCGATAATACCGGGAATATCTGCCATAACGAACGAACGTCCATCACGGTAATTGACGATTCCCAGGTTAGGAACGAGTGTCGTGAAAGGGTAATTGGCGATTTCGGGTTTGGCAGCAGATACTACCGACAATAAGGTCGATTTGCCGGCATTGGGGAATCCTACGAGGCCCACATCCGCTAATACCTTTAATTCGAGAATGACCGTCCGTTCGACGCGGGGCTCTCCGGGCTGTGCAAAACGGGGCGTTTGATTCGTTGCCGAACGGAAATTCCAATTGCCCAGACCTCCGCGTCCTCCCTTGACCAGGATAAAACTTTCCCCGTCTTGTGTGATTTCACAAATCGTTTCGCCGGTTTCTGCATCCCGGGCAACCGTTCCTAAAGGAACTTCGATTGTAACATCTTCACCATCGGCACCTGTACTCCGGTCTTCACTTCCGTTTCCGCCGTCACCTGCAAATACATGGCGCTGGTATTTCAAATGGATCAGTGTCCAGTAATTTCGGTTTCCACGGACGATGACATTGCCTCCCCGTCCTCCGTCACCTCCATCCGGTCCGCCTTTCATCGTTCGTTTATCCCGGTGTAAATGGGCGGATCCCCGTCCTCCGGCACCACTCCGGCAGAAGGTTTTTACATAATCGACAAAATTCGTAGAAGCCATAATATGAAAAAGTAAAAGGTAAAAAGTAAAAAATCTTAGGCATTCAGGATATAGAGATCCGGATAATTTCTTCCCAAACCATCGTAATCCAAGCCTCTGCCCACGACAAAATCGTTTTCCAGTTCAATGCCTTTGTAGGCGATGGGTACCTGACAGACTGCGGCTTTGGGTTTATGGAATAAAGTGGCGACGATCACTTGTTTCGGATTCTTAGCATGTAAATATTCCAGCAAATGCTTCATCGATCTTCCGGAGTCGATGATATCTTCCAGAATGACGACCGTACGGTTCTGTATGTCCTCTTTTAGCCCGATCAACTCTTGGATTGCTGGTAGAACAGGTTCCGCTATAGGAAGCGACTTTGACAAAGCTGATTTGTGTACCCGGAATGACGATTTGTTTAATCAGGTCTGATGTGAACATAAAAGAACCGTTCAAAATACTTAAAAATAGAGGTTGGGTATCGGCTAGCTCCCGGTTCATCTGTTCGGCCATTCGGGTAATGACTTGATCGATTTTAGTAGCTTCGATAAAAGGACGAAACTCTTTGTCATGTAATATGATATTTCCCATTTTGCTAAATTGCTATCCCTTTGAGTATTTATTTGGACAAAAGTAATATTTTTAAGGCATATATGGAGGGACAAATCAGATTATATTTATTTTTGTATCGATTAGTCTGATGAATTTTACCTTATAAAACAAATATCGAATGAATCCAAGAGTAAGTATTATTATGGGGAGTACTTCCGATCTGGCCATTATGGAGAAGGCGGCGAAAGTATTGGATGACATGGGTATTCCATTTGAAATGAATGCCTTGTCGGCTCATCGTACTCCTGCAGAGGTGGAGGCTTTTGCCAAACAGGCTGCAGAGAGAGGAATAGAAGTCATTATCGCCGGAGCCGGTATGGCTGCCCATCTGCCCGGAGTCATTGCGGCCATGACACCGGTGCCGGTGATCGGGGTGCCGATCAACGCCTCTTTGAACGGAATGGATGCTTTGTTGGCTATTACTCAGATGCCTCCGGGAATTCCTGTCGCTACAGTGGCTATCAACGGAGCGATGAATGCTGGAATTCTCGCCGTACAAATATTGGCTGTCGGAGATCGGGAGTTGAAAGAAAAGATGATTCATTTTAAAGAATCTTTGAAAAAGAAGATCGTCGATGCCAATAAAGAATTGGCTGCGGTGAAATATAATTTCAAAACAAATTGATCTGAACCGACTGATATATCATCCCGTAAAGAGTTATCTATTCTTTACGGGATTTTCTTTTGTAAATATTTTTAAATTAAGTTTGTTTTTAAGTAAATAATTCATAAATTTGAGAATATAATAAGATGAGGTGTTATTGTTGTGTGGTCATAGCGTGATGCCGGCGGTATAAGGTAATTTATTTTTTGTTCGTTCTGTTTCGTCGCTTAATTTCATACCGTCGGTATTTTTAATGGAGAGTTCCCCCTTGTGGTAACGGGATGTTAGGATTTTATATCTGATGCAGAACTACAGCTTACTGCTTGTTGCGAGGTCCGGCCTGGCAGAAGTTGTATAATTTTCAGTACGATGAGATGCTGGCAATTTGGGTTATTTCTATTGTTTTCACTGGTCTCTTTGGATGTTTGGGCACAGGATTTACCTGATATTGAACGTTTGTTGGAAGGAAATGATATTCTGAATACAGAAGATGGATACGAGGAGATGGTCGATATCCTTTCTAATCTGTTGATGACTCCTGTGAACGTAAATACGGCCGGGTTCGATTCCCTCAAGATGTTGTTTTTATTGTCCGACAGTCAGATCGACCAGTTGTTGGAATTTCGAAAGAAATACGGGAATTTTCTTCATATCAACGAGTTATTGTTGGTGCCGGGAATTGGGAAGAAAGATCTGGAGAATATCCGGTCTTTCATTACTTTAGGGCATCCGGAAGTGCAGGACCGGGTGAAAGCGATAAGGTTACGTAGCCGACAGGAATTACTGACCCGTGCCAAAGTGAGTCTCCCCTTGCAGGAAGGGTATACAACCTATTCTCCGGTTGATTTCGATACCCGGAAAGAGTATGAACGCAAAGCAGATAATCGCTTCCATGGCCCTCCGGTCGGGCTGTTACTCAAGTATAAAGCGACGATCGGACAACATCTGCAAGCTGGTTTGACTCTTGAAAATGATCCGGGTGAAGGATATTTTACCCGGTATCAGAAAACCGGTTTTGATTTTTTATCAGCCCACATAAGTATTCATACAGATCGTTTTTTCCAACGGATTCTTTTGGGTAATTACCGCTTACAATGGGGGCAAGGCTTAGTGGCCTGGGGTGGTTTTACTTCCGGGAAATCGGAGGTTGTCGTCGGAAACGAGAAATCGGGCAAAGGTTTTTCGCCCTACACTTCTGCCGATGAAAATAATTACCTGAAAGGCGTTGCCCTGACTTTGAAACCCTGTCGGCAGGTAACGGCGGATGTGTTTTTTTCCAGGAAGAAAACCGATGGTAATATCGTGCAGGCGGATACACTGGCAGAAGAGGATCTGCTGTCGGTTTCTTTGTATGAATCCGGTTATCACCGTAATAATAACGAGTGCCGGAAAAAACATACCCTGGAAGAACTGACTACGGGAGGAGCCGTACATTGGAATGCACCGGCCTTTAAGCTCGGTCTGAACGCTTTGTATTATGATTTTAAACCGGCCTTGATGATCGGGGATCGTATTTATCAGCAATATAACGATACAGGGCACAAACGTTTTTTGATGAGTGTGGATTATAAAACTTCGTTTCGCGGAATATATTGGTTCGGAGAAACGGCTTTTAGCGGAATCGGTTCCTGGGCTACGATCAACGGGCTGAGGTGGGGAAATTCATTCTTATCTGCCTGTTTGCTTTATCGTCGTTACGATAAAAAATATATCTCCCATTATGCTGCCGGATTTGGCGAATATTCCAATACATCCAATGAGGAGGGGGTGTATTTCGGTACCGATATATCTCCTCTGAAAAACTTGAAGATTAATCTGTACTATGATTGGTTTCGTTTTTTCAGTCCCCGTTATGGAGCTACTATTCCCGGATCGGGGTGGGAACTGTTGGGACAGATCGGTTACCGGCATGGGAACTGGGAACATCGTTTTCGGTTAAAACGGGAGATCCATCCCGAAGATACGAAAGAAAAAATCTCTGTTCAGCGGGAAAAAAGTGAATACCGTTATCAGATCGGTTATCGGGTAACTCGTCAGTTGGAGTTAAGAACACGTTTCTCATTACCATAAAGAACAGATCAAGGAAAAAGGTTTCCTGGTCTATCAGGATTTGATTTATGCAACCCGGAATAGTCGTTTTAAAATGCAATATCGTTTGGCTTGGTTTAAGACCGATTCCTATCAGTCCAGGATTTATGCATACGAGAATAATGTGCTGTATGGATACTCCTTTCCTTCTTTTATGGGAGAGGGGTGGCGTACTTACCTGAACTTGAGTTGGAAACCGTTAAACGGCCTGACTTGTTACCTGAAGGGTGGATTTACGGTGTATCCCGATCGGGAAGTAATCGGTTCGGGAGTCACGAAAGTAGAAGGAAATAAATTGTATGATCTTGCTTTGCAGTTACGTTTTACCTTTTGAGATCGTTTATTCCGGTTTGTTTTTGGCATGCAACAAGTGCATGATTTCTTCATCCGTCAATTTTTTCACGTTTGTGATGATCATATTCTCATGTAAGAAATTACCGTATTGATTACATTCGTCGATAATTCCTGCGAAAAGGGGTTGAAGCTCTGTTTTCAGAGGAAGGAGCAACAGCATCACGGCATAATTCCCTTTAAATTCCGTAGATTCGATACAGCCTTGAGCATTGTTAATGGCTGTTTCTGCTTCATTTTTCAGCGTATTTTGCTGAAAAGAGGGTAAGTCGCCGGGAACGCGGTAAAAAAACACACAGAAATACCGCAATAATAGCCCTTGGCCTCCCAGCCCTGTAGAGATAAACACACCGGGATCGTCCAGCAGAGTCGATTGTAATAACATTCTGGATTGTTGGAGCGCTATAATCGCCCATTTTTTTAAGGGAGTGTCTTGTTTCGAAAAATTTTCGATAGCACGGTATACCGAAACATCGTCCAGAGTTGCCAATACGACCAGCATTTTCTTTTTGATTTCCGGGTCGATCGTATCGTCATAGAGGTCATTGATGTTTTCCAGGTATTGTTTGCTTGTTTTTTGGTAGTTTTCAGTTCGTTTACTGAGTAAGTTTACCATTTCGAAGTATTCTTTCTGCACCTTGATATCCACTTCTTCCTCCAGGATGCTGAGGTTGGAGCCGGCCATGGCCAGTAATTGATCGATATCTTCTATTTTCTTTCCCTGTTTACTCATGTTCGATGTATTTCTCAGACAAATTTAAGCTATTCCATATAAAAAAAGCTGCCCTCGGAGCAGCTTTTTTTATATCTGTAAAGAATTAGGCCTTGTGTCTGCGTTCATCAGATACGGTCAGCTTCTTTCTTCCTTTTGCTCTTCTTCTGGCTAATACTGCTCTACCTCCGGCAGTTGCCATTCTTTCTCTGAAACCGTGTTTGTTTCTTCTTTTGGTGTTTGAGGGTTGAAATGTCCGTTTCATTGTAAAATATATTTTAGCATTATTTTCTCACTTCGGACTGCAAAAGTAGGGATTTTTTTGGTGTCTCCAAAAAAAAGTTACTTTTTTTTACCTGATTACTTGTAACTAAGCCTTGGCTGGTCTCGTATTATTACTGAAAGATGAAAAAGAAGTCTGAAAATTTGTTTTTATAAATCAAATTATTAACTTTAAGAGCGATTATCCTGATATGAGACAGCTTAAGATTACCAAGCAAATTACGGGGCGCGAGTCGTACTCCATCGAGAAATATCTTCAGGAGATAGGTAAAATCCATGTTTTATCTCCCGAAGAAGAAGCCGATTTGGCAAAAAAAATCAGAAGTGGAGACCGGGCGGCAAGGGAAAAACTGGTATTGAGTAATCTGCGGTTTGTCGTTTCTGTCGCGAAACAGTATCAAAATCATGGGCTGACTTTAGGTGATCTGATCAATGAAGGAAATGTCGGATTGATCAAAGCGGCCGAATGCTTCGACGAAACCAAAGGATTCAAATTTATTTCTTACGCTGTATGGTGGATTCGTCAGTCTATCCTTCAGGCAATAGCTGAAAATGCCCGGCTTATCCGGTTGCCATTGAATAAGATCAGTACGATCAATAAGGTGAATCGGTGTTATACTTTGTTGGAACAAGAGTTCCAACGCGAACCGACAGAAGAAGAGATTGCAGAGAAAATGGATATGACGCCTGAAGAGGTAAAGGAAAACATGAAGATCGCCACGAAGCCGGTATCTATGGATGCTCCTTTGACGACCGATGAAGAATCTATTTCCCTCTACGATGTATATATCGCTCCCGATCCTTCTATCCAGGCTCCTGAAAGTTCACTGAATCAGGACTCACTGAAAACCGATATCGAACGTTCGTTCGCTGCTTTGTCGGTACGTGAAGCTACTATTTTAAGTATGTATTATGGCCTGAACGGATATTCCTCGATGTCACTCGAAGAAATCGGAACGAAATTAGGTTTGACGAGTGAAAGAGTCAGACAGGTGAAGACTAAAGCGATCCGGAAATTGAAAGAGGTGAAGAACAACAAACGGCTGAAGACCTATTTGTAAAATAAGGATAGAATCAGGGATGAAAGCTTATCTTTCATCCCTGGTTTTTTTTTAGAAGAATGCGGTGTAGATCACTACCAATAAGATACAGATGATATAAGCACAAATATTGAATACTTTGTCTGTTTTAAACATATCGGCAGTCAGTTTGATCGCTTTCGGATCATCATCTGCGGGATTACTGCTCAGGCTGACCATAAAGATCACTACAATCGTCAACAAGGTTGCGTAGAACATTTGGTCCATGAACGGCATCTCGAGTGGTAAGAGTTTAAAGATCAGAGCGATTGGAATGGAACAAAGTACACCCCAGATCGCTCCTTTGTTCGTTGCTTTCTTCCAGAACAATCCCATTAAGAATACAGCCAAAATACCCGGGCTTACCAAACCGGTATACTCCTGAATGTATTGGAACATCTGATCGATACCTCCCAATAGCGGGGCCAGACATACGGCTATGATCAAGGCGATACCGGCTGTTAAACGGCCTACGTTGACCAGTTTTGTTTGCGAAGCTTCGCGATTGATATATGGTTTATAGATATCCATCGTAAAAATGGTGGAAGTTGAATTCAGCATAGAAGCCAGCGAAGAAACGATCGCTGCAGCTAAGGCGGCTAGTACCAGTCCTTTCACACCGACGGGAATGAAGGTACTGATCAGCCAGGGATAAGCATTGTCATTGTTCAATGCGGTAGAACCTGCAATTTCGAAAGCACTTCTGGCGCCGTACAGGTCTTCGGAATACATTACCCAGGCAACGATTCCCGGAATAACTACGATGAAAGGAATCAACATTTTCAGGAAGGCTGCAAAGGCGATACCCCGTTGTGCTTCTGTCAGTGATTTGGCTGCCAGGGTACGTTGGATGATGTACTGGTTGAAGCCCCAGTAGTATAGGTTGGCTACCCACAGTCCACCGATCAATACATAGATACCCGGAAGATTGTTGAACTCCTTGTTATCGCGGGAGAGTACCATATCGAATTTATCACTGGCAGCATCGGCGATGTGAGAGATTCCATTCAGGATTCCTCCGTCGGGAGTGACGTAATGCAAGGCGATTAAGGTTGTAATAATACCACCGATGACTAGCAGGGCAACCTGAATGACATCTGTCCAGGCTACAGCCGATAATCCGCCATATAATGAGTAAGCTGCTGCAAAAATAGCCAGCGCGATAATAGCCGGAACGATCATACTGCCATCTCCAACACCTACAATCGTGTCGATGGCTTTACCACCCAGGAATAATACAGAAGTCAGGTTGACAAAAACAAAGAGAGCGATCCAGAATACAGCCAGAATGGTTTTCAGATTGGTCGAAAACCGTTTTTCCACAAATTCCGGAATCGTGTAAATCCCTTGTTTGATAAAAATCGGCAGGAAGAATTTTCCAACGATAATCAAGGTCAGAGCTGCCATAAATTCATAGGAAGCAATAGCCAGACCTCCGGCAAAACCTGAACCGGACATACCGATAAATTGCTCTGCTGAGATGTTGGCGGCAATCAGAGAAGAACCGATAGCCCACCAAGGCAATGCTTTACTGGCCAGGAAGTAGTCCTCGGCAGTTTTGGTGTGTCCTTTTTTAGTCCGTGATACCCACAGACCTACACCCACTAGTAGAATCGCGTATATTCCGACGATTACGAAATCAATTATATGAAAACTTGGATTCATAATAAAATTTTATGTGATTATTAATTTAATTTACGTGCTCCTTCACCGATGTCGGCGATATAAAATGTGGCTTCCAGATGGGTTTTGTCCTTGTAGATTTTCCCTACTTCCCGGATATAACGATCGACCTGTTCTTCTTGAATCAGCGTTACGGTACAGCCACCGAAGCCGGCACCGGTCATCCGTGATCCTAAAACTCCTTCCAGCTGCTGACCTTCTTCAGCCAGGGTATCTAATTCGATCCCTGTCACTTCGTAGTCGTCTTTCAGCGATCGGTGGGAGGCATTCATCAATTGCCCGAATGTTGTCAGTTTACCTGCTTTTAAGGCATCGATGGCTTGTTTGACTCTGGCATGCTCGTGCACAGCATGTTTTGCTCTGCGGTAAACGATCGGGTCGGAAATCGAAGTACAATACTGCCCGAATTCGGTGGGCGTCAATTCACAGAGGAAAGTGATCGGATGCCGGCTTGAAATAGAAGCGACCGCCTGTTCACATTCGCTTCTCCGTTCGTTGTACTTAGAATCTGCTAATCCTCTTTTTTTATTGGTATTGGCGATGACGAGCTTATATCCTTCCATATGTAAAGGGACATACTCGTATTTCAGGCTGGCACAATCCAGAGCGATCGCGTGATTGGCTTTGCCCATGCCGACAGCAAACTGATCCATAATTCCACAGTTGACCCCGACGTAATCGTTTTCAGCTTTTTGCGAAATTTTGACCAGCTCGGTCATATCGAGGTGTACCTTCGTGACATCGTTCAGCATCACTGCTGTGACTACCTCGATAGAAGCTGAGGAAGAAAGACCTGCTCCATTCGGAATGTTTCCATAGTACAAAAGATCGTACCCCCATACGTCGGAGCCCCGTTCTGCAAATTCTTTCATCACGCCGATCGGATACTTGATCCAGGCGGTAGGTTTGTCTTCGAAAGCGTTTGCATTAGCGGTGTAAGAACGATCCATATTTACACTCGAAAAACGATTTTGACGGTCTTCACGCTTCGCTATCAAAAGATAGGTCCCGAAGCTCAACGCACAGGGAAAGACCAGCCCTCCGTTGTAATCCGTGTGTTCCCCGATAAGGTTCACCCGGCCCGGAGCAAAGTAGGTATGCTCCGCTCGTTTCCCATAGATTTCTTCAAATCTATGTTCTAATTCTAGTGTGTTCATATTTATTGTTAGTTGTGTTCTGCTCTATATGCTCTGCACGCAAATATTCGGACAAAAATATAACATTTTTTTTAGTAGCACAACTTGAACTGTTAAGAATCAGGGCTGTAGAGTCAACAAGCCAGTGCAATTTTATGCAAAAAGTTTGAAAAAACACTCCTTTGGTGTATAAAAATTCAATTTTTCCCTTGGTCTTCTATTAATCTTATATTGTACATTCCTGATGAATTCATCCGTAAGCAGTCTGAAATCAGTTCCTTTTGGGATATATTGTCTGATAAGTTTGTTTGTCTTCTCAATGGCACCTTTCTGCCAGGAAGCGTATGAATCGGCAAAGTAGACAGTGGTCGCGAGCCTTTCTGCAATCTTTCTATGGCAGCGGAATTCCCCACCGTTGTCAGTGGTTATCGTGAGGACGTGTTCTTTAAACGGCATCAGCATCCTTATCACTGCCTCTGCAACCGCCTCCGGCTTCTTTCCTTGCGGCAGCCTCCCCATCATCATGTAGTTTACGCTCCGCTCGCATAAAGTAAGTATGGCGCCCTTTTGCCCCTTGCCAACAATCAAGTCCATCTCCCAGTCCCCGAACCTTTTTCCGTCAGCTTCTTCCGGACGCTCATGGATGCTGATGCGTTGCGGTATGTTGCGCACCTTGGTTGTGCGGGGGCGCTTTACATGATGCCTGTATTTCATCCTGTGACGGCAGTGGGATACCAGTTCTCCGCTCACATCCGCCCGGATGCGGCGGTAAATCGTTTCATGGGAGACGGTCATGCCTTTGTGCGACAGCCACCCGGATATCTGTTTGGGTGACCAATCCTCGCTTACCAGAAGCCGTAAGGCTTCCTGCATCACATCGGGACGGACGGCATGGTTGCCGGGAAGACGTTCACGACGCTCATCAGATAACTTCTGCGCGTGTTGCCATTGATACTCGCCGCGCTTCGTGCTGTTGCGCCTCACCTCGCGACTGACGGTGGAGGGATGGATGTTGTTTTGCCGAGCAATGGCTTTCTGGCTTTTGCCTTCTTGAATTCCCAGATAGATTGCGTATCTTTGCTCGCGGGACAGTTGTTTATACATTGCAATACAAAAGTAATTGTTCCTGGGGACTTCGGTCCCCTTTTTTTGTATTGCCTGTTGACTCTATTCTCCGTCGGCATGCCGACGGAGAATTGCACTTCTATTGTGAATCTTCAAAGAATGGTAAGATATACACGCTATATCTTTTCATTATTGATGGTGATTTTTCTCTTTTTTATTAAAGGAAATTAATATCTTTGCGAACAGTTAGTAAGAAATTAGTTATTTTTTGTTTTAAAGTGTAAGGGATTGGTAGAGTAATTGGAATAAATAGAAGTATTTACG
>ENA-ORUF01003614-ORUF01003614.1-human-gut-metagenome-genome-assembly--contig:-NODE-3614-length-11038-cov-2.561777_pt1 | contig 11038 bp, 9 predicted proteins | sample MGYA00242077_ERZ509203 | MGnify/ENA primary metagenome ERZ509203 (study PRJEB26280, sample SAMEA2338834) | human gut metagenome | biome: human gut; feature: human-associated habitat; material: faeces...
TCGCTCGCATCCATGCCATCTGCGGTATCGATCCGTGGTACCTCAACCGTATCAACGATATGGTGCAGGTCCAGGAGAGCATCCGTGGCCTGCGTGTGGAGGATATCGACGCCGACGCGATGCGCCTGCTCAAGCAGTACGGTACGAGCGACGCCGAGATCGCCGCGCTGACCGGCTCGGACGAGCGCTTTGTGCGCGCCTATCGCAAGGGTCTGGGCGTGGTTCCCAGCATGAAGACGGTCGATACCTGCGCTGCGGAGTTCTCGAGCGCCACGGAGTACCACTACAAGACGTACGAGAACATCTACCGCACGAGCCCGGATGCCAAGAAGTGCGTGGCTCCCGACGAGACCACGCCGGCGGACAAGCCCAAGGCGATGATTCTGGGCGCCGGCCCCAACCGCATTGGCCAGGGTATCGAGTTCGATTACTGCTGCGTGCACGCGAGCTACGCGCTGGCGGCTCGCGGCTTTGAGACCATCATGGTCAACTGCAATCCCGAGACCGTCTCGACCGACTACGACACGTCAGACCGCCTGTACTTTGAGCCGCTCACCTACGAGGACGTCATGGACGTTATCGATGTTGAGCGCCCCGACGGCGTCGTGGTGACGCTCGGCGGCCAGACTCCGCTTAAGCTGGCGCGCATGCTCGAGGAGAGCGGCGTGAACATCATGGGCACCAAGCCCGATGCCATCGACTTTGCCGAGGACCGCGAGCGCTTCGCTGCTCTGCTTGACAAGCTGGGCATCATGTACCCGCCGGCGGGCCAGGCCACCTCGTTTGAGGAGGCCGAGGCCGTAGCCGCGCACATCGGCTACCCGCTGCTGGTGCGTCCGAGCTACGTGCTGGGCGGCCGCGGCATGATGATCGCCTACGATGCCGAGCATCTGCGCGATTACATGGCCGAGGCTGCGCGCATTAGCCCCGACTACCCGGTGTACCTCGATCGCTTCCTGGAGGGTGCAATCGAGTCTGATGTCGACGCCCTGTGCGACGGCGAGGAGGTCTACATCGGCGGCATCCTGGAGCATATCGAGGAGGCCGGTATCCACTCCGGTGACTCTGCGACCTGCATTCCGCCGTTCAGCTTTAGCGAGAGCCTGCAGGCGAAGCTCCGCGAGACCACGCGCCGCATCGCCATGGCACTGGGAGTCCGCGGCCTGGTCAACGTGCAGTATGCCATCAAGGGCGAGACCGTCTACGTGATTGAGGCCAATCCGCGTGCCAGCCGTACCGTGCCGTTCATCTCCAAGGCTACCGGCGTGCCGCTGGCCAAGTGCGCGGCGCGTATCATGGCGGGCGATTCCATCGCGAGCCTGGGCCTGCCGAACGACGAGCGTCAGCTGGACTGGTTTTGCATGAAGGAAGCCGTCATGCCCTGGGGCCGCTTCCCGGGCGCCGACGTTATCCTGGGGCCCGAGATGAAGTCGACAGGCGAGGTCATGGGTATCGCCAAGAGCTATCCCGAGGCATACGCCAAGACGCAGCTGGCGATCGACTACAAGCTGCCCGACCCGAGCTGCGGCAAGGTGTTCATTAGCGTGTGCGACCGCGACAAGCGTCATATCCTTTCGGTCGCCCGTATCCTGCGCTACCTGGGCTTTGACATCTGCTCTACCGAGGGTACGGCGCGCGTGCTGCGCGGAGGCAACGTGACGTGCGAGGTCGTGGAGAAGATCAGCGGCCCGCACGATGGTGAGCGTCCCAACATCGGCGACCTCATCGCCGATGGCAAGATTGCGGTAATCATCAACACGCCGTACGGCCCGGGTTCGCGTGGCGACGGCTACCTGCTGCGCACCGAGGCGGTGCGTCGCGGCGTGACCTGCGTGACCGCGATGTCTGCGGCCAACACGTATGTGAGTGCCATCGAGGCCGTGCGTGAGGACCAGCAGGGTCACGGCAGTGCCAACGACATGGGCATGGACGTCATCGCCCTGCAGGACCTGCCGCAGCACACGGTGTAGTGTGACCTGTCCGGCCGGGGCGGCAGCCGGACACTTTCTCTCGGAAACTGGGCTTCGCGAAGTTTTCCGAGAGAAAGGACCGCCTCCCGCCCGGCCTGCGGTGACTCGGTAGCACCGTGTGCTGCCGAAGGGGCTTTGAGCGATGACTAGGGCTGATAAACTGGTAGCCGCTGAGCGCCACGGGGTCCTCGCGCTGGGAGTAGGTGTGGATGAGGGCAGACGAGACAGCGTAGGAGACAGCGGAAATAAGGATGAAGCCCTCGCCTGTGAGCGTGACGGCGCCGCCGCTATCGCCACCGGTGAGGTTGACGATAACGACTCCGGCAAAACCTATAGCGCAGTCGAGGACTTTGCGCGCAGTGAGCCGTTCTTGCCGGAACACGAGCGCTGCCATCAACACGCAGAGAAACGTGTTCATAGCGTTGACGATTGAGCCGCGCACACCCGAAGCGTTTGAAACGCCGATATAAAAGAAGACGTACTGCACGATAGTTTGGGCAAGCGAGAGTCTGATAACGAGTGGCCATCCCGTGCGTGAGACGCGAGGCAAGCGACGTCTTGTTATGACTGCAGCGGCAAGTGCGATAGCGCCGGCAAGCATAAAGCGCACGCCAGCGAAGAGAAACTCCGATGGTACGTCGCCGTTTTGGATGCCGAGAAGCTCGTAGCCGATCTTGATGCAGGGGATCGCACTGCCCCAGAGCGCGCAGCAGATGAGGGCGAGCGCAGCTACGCACCATGTGCGCGTGAGAGGGTGGCGCGCGGAGTCGGCGTAAACATCGCAAGAGCTGGCGTCGAGTGCGGATGAGGGTTTGGACATACATCTCCCAAACGAGGCGAAGCAGAAAACGCCTCTATGGTACGCGCAATGGCACGTGGGGAACCAACGCGCTCAAAACCATCAGCGAACAATTGCGGAAGGAGCTGCCAGGACTCAGGGGCTTCTCCACAACAAGTCTCAAATATATGCGAATCTTCTTTGAAGCTTGGTCTGCTCCGGGCGATGAACAGGCGTTTCTCGATTCGTCACTCGTGAGTGACGAATCTTCAGACGGTGGCCTTCTGCAAATTCGTCACTTGCAAGTGCCGAATTCAAACACATGTTCTCTCGATGATTTTTTAGCGATTGGGTTTACCCATCATCGGTATATCCTTGCAGGTGCTAAGACCCTTGACGAGCGGCTCTTCTACATTCACAAGTGCGCATTTGAGCACTTAAGTGTGGAGGCGCTCAAACGCTCGCTGAAGGCGGACGACTTTCATCATCAAGGAGAGGTCTCCAACAACTTCCTCTCAACGCTGCCAAAGGGTCAGCAGGCGCTGCGCGCTATCGCCACGTTCAAGGACGAGTATCTGCTCGACTTTATCAATGTTGAGGAACTCGGGGTGCGCGATGCGGAGGATGTCGACGAGCGCGTGTTAGAGCAAGGCATCGTGCAGAATATCAAGCAGTTCATCATGACGTTCGGTCGAGCCTTCGCGTTTGTGGGAAACCAGTACCATCTCGACGCCTTTGGCATCGATCAGTACATCGACCTCCTGTTCTTCAACCGCGACCTCAACTGTTTAGTTGCAGTCGAGCTCAAGAGCGGCCCCTTCAAGCCGGCCTATCTCGGCCAGCTCTCTGGCTACCTACGCATCCTGGACGACTTTGAGCGTCGCGAGCACGAGAATCCCTCCATAGGCCTTGTGCTTTGCAAAGACATGGACAAGGGATTTGTTGACTATGTGATCCAAGACTTCACAAAACCCATGGGTGTGGCCACCTATAAGACGTCGAAGGATATGCCACGAGAGTTGCTCGATGCTCTGCCGCCCATCGATGACTTACGGATGTTGCTGGAGAGGTCTGATGGGTAGCGGTAGGAATTGTTCGGTGTTAGAAGCTTATTTCGCTTATGGCCTTGAGCTTTGCCGATGAGCATGGGGTGGGGAACGTATCAAGGCAGAGTTTGTCATGCAATGAGTATGACAAACTCTGCCTGGAGGAGAGGATACTTCCATGGCAATTGTCCACCGCAATGCTCTCAAGCATGGTTTGTCTGAGAGGGAGGTTCTAGATAATGACTGAGTACAAACTAGCTGATGGATCGGTCCTGACAGACGAAGATATCGAGCGCGAGAGCGTAGAGTTTGAGCAAGAGACTTGGACGGGTCGTCTTGAGCGCATCCATGTCAGGCCTGGCGTTGTTGCTGATGAGCCGCTTGTTGCAGTTACCGTGCGCTTTCCGGCATCCATGGTGGTGGCAATCGACCGAAAGACGGGGGATCGATCTGATTTTATTCGGCGGGCCGTTTTCCCTGCGCTGTAGTAACGTTGCGTCTCCTAAATCGACCTTGGTTTCGTCGAGGAGGTAGATCTTGAGGATGAGGTGTCCTGCTTCGGTGAACCCGTTCTCGAAGACGGGCAGCACGCGCGACACGGACTACCGCGACCTCCTGACCTTCCGCGACGGGGAGTAGCGGCTTGGCGGTGTGCGGCGCCGGCACGTGACGGTGGCGGGCATGAGGCTTGGCCTTCGCGACGGCATGTTCTTTAGAGTTTGCGGTGCATGATGGCACGGCCGTTTTCAAATCGTGAAACATTGCCCGGGAATGAGTAACAGGCTTTGGTTCGTACATCCGTTATAACGGGAGTTGCAAGAAGTGACATCCGTGACGAGAGGTTGAACTCATGACTCAGCACCGGTTTCCCGAAGGTTTCCTCTGGGGTGCTTCCACCAGCGCTTTTCAGGTTGAGGGTGGGTATGATGAAGGAGGCAAAGGTCCGGCAACCACCGATCGCGGCCCGGGGCGTCCCGGCATCGCCGATAACAAGATCGCCTCGGACCACTATCATCACTGGCGTGAGGATGTCGACCTCATGGCCGAGCTCGGCATCAAGGTCTACCGGATGGGTTTCGCTTGGAGCCGCATCATGCCCGATGCCTCGGGGGATCCCAATCCTGAGGGCTTGGCGTTTTATGACCAGCTGATTGACTACCTGCTGGAGCGAGGGATCGAGCCCTTGGTCACCCTGTATCACTTCGAATGTCCGAGTGCGTTGGTCGAGGCCTTCGGCGGCTGGAAGAGCCGTAAGATGATCGACTTCTATGTGCGCTATGCCGAAATCTGCTTCACGCACTTCAAGGGGCGCGTCAAGCGCTGGGTTACCGTGAATGAACAGCTAATTGCGACCTCCGCGCCCAGCAACACGGGTGACACCGAAACCGATCCGCGCCAACGGCAGAAGAACGCCTACCAGATGAGCTATCATGTCGCTCTTGCCGAGCATCGCGCCATCGCGTGCCTGCGACAGATCGACCCCGATGCGCAGATCGGCCCCGTTGTCGCCATGCAGGTGGTCAACCCGCGGACGAGCGCTTCGGCGGATGTGCTTGCGGCCATGAACGCCGAGGAGATGATGCAGAACTACCTGCTCGACCTGAGTGTGCGCGGCGACATCTCGCCTTATGCGCGCTATTACCTGGAGCGCGAAGGTTTCTACCCTGTTGTTGAGTGCGGGGACCACGACATCCTGGTCGCGACGAGGCCCGATTTTCTTGGGGTGAACTACTATTTCAGCAATTGTGCGCATGAGCGCACGGAGCCCATCCGCTTCGACCGGTTCCCTCCGTGGTCGGGCGGGGATTTCGAACTCTGCGATAACCCTGCGATCGCGCCGACCGAGTGGATGTCGAACGGCATCGACCCCCTTGGGCTTCGCGTGGGCATGCGCAAGCTCTACGATCGCTACCAGCTTCCGATGATCGTCACGGAGAACGGCATGGCGCTTTCCGAGTCACTTGACGAGGAGAACAGGGTGCATGATGCCGTGCGCATCGAATACCTTTCACGACATTTGGGCGAGGTCGAGGAGCTCATTCGCGAAGGCTATCCCGTCTTCGGCTACTGCGTTTGGAGCCTCATGGATCTATGCTCAAGTCATCAGGGGTTCACTAAGCGCTACGGCCTTCTGTATGTCGATCGCACGGAAACCGATGCGAAGCAATGCGCTCGTTTCAGGAAGGACAGCTTCTTCTGGTATCAGGACGTGATTAGAGAAAACGGCTTGCCCTGCTGAGCGTCGGTGGTCCGACGAGATTACTCGCCAGTACCGGAATCGGCTCCATAACGCCTCAGGTATTCCATGACTATCAAGTCGATGGCGGCAAGCGCACCGAACTTGCCCGTGTCGATGTTGTTGGTCACTCCGCAGCTCAGTATGCAGGAGGCATGGTTCCAGTAGGCGCTTGAGGTGTTTTGTGTGATGGCGAGAAGACGACAGCCGGAGGCGGCGAGTGCGTTGACGATTTCTGGATAACGAATGGGGTATGTTCCCCCTATGCTGCAAATGATGGCGAGGCTGGATTTGGTGAGCGATTGCGCGCAGGCGAGCTGCGATGAATAATCGAGGTAAAGCTCGATGGGGCGGTTCATGATGGTGAGCCTGCTTTGGAAGTAGCGGCCCACGTCCCAGAGGAAGTGGTGGGAGAAGAACGCGACATGCCCGCTGTCGTGCAAATCATCGACAATGGCGGGCAGTTGCGCGATGTTTGCCGCCGAGATGGTCGTTTCGATATTGAGCAGGATCGCCTCCCGGTAGGATGCCAGAGCGCCTTCCGTGTCGTTTGACAGCTGTTCTACAAAGGCATGTGGAAACAACCCGGTTTTGAGGACGTCATGTTCAAGCTGGTTGCGCAGGTCCTTGAAATCAGCGAAACCCATAAACCGGCAGAATCGCGACACTGAAGCCTTCGAGACGAAGCACATGTCGGCGATTTCTCCAATCGAGAGCTCGCTCAGCTTGCTGTAGTTTTTCACCAGCGTGGTCGCTATCTCGTAGTTGGTGTCGTGCTGCATTGCGGTGTCGATGTAGTCAAGCAACCGTTCGGCAACCGATCCCATCGAGATGGATTTTTCCATGATGGCTGTCCCCTTTATGCTCAGTGGCCCGAATAAGAGGGCCTCATTTGACCAAACTATAGCTCAAACATGCCGGTATTCCTGCGGAGTTTCACGTTATGAAACTCGCGTAGCCATCTCGCAACCTTGTGGCACAGCATGTAACCGATTTTGGATATAGCCGGCGTCATACTTAATGCAAGAAGAGACGACGAAGCTTGCCGCCCCGCCGGAACACGGCATCGGCTCTACACAGGGCATCGCTTCGTTGCTTTGCCGCTCGACGAGATATCGGTTGAGGAGGATCGGATGAAGCGGTTATTGCTGCGCGCCGACGATTTAGGTTACAGCGACGGTGTTAATTGCGGGATAGCGGCCGCGGTCCAAGCGGGGCTCATTCGCTCGGTGGGCGTCATGACCAACATGCCGCTTGCAGAAAGCGGTTTGGCGCGCCTGCAAATCAAGGATCTCTGCTTGGGTCAGCACACCAATATCTGCACGGGTAGGCCCCTCAGCGATTCCTCGCTCATCTCGAGCATCGTTGACGATGATGGCAATTTCAAGCGGAGCTCAGCATATCGCGCCGCCGCGCGGGCTGGGGAGGACTTCGTGGTGCTTGACGAGGTCATTATCGAAATCGAGGCGCAGTATCGGCGATTCCTTGAGCTCGTCGGGCGTGAGCCCGATTACTTCGAGGGACATGCGGTCGCAAGCCCCATGTTCTTCCGCGGCCTTGAGATCGTTGCCGAGCGTCACGGCCTGCCCTATTTCGCGATGGGTGCTCCGGGCGAGCCAGTCACCTTTCGCTCGACGCCGGTGCTTTCCTATGTTCCCAAGGATTTCTCGTCATATGAAGCGGATCCCTTTGCGGCACTTCGAGAGGCGCTTGAAACGACACCGGAAGGGATATGCCGTCTCATGGTGTTTCACCCAGGTTATATCGACGCGTACTTGCGAGATAACTCGACCATGCTCGAGGCCCGCATCCGGGAAGCCGCGATGCTTGTCGACCCTGATGTCGCCGCATGGCTTGCAGAGCAGGACGTGGGGCTCGTGACGTACGCGGACCTGACGTAAGCGTCCGCTGGGGCAATCTCGCCAATTCACGCTGAATGGCGTACTGCCTGAAGCACGTCGTTGTGATTTTGAAGAGAGGTGGATGCGCTATCTAGAGGGGAAGATGCCGCACACGGGCATCGATAGAGTTCACTGCAAAGATTGGAGCTGAAACATGGCGGTATTCGACAAGATCCAAAACATAATGGATAAGACAATCGCACCTGTGGCAAGCAAGGTTGCTGACAGCAAGATGCTCGACGCCCTCATGGGCGGCATGATGTGCACGCTGCCCATGACCCTTGGCGTCTCGGTTATCGCGATTCTCATCAACTTCCCCATTCCGGGGTTCTCCGATTGGGTGGTTTCGAGCGGTCTCATGGCGACCGGCAACTCCATCCTCACCGTTACCATGAACATGATGGGTATATACATCTCCTTCTTCATCGGTTTGAGGTGGGGTAAGGTATGCGGCCTTAGCGGTTATACCGGTGGCATCGTGAGCGGCGCGGTGTTTTTGGCATTCATGCCGCAGCAATCGTTCGAGGATATTCCCATGGCGAGTTTCATCAACACGTCGTACATGGGATCGAACGGCATCTTCGTCGCCATTCTGCTTGGCCTGATCGTGCCGAAGGTGACAGCCATTTTGATGAGCAAGCTTGAAATCAAGCTCCCCGATATGGTTCCGCCCATGGTTGCAGACTCGCTGTCGCCGATGTTTGCCGCCATCGTGCTATTCACTGCGGTGTGGTTCGCCAAGTGGGGTCTTTCTTTCACCCCGTGGGGCAACCTGTTCGATATGATCAACACCTTGATCGGCACGCCGGTCACGATGGTCGGTGCCTCTCCTTTGGCCTATATCATCGTGTGCTCGCTGCAGTCGATCTTCTGGTTCTTCGGTGTCCACCCCAACGTGATGCTCAACTTCTACGCTCCGGTAATCATGGCTTGCAGCGCTGCTAACACCGAGGCCATCATCGCGGGCGAGGCACTGCCCTATGGCGCTTGGGCCGTCGTCGCGCTCGGCACCGCCATCGGTGGCCAGGCTAACGCCCTGGGCATCAGCATCTCGCTGCTCTTCACCAAGTCCGAGCGCTTCAAGGCGATTCGCGGCATCGCGCTTGTTCCGTCGCTTTTCAATATCTCCGAGCCGCTCATGTTCGGTCTGCCGGTCGTGCTGAATCCCACGTACTTCATCCCGTTCGTGCTGAACATCCCGGTCTGCGCCATCGTGGTCCAGGCGCTTTACGCCCTCGGTCTTGGGGCTGCGTTCAATCCCACGATTCAGCTTCCCTGGGTGCTTCCCCAGCCGGTCATCGCATTCATGCAGGGCGGCATCGGGTGCCTGGTGATCTCGGTTGCGGTTTTGGCGGTGTCGGTGCTCATGTATACCCCCTTCACCCTTATGGCTGATCGCCAGGCGTTGCGAGAGGAGCAGGCCGCTCTCGAGGAATCGGCCGCATAGGGATTATCATATTCACACCATCATTTTCCATGAGGTTGGGAGCGTAGGATGAAACATATCGTACTTATGTGCGCCGCGGGCGCTTCGACGAGCATGCTGGTAAAGCGCATGCAACAGGCGGCTGAAAAAGACGGTTTCGTGTGCACCATCGAGGCGCACCCTGTCAACCAAGCGGCGGAATATGCGGATAGCGACGTTATCCTGCTGGGACCGCAGGTTCGCTTTGAACTCAACAAGGTGAAGAATCAAGTGAACTGTCCGGTGGAGCCGATTGATATGACAGCGTATGGGACAATGAACGGCGAGGCCGTGCTCAAACAGGCTCGAAAGCTGCTGGGGGCATAGCCATGTCAGAGATCAAACAAGAAGCGATCGATCAGTTTGAAATGACGTGCTTCTCTATCGTCGCTCAGGTGGGGAGCGCGCGCAGCTGCTACCTCGAAGCGATAACCTGTGCCGAGAATGGTGATTTTGAGGCCGCCCGGAAACTTATCGACGAGGGCAACGTGGTGTTCAACGCAGGCCACGACGCTCACATGAAACTGCTTCAGCAAGAGGCCAGCGGCGAGGAGCTGCCGTTTCGCATCATCTTGCTGCATGCGGAGGATCAGCTCATGAGCGCTGAGGGCTTCCGTATCCTTGCCGAGCGCTTCATCACGGTCTATCAACGCATGGGTGCAAGCGCCTAACTGATTATCTGACGGGAAGCCGGGACTGCCATGCAGCCCGTCTTCCCGTTTCATGAAGATGTTTTCACGATCGAGGAGGTACCCAATGGCATTTCCGGAAGGTTTCCTGTGGGGTGGCGCCACCGCCGCCAACCAGTATGAGGGCGGCTGGGAAGAGGGCGGCAAAGGACCGAACACCTCGGACGCCATGACCAGCGGTAGCCATACGGTGTCACGGCAGATAACGTGGCGTAATACCGCGACAGGGGAAACCGGCGCGCTTCCCGTGTATGCGGTTTGCGAGGAGGGACTTCCTGAAGGGCTGGAGGTGGCGGTGGTTGATGGCTACTACTATCCCAGCCACACGGCCACCGACTTCTACCACCACTACGCCGAGGACATCGCCCTCATGGGCGAGATGGGCTTCAAGTGCTTCCGCCTGTCCATGAACTGGGCGCGCATCTTCCCCACGGGCGAGGAGGCTGAGCCCAACACCGAGGGTCTAGCGTTCTACGACGCCGTGTTTGACGAGTGCGCTAAGTACGGCATCGAACCGCTCGTGACGCTCTCGCACTACGAGACCCCGCTCGCGCTCGTGAACAAGTACGGCGGTTGGAAGAGCCGCGAGCTCATCGACCTGTTCGTGCGCTACGCCACCTGCGTCATGAAGCACTATCAGGGCAAGGTGAAGTACTGGCTCACCTTCAACGAGATCAACATGATGAGCATGGGGAGCTTCATGGCGGGCGGGCTTACGGATGGGAGCCCCCATGCGAAGGCCCAGGCGGCGCACAACCAGTTCGTGGCGTCTGCCCTTACGGTTCGGTCGGCGCACCAAATCTCCCCTAAGATCATGGTGGGTCAGATGCTCGCGTACAACCCCATCTACTCCTATTCCGCCGACCCCGCCGACCATCTGCTCGCCATGGAACGCGAGCGTGACGCGCTGTGGTATGCCGACGTGCAGGTGGGCGGCCACTATCCCGCCTATC
>ENA-ORUF01003617-ORUF01003617.1-human-gut-metagenome-genome-assembly--contig:-NODE-3617-length-11035-cov-3.295811_pt1 | contig 11035 bp, 14 predicted proteins | sample MGYA00242077_ERZ509203 | MGnify/ENA primary metagenome ERZ509203 (study PRJEB26280, sample SAMEA2338834) | human gut metagenome | biome: human gut; feature: human-associated habitat; material: faeces...
TCTGCCCATTGCCACGCTGCCCAGCGGCGGCTTCATTTTCCTGGCGGTTCTTGTGGCGCTGTGGCGCGGCTTTGTCACGGCGGCCAAACACCAGCTTGGGGTAGAGGAGGGCCAGCTCCTCGGCGTCCCGCTGGAGGTCGCCCAGGTGGACCACCAGGTCGGGCTGCTGCTCCTCGATGGCCTGGATCATGCCGGACCAGGAACGGTGGGAGTCGGAAAATACAAGGATCTTCAAATTTGTCACCTTACCTGCTGTGCCGCATATACTAAAACTGAGACCGGTTTGGGGGTGAGTAAGGATGCAGCACAAGAATCGTAGGGAGGGAACATCCCTTCCAATGGAAGAACTGGTGAAGGACCCGGCGGCCCTGGCCCGATTAGCTCAGTCTGGCGAGGCCCGGAAGCTGGTGTCTCTGCTGAAGCAGAACGGTGGGGTGCAGGAAGCCGCCCAAGCGGCGGCGAACGGGGACCCGGGACAGCTGATGCAGATGATGGAACGCCTAATGAACACCCGGGAGGGGGGAGAATTGGTGGAGCGCATCAGCCAGCAGGCCAGAGAGTCCGGACTGTCCTGATATGAGCCAGCCCGGGAAGGAGAGGGGGAGCGTATGTGGGAGAATTTGAGGAAAAACTGAATTCGATCCTGGGGGACAAAGATGCTATGGGGCAGATCATGGCCCTGGCGCAGTCCCTGGGAAAGCCTGCGCCCCCCGCTTCGGAGCCGGAGGACGAGAATGAGGAGACCGGATGGGAACGGGCCTGTACTCCTACCCCAGAGGCAGGGGCGGGGGAGGATCCGTTGTCCGCTTTGGGCAGCTTGGATCCAAGGATGGTCCAGATGGGGATGCGGCTGCTGAAAGAGTATCAGACAGGTGACGACCGGAACACTGCTCTGCTGGCCGCCCTGCGCCCATTTCTGAGAAAGGAACGGTATGCAAGGCTGGACCGGGCCATCCAGATCGCCAGGCTGTCCCGGGTGATCCGGGTAGCCTTCCACTCTTTGAGCGGGAAGGAGGAGGGGGAGGGTGTATAACCGTTATATCCCCAACGGGGCGGTTTATACCCGTGTTCCCGTAGAGGAAGATGACGCGGTACATCAAGGCTGTCCGTCGGATAGAGTTCCTCCTGCTGGAGGAGCAGGGCAGATGCAGGGAGCCCCCTTCTCCATCACATCCTTGCTGGGAGGCGGGACAAGAGGAAGCGGAGGACTGACAAGGCTGCTTCGTTCCCTTAAGCTTGATCGACTGGACAGCGGGGATGTGTTGTTGCTTCTCATCGTACTGCTCCTCCTATGGGAGGGGGATGACTTGGAGTTGGTCATAGCTCTGGGTCTGGCCCTTATTATGGGTCTGGGAGACGAAGAGGGGACAGAAATAGAATAGAGCCGCGGCAGCCAAGGCTGCCACGGCTCTTTTTTATACCGTGTGGAGCACCTGGCCGTCCGGAAGCGCAAAAGAAGCCGTGGCGGGGCAAGGCGTTTGGATCTGTCCGTAGGCAGTCATGCGGTATACCAGTTTTCCGTTGACCTCACGCTCTGCAGAAATGAGAAGACCGTTGTCTGTGCTGATCCAGTACCGCTCCACTGCGAGGCTCCCCTTGTCCTGAACGGCCACATAGACGCAGGGATAGGAGCCTCGAAGTTCGTATCCAGTTTCAGAGATAGAAGAGGGATCCAGATCCAGTATGGTCTCATAAGTTGGGATATGCTGGGCAAGATCGTGGGAGCGATCATCCGCAGGGAGCGTGTTCCATGCGGGAGAGCCCTCATACCAATAGTAGGCATTCTTAGAACTGGCCAGGTCATGGCGTACCGCGCCGGAGGCTAGATTCTGCCGGGTGTGGGACCAGTCTCCGTCCTGCCAGTACTGGATGGAGGAGGAGAAAGAACCCTCCGACCAGAAGGTCTCCACAGTAAGCTCCCGGTAGTAGCTGTCTGGGCGGGTCAGGGTAGCTACAATGCTCTGAACAGTTTCAGGGGTGACGTCTACCTTCCAGTACTGGTCGGTTGCCCCCTGTCCGAAGGAGCCGGAGACAGAATCCTCCCCAGAACTGGCATCGCTTAGGGTGATGGAGGGGATGTGGACGAAAAAGAGGCTGCGTCCGAAGCTGGCGAAAATAGCCACGACGATCAGACAAGTGATGGCGATGGCGATGGCCAAACGATTTTTAGAATCCAAATCCACACCTCCTGTTCCAGGCTGAGGTGGTCACACCCCGCCGAAGGGGGCAGGGGGAGCCTCCCGCAGACCGAATTTCCACTCGATGGCATCGGCGATCCGGCGGCAAGCAAGTCCATCCCCGTAGGGGTTGACCGCATGGGCCATGGCGGCATAGGCGCCGGGATCGGTAAGCAGTTCATAGGCCATGGAGAAAATGGCCTCCTCCTCCACGCCAGCCAGCTTTACTGTGCCGGCAGCCACAGCCTCGGGGCGCTCAGTCTCGCGCCGAAGGACCAGCACCGGTTTGCCCAGGGCTGGGGCCTCCTCCTGAAGACCGCCGGAGTCGGTCATTACCAGATGGCAGCGGGCCATCAGGTTGTGCATCTCGTCCACCGCCAGCGGGGCAATGAGGTGGATGCGGGGATGGCCGTCCAAATATTTATGAGCGGCTTCCTGTACTACGGGGGACAGGTGGACCGGATAGACAAGTTCCACATCAGGGAAGGCGTCGGCGATCCGCCGCAGGGCAGTCATAATATTGGTCATGGGCTGCCCATAGTTCTCACGCCGGTGACAGGTGACCAGGATGACCCGGCGGGCGGCGTAGTCCAAGTGGTTGAGGATCTCATCCTGGAAGGTAAACTGGGGGCGCACCGTGGTCTGAAGGGCATCGATGACCGTATTTCCGGTGAGAAATACGCCTTGGGTGATGTTCTCACGGGCCAAGTTTTCGCGGTTGGCCACAGTGGGACAGAAGTGGAGGTCGGCGATGGCACCTACCATTTTCCGGTTCATCTCCTCCGGGTAGGGGGACCACTTGTCATAGGTCCGCAGACCCGCTTCCACGTGGCCTACCGGGACCTTGTGGTAGAAGGCTGCCAAGGCTCCAGCAAAGGTTGTAGAGGTGTCTCCATGCACCAGGACCAGGTCAGGCTTTGCTTGCTCCAGCACCTCGTCCATACCAGTGAGGCACTTGGAAGTAATAGTAGACAGGGTTTGACGGGGTTCCATGATGTTCAGGTCATAGTCTGGCTTCAGCTGAAAGATATTCAGCACAGAATCCAGCATCTCCCGGTGCTGGGCGGTGACGCAGCACAGGGCATTCAGCCCGGGACGGCGGGATAGCTCCAGGGCCAGGGGGGCCATCTTGATGGCTTCCGGCCGGGTGCCGAAAATCGTCATAACAGTGACAGGTTTCATTTGTCAGATCGCTCCTCTTCACCGAAAAAGTAGTCATTGCCCGCCACATCTCCAGGGGGCTGGCGGAGCTTCCGGGGGCGGGCCGGAGCGCCGTCCTGAGCGGGGGGCTCGGGTGGTTCCCGGTGGTTTACCCGGTCCAGGTACAGCTTGGCGGACAGGCCGCCGGCTACGCATGAGGCCAGCAGGACCATCATGGCCTTCAAAACACTGGTCGTTGTGAGCAACACAGCGGACAAGCCCAGAATCGCGCTGATCACATACAGCACAGCAACTGCCTGCTTCTGGCTGAAACCCATGTCGATGAGCCGATGATGGATGTGACCCCGGTCGGGGGCCATAGGACTCTGGCCGTGGGACACCCGGCGGAAAATGGCAAAGCAGGTGTCAAAGATGGGCAGGCCAAGCATGAGGAAGGGGACTGCGAAGGAGATAATGGCATAGGACTTGAACAGCCCCTGAATGGATACCACCGCCAAGATAAAGCCCAGGAAGGTGGATCCGGTATCTCCCATGAAGATCTTGGCCGGGTTCAGATTATAGGGAAGAAAGCCGATGCACCCGCCAGCCAAGGCGGCCATGAGGAGCGCAACGTCGGGCTCCGCCACCGTGAGGGCTATGACCAGCATGGTCATAGAACTGATGGTGGACACGCCGCAGGCCAACCCGTCCAGTCCGTCGATGAGGTTGACTGCGTTGGTGATGCCTACGATCCAGATCACGGAGATGGGGATAGACAGCCAGCCCAGCACCCAGTAGGGGTCGCTGCTGAAAATATTGGGGTTGGAGAGAATGTCGATCCGGTTGCCCATGAGCACGGCAATGAGGGCGGCCAGAATCTGGATCAGGAACTTCGGCATGGCAGGCAGGGCATAAATGTCGTCGAATATGCCCAAAATAACGATGATCACGGCCCCTAGGAGCATGCCGCGGAGTGGGGTAGTCAATGGAATAAAAATCAGAGCGCTGAGGATAAAACCGAAGAAAATGGCAAGTCCGCCCATCCGGGGAATGGGGTGGTTGTGCATCCGACGGTTGTCCCGGGGCACGTCCACTGCACCGATTTTAAAGGCCAGAGAGCGAACCACCGGGGTGGTAATGAATGCCACCACAGCGGCGGCAAATAGTGCGGCGGCTACCGCACCGATGACAGAGAGTTCAACAGAAGACAACATGAAGCAGTTCCTCTTTTGCAGTTGATATGGTCGGGTCAGCGGGCCACGAAGCCTACCTTTTTATAGACTTTCCGCAGGGTTTTGGAAGCGGTATAGGACGCCTTCTCAGCGCCGGCCTTGTAAACACTCTCCAGATACGCCTTGTCGGCCAGAATGCGGGTGGCCTCCTCGCGGATGGGACGCAGGGCTTCGATGACGGCGTCACCCACGGCGGGTTTGAACTTTCCATAGCCGCAGCCAGAGAACTCGGCCTCGATTTCCGGAAAACTCTTACCGGTGACGGCGGAGTAGATGTTCATCAGATTGGCTACGCCGGGCTTGTTGGCAGGATCGTAGCGCACACAGTTTTCAGTGTCGCTGTCGGTGATGGCCCGCTTGAACTTGCGCTGGATATCCTCCGGCTTCTCCATGAGGAACACGCAGCCTTCGGGGATGGATTTGGACATTTTAGATTCGGGATTGGTCAGCCCCATGATGCGGGCACCGGCCTTAGGAATATAGGGCTCAGGAATCTTAAACACATCGCCATAGATGTTGTTGAAGCGCTGGGCTACATCACGGGTCAGCTCGCAGTGCTGCTTCTGGTCCTCTCCTACGGGAACAAAATCGGGCTGGTAGAGGAGAATATCAGCGGCCATTAGAGCGGGATAGGTGAACAGGCCGCCATTGATGTTTTCTTTATGTTTGGCGGATTTGTCTTTAAACTGAGTCATACGGCTGAGCTCGCCGAACATGGTGTAGCAGTTCAGTACCCAGCCAAGCTCTGCGTGGGCAGGAACATGGGACTGGATGAACAGGGTGTTCTTCTCCGGGTCCAGGCCGCAGGCGATATACTGGGCCAGCTGCTCCAGGGTGCGGCGGCGCAGATCGGCAGGAGTCTGACGGACGGTGATGGTATGCATATCAGCCATAAAATAGTAGCAGTCGAACTCGTCGGCCCGGGCGCCCCAATTCTTGATGGCACCCAGATAGTTGCCCAGGTGCAGATCGCCGCTGGGCTGGATGCCGGAGAGCATCACTTTCTTTTTCGCTTCTTCCATATCGAAACACAACCTTTTTAGAAATGTCAAATGTTGTTCCAGCTGCCAGCGTGATATGGGGCTTGGGAGCGGAACAATGTCATAGGCATAAAAATACTGATACATCATAACACATTTTAGCTGTAATAGCAACGTGCCCGCGCAGATTTGGGAGAAAAACCGGGGCGATGACTCTGCCATTGCCCTTGAGAAGGCGAAATTCTAAAAAATTATTAAATTTTTCCTCTGCTCCCTTTACACGGACTGCTTTTTGGAGTAAACTAGGCACAAATCTTCCATGCTTATTTTTAGGAGGTGTTTTCGATGGACGAGATGGATTTCACCCGGAAATTCCGGCTCGGCGACCAGCGCGATTTAGAGATCAAGGCGATCCTGGCTTCTGTATATCAGGCGCTTCAGGAAAAGGGTTACAACCCGGTCAATCAAATCGTCGGCTATATTCTATCCGAGGACCCCACCTATATCACGAACCATAACAACGCCCGGGCCATGATCCGGAAGGTGGACCGGGACGAACTGCTCCAAACCCTGGTCAAATATTATCTTACCCACTGAGCAGAGTAAGAAACAGCCCGCCGCAACGCGGCGGGCTGTTTTTGGTGGAAAGGAGTGGATAAAGTGAAGATCTTGGTAAGCGCTTGCCTGCTGGGTGTCCCCTGCCGTTATGATGGAGCAGGAAAGGAACACCTTGATATTCAAAAGCTGAGACAGAAAGGATACGATCTGATACCAGTCTGTCCGGAAGTGCTGGGTGGACTGCCTACCCCCCGCCCGCCTGCGGAGCGGCTGCCGGACGGTCGGGTCGTTACTCAAGAGGGAGTGGATGTGACGGCAGAGTATTGCTCCGGCGCAGAGCGGGCGCTGGCGCTGGCACGGGAACAGGGCTGTACTCTGGCCGTTTTGAAGGAACGCTCCCCCTCCTGTGGCCAGGGGCAGATCTATGACGGAACCTTTTCCCGCATTCTGATCCAGGGCTCTGGGGTGACAGCCCAGCTTCTGGAGGAGAATGGGATCCCAGTATATGGAGAGTCACAACTAGAGGAACTGCTGAAGCGGTTGTGATTCTATTTGGAAGTCAGACGCCCCGCCGATATCGGCGGGGCGTCTGAGCCGTTTAAGAAGTGAGAGGCAGATATGCCATCTACTCCTCTTCCAGAGGAATGGAAAAGGTTACGATTCCCTCGGCTGCTGGAGCCAGCGCACACTGTGGAATATAGAATTCCAGCCCTTCTGGAGTGCGGCAGCATCGATGGGGAGATAAAAATTGCCGCAGACGAGGCCCAAAATCCGGATCCAGAAAGCAGTCCCCCGCTGCCCGACGGATTTCCCCCTGCTCCCGTAGTTTCTGGGTCAGGTGAAGCCACCACCTCCGATCGCCGGGAAAGTAGCATCCTACTGACAGCGGAACGCCCTCCGGCAGAGACCAAACATCTCCCATCCGTACGCGGAGAGAGCGGCCGTCTCCATGAATTTCCTCTGCATCCAGGCGGATGCTTAGACTTTCCTTGTTTTGAAATAAGATCTGGCCTTCCAAACGAGCCTGCCAGGGGTGAAACGGCTGTGATACTTCTCTGCAGCGTGCCAAATCCAGACAGGCTTGCCAGTAGAGTGCGCGTCCCCACCGGCGGCGCCAGATTTCTGCCAGATGCTGATAATATCGGTCTACTCGCCCGCCCCCCCGCCCCCCGTGCCGAATCTGAGGACGGCTCAAAGTATAGTCTAACACTGGCTCCTTTTGCAGTGACAGTGTTCGCCGCTCTTCCTGCCATAGGACTGCCCAGTCAGCTTGCTGTTTCTCTGCTGCCTCCATGCGTATCCCTCCCAATTTTGGTCTATCCTATGCGTGGAGAGAAAAAATCGTGAAGGAGAGAGTGATTTGTGTTTACTTTCACAAGGTAGTGTGTTACGATATTAGAAAAAGTCAGCCGGCCTGTGGCCGGAGCCTGCGGGGAAAGGAGTCTCGCTCATGTCGAAGTTTTATGATAAGCCCTCCAGCGACCTGTTGTATCAGGCCATTCTGGAGATCAAAGATCTGGAGGAGTGCCGCCGGTTTTTACAGGATTTGTGCACTGTATCAGAGCTGAAGGCTATGGAGCAGCGGATGGAGGTGGCTATGCTGTTGGATCAGGGTCTGATCTACAGTGACATCCTAGAGCGCACAGGGGCATCCAGCGCCACCATCAGCCGTGTGAACCGCTGTCTGCACTATGGGGCGGACGGTTACCGGACGATTCTCCCTAGACTGAAGGAGCAGAGTAATGAGCAGCTATGATTTTCTGGCCAGCAGCTATGATGAACTGACCACCGATGTGGGATATTCGGCCTGGGCGGACTATCTGGAGGCTCATTTCCGGCGGAAGGGACTGCCTGGCCGAACTGTGCTGGATCTGGCCTGTGGAACGGGCTCCCTCACCTGGGAACTGGCCTTGCGGGGGTATGAGATGATCGGGGTGGACCGCTCACCGGAGATGCTGGCGGAAGCGGCAGCGAAGAGCCGGGATGATGTGGAGATTTCCCCCATTTTCCTGTGTCAATCCATGGACAAGTTGGATTTGTATGGGACCATCGACGCCTGTGTCTGCTGTTTGGACAGTGTCAATTATGTTACCGATTCTAAGCAGTTGAAAAAGGCTTTTGCCCGGGTCTGGCTGTTTCTCATGCCTGGCGGGTTGTTCCTGTTCGACATCAATACACCGGCCAAGCTGCGCGGGTTGGACGGACAGGTCTTTTTGGACGAGACAGAGGATACCTATTGTGTTTGGCGGGCGGAGTATGAGAAACGCAGTCGGATCTGCTCCTATTTCATGGATATTTTTCGCCTGGATCCTGACTCCGGTCTTTGGGAGCGGGGGGAGGAACTGCACCGGGAGCGGGCCTATGAGCCGGAGGAACTGATTTCCTTCCTGCGGGAAGCTGGCTTCCAGGATATCCGCCAATATGGGAATCTGAAGCTGCGGGCTCCCCGGGAAGGGGAGGAGCGAATCTTCTTTGTGGCCCGGAAGGATCCGAAGATGACCAGCCAGGTATGAGACGGATCTGGACAAGAAGGAAAAAGAGAGGAAGAAACAAATGCGCGATGAACTGGTAAGAGCGATCACGGCAGACGGCCTGGTCAAGGCGGTGGCCGTAACTGGCCGGGATTTGGTGGAGCGGGCCCGAGAGATCCATACCCTGCTGCCCATGGCTACAGCGGCCCTGGGACGGACTTTGCTGGCTGCCTCTATGATGGGGGACATGCTGAAGATAGATGGAGCCTCCCTTACCCTTCAAATCAAGGGTGGAGGGCCGCTTGGGACGGTGCTGGCTGTGTCAGATAACAGCGGCAATGTGCGTGGCTATGTACAGGATCCCCATGTGGAACTGCGAGAGAAGGCACCTGGTAAGTTGGATGTGGGATGGGCCGTAGGTACGGATGGGAGCCTCACTGTTATCAAGGATCTTGGGATGAAGGAGCCCTATGTGGGCACGATCGGTCTGTTCTCTGGAGAGATCGCTGATGACATCGCGATGTATTTCGTGGAAAGTGAGCAGATTCCAACTGCCTGTGCCTTGGGTGTGCTGGTGGGGGTAGACCAGTCTGTTTCCGCTGCGGGAGGCTATCTGATCCAACTTTTGCCCGGAGCAGGGGAGGATATCATCACCAAAATTGAAGCAGGGGTTCAGCGTATGGGGCCGGTCACGCCGGTTTTGGAGCAGGGTATGGACGCATGTGGGCTGCTTCAGGCGGTCTTGTCTGAGTTCGAATTGGAATTTTTAGAGAGCCACCCCATCGAGTACCGTTGTTACTGCTCCAGGGACCGTGTTACCCGCGCCTTGATCAGCATGGGGCGGGAGGAACTGGAATCCTTGATTCGGGAACAGGGACAGGCGGATTTGACCTGCCAGTTTTGTGATGAGATTTACCATTATACCAAGGAGGACCTGGAAGCTATTCTGAATCACATGTAGAGCGTAAATAAAAGGCGCGCGGCATTTGCCGTGCGCCTTTCACATTCTAATTTGATTAGAAGAGATTTACTGAACCCTGCCGTTGTTTGTCAAGGCCTCTAGCACCTGATAGCGGTCCATCTGGAATTGCTTGGTCATAGCCAGAGCCTCTTCCATGTCCACATCTACGATCCGACCGTCATGGGTGCAGATGATTCGATTGCCACGACCTTCAATCAGAGAGAGCACAGCCTCATAGCCCATGCGGCTGGCGGTCTCTCGATCCCGGGCGGTTGGGGAGCCGCCGCGCTGGATGTGGCCCAGCACGGTCACACGGGGATCGATGCCAACTTCCTCGTGGATCCGCTTTCCAATATCGATGGCACTGCCGGCGCCCTCAGCCACCACTACCATGTAATGTGTGGAGCCGGCGAGGCGGGCCCGACGGATCTTCTCTACCACATCGTTTTCAAAGTCAACATCGCGCTCTGGGATGAGAACTGCGGTGGCGCCAACGGCGATACCGACATACAGGGCGAGGTAGCCGGCATGACGGCCCATTACTTCTACTACGGAGCAGCGCTCGTGGGCCTGCATGGTGTCCCGAAGTTTATCGATACATTCAATGGCGGTGTTGCAGGCGGTATCAAACCCAATGGTATAATGGGAACAGCCGATGTCGTTATCAATGGTAGCTGGGATACCCACCACACTGAGCTGCTCGCCTTGGGCTGCGGCCTGGCGGGATAGGGCCAGTGCTCCGCGGAAGGTGCCGTCGCCGCCAATGGCTACGATCCCGTCCAGCCCGAGCAGTTTACAGGTGGTCAGTGCCTGGGCGCGGCCCTCCTCATGCATGAACTCACGGCTGCGTGCGGTGTAAAGCACAGTGCCGCCCTTATCAATGATGTGGCTGACGCTGGCGGCGTCCATTCGGATGAAGTCGCTGTTGATCAGACCATTCCAGCCCCTGCGGATTCCGACGCATTCAACACCGCGCCCAACGGCAGCACGCACCACAGCGCGCACTGCAGCGTTCATACCAGGGGCATCGCCTCCGCTGGTCAAAACACCAATACGCTTTACCTTACTATCCATCATTCGGGCCCTCCTTGCCAAAATCGTTTTCTGGCCTGCACATTTTTTTATTATGATCTTTCTTAATTTAAAAATTTAAGTTGGATCTTACTACAATTATGGACTTATTATGTCACGCTTCCTTTCTTTCTGTCAAGTGTAATTCAGCTGCCACGGAGGATGAAAAAGCGGGGGTTTTAGAGCGTTGAAAACTAGCTAAAAAAATATTCGAACTTTTTTTCATTTTCCTGTTGACAAGTGGCAGAAGATTTAGTATACTAACGAAGCCGTCGCAAGAGCGGCGACCCATTCGGGAGCATAGCTCAGCTGGTAGAGCACATGCCTTACAAGCATGGGGTCACAGGTTCGAGCCCTGTTGTTCCCACCACACACCCTAGCTACCTGGCTCGGTAGTTCAGTTGGTTAGAACGCCGGCCTGTCACGCCGGAGGTCGAGGGTTCAA
>ENA-ORUF01003629-ORUF01003629.1-human-gut-metagenome-genome-assembly--contig:-NODE-3629-length-11007-cov-4.006757_pt1 | contig 11007 bp, 8 predicted proteins | sample MGYA00242077_ERZ509203 | MGnify/ENA primary metagenome ERZ509203 (study PRJEB26280, sample SAMEA2338834) | human gut metagenome | biome: human gut; feature: human-associated habitat; material: faeces...
GATGTCCGCCAGGGTATCTTGGGGAAGGGTGTTCAGCTGTTGGGGAGATAGTTCCCGGGTGCGGTGGAGGAAGGCCCCAAGAAAAGCATCTCCTGCACCGGTGGTGTCGCATACCTCAACTTGGTAAGCAGGGACGGAGCCGTAACAGGATGGGGTTCGAAAGAAAGCGCCCTTACCGCCCAGAGAAACTAGAATCATGGAAGGTCCGCGGGAGAGCAGGGCTGCGGAGCCGGATTCGGGGTTGGTTTCTCCTGTGAGGAAGGTCATCTCCTCTTCCGAGACCTTCAAAATATCGCACAGGGCGGCGCCACGCTCCATCTCAGACCGGGCCTGGGCGGGACTTGGCCACAGCGCAGGGCGGTAGTTAGGGTCGAAGCTGATTCGCTTTCCTAATTTCCGGGCAGTGAGAACTCCATGAAGGGTGGCGCTGCGGCAGGGCTCATCGGTAAGGGATAGAGAGCCAAAATGGAAAGTCCGGCACGCCTGGATCGTTCGGAGGGGTACCTCTTCTGGGGTCAGCATGATGTCTGCACCTGGCTTTCGATAAAAGGAGAAGGATCGGTCACCTTGTGGGTCCAGCTGTACCACGGCTAGGGTAGTTGGGATCTTTGGATCCACAGAGAGGGTGGAGGTGTCAATGTTCAGTCCGGTCAAAGTATCCTGAAGAAATCGGCCAAAAGGATCGTTTCCCACTTTTCCGATCAGGCTACAGTGACTGCCCAGTCGGGCGGCCATAGCCAGTACATTGGCGGGAGCACCGCCCGGATTTCGGGCAAACAGGGCAGCGCCCTGGGTACTGGTTCCCGCCGGGGTTAGGTCGATGAGTACCTCGCCTAAGGCAAGCAGATCGATAATGGTAAGTCCCTCCTTATTTCACAGAGGCGGATGGGGGAGATTAGCCTTCCGGATCTCCAAACACCACGCGGTAGTAGTCGTTGTCCAGAATGGAAGCGGAGTAGGCTACCCGATTTTGGACCTCTGCTACACGTTCCGCCACATAATCTGGGTCTGGCTTGCTTCCGTCCCACATTTCAAAGAGATCAGTGGTGGAGTTATAGGCGCCCAGATCGGTGAGAAAACTATAATTAGAAAATATGACCAAACCTGGCGCGCTGGAGAGAATGTCCCGCCCAGCCATGAGGCGGGAGTCATATTCCAGTCCAAAGAGGTTAGCCAGCGTGGGCATTACATCCAGGCTGGAACAGTATTTGTCCACATGGACAGGTTCCTCCAGGTCGGCGCTCCAGAGGATCAGACTGTTCTCATAGATCTCGAACACCGGATCTACCGGGTGGCCGAACAGTTCGCTGTACTCCTCATCTGTTAGACCGTAGGGATAGTGGTCGGCGGATAGAACAATCACAGTATCCTCCAGCTTACCGGCCTCCTCCAACTGGCGGACCAGACTTTCCATGGCCAACTCAAGTTCCTGCTGGCAAGCCAGATAGCATTTGACCCCTTCGCTGTACGGGAGGTCAGCCACCTCGTCATAGTGCCGGTCGGACATAACATTCTCCTCCCGGTTGTAGTTCAGATGGCCGCTCACCGTTAGGCAGTAAACCATGAACTGGTCTTCATTTATAAACCAGGGGACGATTTTCTCCATCATTTCCAGATCGGAGGGGGGGAATACCTCTTCCAGTTCCAGCCCATTGCCAATACCATAGTATTCATATCCCATGTTGGGATGGGATAGGTTCCGGTCATAGTAGGTATACAGATAGTCATGGAAGGCCATCGTCCGATAACCAAGGGCCTGGAATTGATGTCCGAAGGCGAAGGGCATAGCGTTGTCCGACGATTCAGAATAACTCCATACACCAGACTTTGGGATCAGTCCAGTGGTGGTCACATACTCCCCATCGGAGGTGGATACCCCCCACAGCGGGGTATAAAAATTGTCACAAATGATTCCCTCGTGGGAAAGCTTCCACAGGGTGGGGGTACGCACCGGATCCAGGAGCTGATCAGAAAATCCCTCAGCCACGATCCAAATCAGATTTTTCCCTCGGAAGCGGCCGGTCCACTCGTTTTCCTCTGTGGGCTTCACTTTGGAGAAGTAGCTGTGCATCTCTGAAAGAGCAGGATCATCCTGGTCCCGCTCCATCAGGGCCTGGAAATCGATATCCATCACATGAAGGTTCGGTTCCTCATCTATGAGGGGAGGAGTTGGCTGAATCCAGCGGCGAGTCTGCCGCCCCTGGTGTTTGGGAAGGATCTGGTCGTCCGGATCAATGCCGAACAGTACCCGGCGGATCTCTAGTTCGGTCTGAGTGAACATCCCGAAGTTTTGAACCTCCAGTTCCGGTACTGCTGCCTGGAAATAGATATATCGCAGGGAAAGCACCCCGCCGCCGCAGAACAGAACAAGAACGATCCCGGCCAGCTGGACACCAAGACCCAGAGCCAGCCAACGCAGATTGCACCGACGCCCCATGGGATGGTCAGGAAGTAGCCGCTTGCGGAGTACCGCCGCCAGTACCACAGGCACAGCCATCATCAGAATGGGAAACCAGTTCAGCAGGATCTCACCCAAGGCCATATTGCCGAAAGCTCCGGCCACCATCATCATTTTGGTGAGAGAGAAGATGGTCAAAAAGGTCTTAAAAAGGTGGTAGTATACCGTTTGAGCCCCCATCCAAAGAGAAATCAGGGCAGTACAAAGCACCAGAAGCCGTTGCCCAAACCGATCCCTTACTCCGCTGCACAGGGCACCCAACAGCATTGCGATAGGAATGGAGAATAAGAAGGTAAACACTGCTCCAGCAAGAGACAGCCCATGAAAACAGTACAGCTTCAGGAATAGTTCCTCATAATATATGACACCCAGGAAAAACAGAGAGGGAGCCGCCAGCCGCCGCCAGCGGCTCCAAAGCAGCCTGCCTTCGGAATGTTCACCCGGTCGATGTGAAAAATTCAAGCTTTTATCCCTCCTTGCCGATCCTGCGGCGTCCGTTCTAATCTCCATTGTCCCTTCTTTTGGGTTATTGTACCCACTTCCCAGGGGGATGTCAATTGAATTTCCGCCTTTTTCTGTCTGCTGTTCTGATCCACGTTCCGATATTGTGGAGCAGGAGAATCCTCAGCAGAGCCCCAGGATCCATTCTGGTTTCACACTGCATTACGCTGAACTTTTTTGCGAGAAAGTTGCCATTTTTGTTGCATTTCACCGGTCTAATCTCTTTACTTTTACAGATTCTGTGCTATACTATTCACGTTCTGGCAACGTTGGCGGGTCACGCGCGCCGACACAGAACGGTATTGAGAGAAGAGAGAACGAATGTTAAGGAGTGTGTGTGTATGATTACATTCATCATCGGCCTTGTCATCCTGTTCGCGGGCGCCGCCATCTATGGCGCGATCTGTGAAAAGGTGTTTGGCCCCGATGACCGGCAGACTCCGGCCTATTCCAAGCAGGACGGTGTGGACTATGTGCCCATGCCCAAGTGGAAGAATATGCTGATCAATCTGCTGAACATCGCAGGTACCGGCCCTATCTTTGGCCCCATCCAGGGCATCCTCTTTGGCCCCATTGCCTTTATTACCATCCCCATCGGTAATATCATCGGCGGCGCCATGCATGACTACTTCTCTGGTATGATCTGCCTGCGTGACGGCGGTTCCCAGATGTCCTCCATGATCCACAAGTACTCTAACAAGGGTATTTACCGGATCTACAATGTGTTTGTGTGTCTGCTGCTGCTGCTGGTTGGCGCTGTGTTTATCTACACCCCCGGCGACATCGCCGCTACCGGTATTTTTGGCTTTGATGGTGCAGCTACTTCTGTTTCCACCTGGGTCATCTACGGTGCGATTTTCGCTTATTACCTGATTGCTACTGTGTTCCCCATTGACGCCATCATCGGCAAGATCTACCCCATCTTCGGCGCGATCCTGCTGTTCTCTGCTGTGGGCGTGTTTGCCGGCCTGTTCATTAAGGGCTACCCTCTGCTGAACCTGTGGGACAACTGGCAGGCCCCCGCCTTTGCTGCGTTCCAGACACTGAAGGACGGCTCCACCGCCGCATTCAGCTATGGCGAGTATTTTTCTGCCGGCCACTTCCTTCCTGTGTTCTTTGTGACCGTGGCCTGTGGTATCCTGTCTGGCTTCCACTCCACTCAGACCGCCATCATCTCCCGCACTGTTAAGAGCGAGAAGGAAGGCCGCATGACCTTCTACAACATGATGGTTCTGGAAGGTTTCATTGCTATGGTGTGGGCTGGAGCTGCCATGGGCATCTTCAATGCCGGTCTCCAGGCTGCCAATGCTGGCGCCACCAGCACCGTCATCAAGGTCTGTAGGGATCTGCTGGGCAATGTGGGCGGCCTCATCGCCCTGATTGGCATTGTGGTTCTGCCCATCACCTCCGGCGATACCGCACTGCGTGGCCTGCGTCTGACAGTGGCAGAGACTCTGCACATCGACCAGAGCACCAAGGGCAAGCGTCTGGGCCTGTCTGCCATCATCTTCGCTTTGGTGGCTGTCATCCTGGTATTTGCCAAGTTTAACAATGATGGATTCCAGATCCTGTGGCGCTATTTTGCCTGGTCCAACCAGACCCTGTCCCTGTTTGCTTTCTTGGCCATCACGGTCTGGCTGTTTGAGAACGGAAAGGGTAAGTACGCCTGGATGCCCATGATCCCCGGCGGTTTCTACTGCTTCATCTGTTCCACCTATATCGCCAACGCCAAGATCGGCTTCAACATCCCCTGGACTTATTCCTATGTCATCGGCGTTGTAGCTGCTGTGCTCTATGTGGGTGTTATCATTTGGTACGGCCGCAAGCGCGCTGCTGCCCATACCCTCCAGCACTGATTTAGTATCAGCGTTTTTAGGAGCGGACCCAAAACGGGTCCGCTCCTTTGTACGCTCTGTGGCTCTTGTGTGCCGCTCCGGTCTGTGATATGATACCAGGCAGTCAATCCATTTTGAGGTGATTTCATGAAATCCAGTAAAGCGCTCTGCATCCTGTCTGCGCTGGCTACTGCACTGCTGGTGCTGTCTGCTTCCGTGGCTGCACCAATCCTGTGCCGCCCTTTTTACTATGCCCACATTGCTCCGCTGGATCTGACCCGGTACGGCTTGCCGGCAGAGGAAATACACCGGGCTTATGGGGAGATGATGGATTATTGTTTGGGACTGCGCTCCGACTTTGCTGCCGGGGTCCTTCCATCCTCGCCGGAGGGGACAGCCCACTTTGCTGATGTGCGAGCTCTCTTTCTGCTGGACTTGGGGGTGCTGGTCCTATCAGCCCTGACCCTGGCGGTTCTGTTTGCCGTAGGAAGGAAGAAAAAACTGGTTCCCGCAGCACCTTTGGGACATGGGCCGGGGTTCTGGGCCGCAGTTGGACTGGGGGCGCTTTTTCTCACCGTGGGCGGACTGGCTGCTTTGGATTTCCAGAGGGCCTTTGTGGTGTTCCATACTCTATTCTTCCCTGGAAAGAGCAACTGGCTATTTGATTGGCAGACAGACCCGATCATCCTCTTCCTGCCGGAGGTTTTTTTCCGGAACTGTGCCCTACTGATCCTGGCCCTGCTGGTTTTCTGGTGCACTGTGCTCATCGTCGCCGACCTTTGGGCGGGCCGTCTGCGGCGGAAGCGAAAGGAACGTTCCTCCTGCCAGGGCTGCCCTGGGTGCGCTGGAGGGAACTAAACTGTCCTGCGGCAGAAAAAATCGAGAAACTCAAAAAAAGACTTGACATTTTGAAATAGATCGTTATAATAATATGTGCGTTCAAAGACAGCAGGCTGTGTTATGCGGAAGTCCTGCCGAGGATGCAGTGGAGTTATGATTATAATATGATCTATCTACACTGTTTTGCGTCTTTGTGCGCAAAACAGTGTTTTTTTGCATTGTCGATTATTCTCTGGAGGTGAATCCCAAATGCCGAACGCAAATGTCCTGGAAGCAAAGAAGGCCATTGTGGCCGAGCTGACTGAGAAGCTGCAGAACGCCGCCTCCGGCGTCCTGGTAGACTATAAGGGCATCACCGTGGCTGAGGATACTGCTCTTCGTAACGAGCTCCGCAAGAACGATGTGGAGTACGCTGTTGTGAAGAACACCCTCACCCGTTTTGCCGCTGAGGGCGCCGGCCTGGGCGAGCTGTCTGAGTGCCTGAATGGTACCACTTCTCTGGCGATCAGCCATAGCGACCCCATTGCTCCCATGCGCGTCATCAACAAGTTTGCCAAGCAGTTCAACGGTGCGAAGTTTGCCATCAAGGCTGGCTTCATGGACGGTAAGATCCTGCCTCTCAATGAGGTTCTGGCTATTGCCGAGCTGCCCGCCAAGGAGGTCCTGCAGGCCCAGGTTCTGGGTACTATGCTGGCCCCCGTCACCAGCCTGGCCATCGTTTTGAAGGCCATCGCCGAGGAGAAGGGCGGTTTCGTGGAAGCCGCTGCCGAGCCCGAGGCTGCCCCCGCCGAGTAATTACATCGGCACATTCTGATTTTTGATTTCATCATTTTAGGAGGTATTTTACCATGGCTAGCGAGAAGATCAACGCTCTCATTGAGGAAGTTAAGGCCCTGACCGTTCTGGAGCTGTCCGAGCTGGTTCACGCTCTGGAGGAGGAGTTCGGCGTTTCCGCCGCCGCTATGGCTGCTCCCGCCGCTGGCGCTGCTGCTGCTCCCGCGGAGGAGAAGACTGAGTTTGACGTGGTTCTGGCCGGCTTCGACGCCGCTGCTAAGATCAAGGTCATCAAGGCTGTCCGTGAGATCACCGGCCTGGGCCTGGCTGAGGCCAAGGGCATGGTCGAGGGCGCTCCCAAGACCCTGAAGGAGGCTGTCGGCAAGGACGAGGCCGAGGAGCTGAAGAAGAAGCTGGAAGAGGCTGGCGCCAAGGTCGAGCTGAAGTAAGATTATTCTTATTCAGTTTGTCCCCCGCACACCAAGCCTACGATCCCAAGATTTTGACCCGAAAAGGACCCGAGGAATTTGTTCCCCGGGTCCTTTTTTGCTTAACTGTTGGTTGCTGTCTGCAACTTCATCGATAATTGATGAGAGCCGAGCCGTATCTTTGTTGTACCATGACCATACATAAGGACTTTGTGAATTTTTCCTAAGATTGCTTTTTTCTCCTCTTTGTGAGAGAATAACAGAGGTGGAGTATCTGGCGCTATACCATAACTCCCCAGTTTGACAGCTGATATACAATATAAAATCTTAAGGAGGAATCGATATGCGAAAGAATTTTGGGGCTAAGCCCTGGACCTATCCACAGCCGGTCTTTATTCTGGCCGCCTATGGTGAGGATGGTACGCCCAACGCTATGAATGCAGCCTGGGGCGGCATCAGTGACGACAAGGAGCTGAGCATGTGCATCAGCGCCGGTCACAAGACAACAGCAAACATCCTGGCCAGCAAGGCATTTACTGTGAGCATGGCCACAGCGGAGCAGGCAGTGGCCTGTGACTATGTAGGCATCGAGTCCGGAAATAAGGTGGCGGATAAAGTAGCAAAGGCCGGCTGGCATACCACCAAGTCGGAATTTGTGGATGCTCCTCTCATCGACGAGCTTCCTATGGCGGTGGAGTGCCGCTTGGTGAGTTATGATCCTAAGAGCTGTCGTTTGGTGGGTGAAATCGTCAATGTCAGCGCGGATGAGTCTGTGTTGGATGAAAACGGAAAGATCGACCCGAACAAGCTGTGCCCCATCACCTTTGACCCCATCCACAACGAGTATCGAGTGTTGGGCGAGAAGGTTGCAGACGCCTTCCAGGCTGGCACAAAGCTGAAGTGATTTTCTGATTTTGTTTGAAAAAAGAGGGACGGAGTAACTATCTCCGCCTCTCTTTTTTATCAATCGGAGATAGCAACCTTTCAATCGATGATGCTTCAGATGCGAGTCGTTACGCTGGTATGTTTGGGATCTAGATATTCTTTTGAACGATCCACAGAACAATTTATGTGAATCATAGTGGTTTGTAGTCTTCAGAAGATGTGTCTCTGGAGCAAAGTATCTTCTGAACGGTTTCCGGAGCAATAAAAATTTACAGCGTTTTTGTGAAGAAGGGGATTGCATCTTTTTCTATGTTCGTTTATGATATAAATACTGTTTTTTTGTTTTATATTTTATTCTGACGGAGGGAAAGAAATGGCGCGAAAAGCCTATTCTGAAGAAGAAAGGGAAGAGGTGCGGACTGCGCTGCTGACCACGGTGCTCCAGTGCATTGTTGACCGGGGGCTGATTCACAGCAGCATTGATGTCCTGTGCAAAAAAGTGGGAATCTCCAAGACCTTTTTCTATACCTTTTTCCCCTCCAAGGAAGAATTGGTGTTGGAGGCGCTTCGGTTTCAGCAGCCCAAGCTGCTGCAATATGCCCGGCAGCTGATGGAAGATCCTGCTCTCAGTTGGAGAAAAGGTGTCCAAACCTTTTTGGAGACCTGTGCTTACGGCGAGAAAAAGGGTATCGCTATACTGTCCATTGAAGAAGAACAGGAGGTTTACCGCTGTCTCTCCCAAGAAAATTTCCAGGCCTTCCGTGACGAGCAGACGAAATTATTTCGTGATTTGCTTGTGATCTTCGGCCTTCCCATGGACGGCATCGATCCCCGGCTGTTTGGCAACCTGGCCCTGTCTATAATGATGGTCTACAAGGCAATTCCAAATACCATGCCTTTCCTGTTTCCAGAGGTGGCGGAGGATATGGTGGCGTTTCAAATCAATGCCCTGCTGGATGAAATGCAGAGGGCGAAAGAAAGCGTAAAGAGCATAAAGAGAGTGAAAGAAGATGCACAGAAATAACCAACGAATCCCCACAAGGGTGCAATGCTGCTCAATCGTACAGTTGCTGAAAAAGGCCGGTTTCCTGAACCTGGCCGCTGGTTCTGTGCGGCTTTTTTGCCCTGCGTCATTCTGTCTTTATGGCAGTGCGGCGTGGGGCATTTTTTATTGTTCGGAAAGAGGTGGCCTGATATGAATTTACCAAAACGAAATAGTGCGGACGGGCGCTGTTACTGGATGAAGCCCGAGGTACAGGAGGAACTGCAACCGCTCTTTGACCAGTGCATCCAGGATGCCATTGACGGGAGAATCACGCGGCTTGATTCCCTCTGGCCGCCGGTAGTGGTCAGCAGTCAAGGTGCGCCCTTTGAGGTGTGCGATCTGGTGAGAAAATGGATTGAAACCCAGCGAGCAGAAACCATGGATGCGGAAAAAGCCATCGCCTTCAGCGAAAACCTGCGCCGCCAGAGCCGCTGGGGTGAAATTGACTATTATTTGATTAACCTGCTCAAACGGGAGCTGCATGAGAAGTATTTTGTCGCGACAGGCAACGAAGATGACTACTGGAAAGAACAGGAGTATTCCCTGAAACCGGGGATCCGTGCGGAGGAGGTGCCGGAGCCGCTGCTGCGCTTCGCCTGCTATGTGGCAGTGAGCTATAAGATATATGGAGCGAACTATGAATATTTGTCAACCAATTACCTCTTGGGTTTGGTGGAGAAAGTCCGTCCGGATCTGGTGAAAAAGCTCCGGGAACATGGAACCGGCAGGCTGCCGCTCTCTCTGCAAAAGCGGAAAACAGAGCACTTTACCGCATCGGCCAACGATGCCTTTGCTGTGATCCGTATTACTGCCAGGAACAGCACGGAGGAGTGCTGCCATGAAGTACTGAACTACCTGTGTGAGCTTCTGGAGCAGGAGGATTTTCCCCGCAGCTATGCGGTGGAGTTCAAAGGGCCGGAAAAGAGGTATCTTCCCATCACAGGACTGCCCAAAAAGGGAGTAAACCAGCTCTTTGCCTGTGCCGTGCAGTACCCCGGCCTCCACCCCCTGATGGAACGGTACGCCCGGCTTGCCATGCGGCAATATGAGCAGTACACCAATCTCAGCGATGAGCAGTGCGCGCTCCCCGGAAGTTTTGCCGTGTTCGCCCTGGGAATGCTGGGGCAAGAGTGGCGGCAGCTGGTATGGGATTATCTCGATCTCTGTGATGATGAGCACTCCCACTTACAGGAAAAATTCCTCCGGGAGTATGTGAAACAGTTCGGATTTACCGCCGATACCGTCCCTGTATTTGTCCGTGGGGTGCTGTCCATGCAGAACATGAAGTATTCCAAGGACTATACCGCGTGGATGGCAAATGCAGAAAGCCTGGGCGCTCTGCTGGAGGCAAAAATCCACCTGTCCGAGATCGTTCCAAGCGGTTTTTCCTCCGACGAGGATGATGACGAGGACGAGGAACCCGCTGAGGAAACAGAAGCCAGCCCGGAGGAAGTGCTGCAATACGCATGGGAAACGGTCTGCTATGTGATCTGGGGCAAAGCCAGCGCCAAGGGTGGTCAGAAAGTGGTGGAAGCAGCTTCGGAGGAACTGAAGGAACTTTACCGACAGATTTTTATTCCGATAACGGAGAACCTGGAAGGAAGTGGTGGCCTGCTATGAGTTTGCCGAAACGCGACGGCGTACAAGGTCGTTATTATTTGATCCAGAAACCAGATACGAACCCCGAAGTGCTGGAACACGCCGATCAGTGCATCCAGGATGTGTTGGATGGAACTGCAAAAGAAAACCATTCCGGCTATCCGATGGTCGTTCGGAACCAAAGCGGAACGCCCTTTCTTCCCAGCCAGCTCCTGGAGCGGTATCTGTCCAAACTGCCTTTGAAGGGATTCCCCTATGAGGAAGCTGTTACATTCTGCGATGCCCTGCGGCGGCTGGTGGGCTGGAGGGAGATTGGCCACACCTTGGGAAAATACATCAAACACCAGGTGCAGGAGAGGTTTTTTGAGATTGGAGAGAATGAGGACTACTTTTCGCCTTTCCCGCTCTGTACCGCATGGCCGGAGCTGCGGCCGGAGGATGTGGACGAGAATCTGCTGCGCTTTACTTGCTATGTGGCGGTCTGTTATACGGTATATGGGGCCAGCGATAATACGATTATAACCGAACACTACCTTGATCTGGTTTCCCAGCTTCGCCCGGATATGGTGAAGCAGCTGAAAACAGCTGGCAGCGGCAAATTGCCAAAGGACATCCAGCGGCGTAAGACGGAGCATTTCACCG
>ENA-ORUF01003640-ORUF01003640.1-human-gut-metagenome-genome-assembly--contig:-NODE-3640-length-10972-cov-6.382889_pt1 | contig 10972 bp, 7 predicted proteins | sample MGYA00242077_ERZ509203 | MGnify/ENA primary metagenome ERZ509203 (study PRJEB26280, sample SAMEA2338834) | human gut metagenome | biome: human gut; feature: human-associated habitat; material: faeces...
GTAGCGCGCACGGCTGGGGGCCGTGAGGTCGCAGGTTCAAATCCTGTTGCCCCGACTGACATATGGTTAAATCGTTTGTAGTATATTTACAATGAGTGATTCAGACGTATGTTCATTTCATTTCAAAAAAGCCAAATAAAGTTATAAGTAAAATGCAATGATAAGGAATAGTACACCCGGACCGGAGCACAGAGAACTGCTGGTTGCTGAGAAGCAGTGGAAGGAAATTGTGGAACTCGCCTTTGAGCAGCTGCCTGAAATTATACAAGAGTAGGTGCAGACGGTTTCCACCGTTATATGGAGAGGATATAAGAATACCGGATATCCGGAGATTCCGTATCCCATGAGTGTATGACATTGTTCATAAATAAGAGTGGTACCGCGTAAGATGATAATATCTTTCGTCTCTTGCAGATAAGTCTGTGGAGATGGAAGATTTTTTTATGTCTTTTTACAGTCAATCCCCACAGTCCAAACATAATATTTACATAACGGAGGAAGAAAAAATGATGAATCCAAGCAAATATAAGAGACAGTATTTTATGCCGCCTGTTAAATGCATGAAATGGGCAGAAAAAGAATATGTGGACAAAGCACCTGTCTGGTGTTCTGTAGACCTTCGTGACGGTAATCAGGCACTGGTGATTCCGATGAGTCTGGAACAGAAAATTGAATTCTTTAAACTTCTTGTAAAAATCGGTTTCAAAGAAATTGAAGTAGGTTTCCCGGCTGCTTCTGAAACAGAATATGAATTTCTGCGTACCCTGATCGAGCAGAATCTGATCCCACAGGATGTAACTATTCAGGTTCTGACTCAGGCCAGAGAGCATATCATCCGCAAAACTTTTGAAGCTGTCAAAGGCGCACCGAAGGCAATTGTACATGTGTACAATTCCACCTCTGTAGCTCAGAGAGAACAGGTATTTAAGAAATCCAAAGAAGAAATCTTAAAGATTGCAGTGGATGGTGCCGCATTATTAAAGAAACTGGCTGATGAAACAGAAGGAAATTTCCAGTTTGAGTACAGCCCTGAAAGCTTTACAGGCACAGAACCGGAATACGCTCTGGAAGTATGCAATGCAGTTCTTGATGTATGGCAGCCTACAGCAGATAACAAATGCATCATCAATCTGCCTGTAACTGTACAGCATTCCATGCCGCATGTATATGCAAGCCAGGTAGAATATATGTGTGAAAATCTGAAATACCGCGAGAATGTAATCGTATCTCTCCATCCGCACAATGACAGAGGATGCGGTGTTGCAGATTCTGAAATGGGATTACTTGCAGGTGCAGACAGAATCGAGGGTACTCTGTTTGGAAACGGTGAGCGTACCGGAAATGTAGATATTGTTACACTTGGTATGAATATGTATTCTCAGGGTGTGGATTCGGAACTGGATTTCTCAAATATGCCGCATGTATGCGAAGTTTACGAAGAATGTACCGGAATGAAAGTAGGCGAAAGAAGTCCGTACAGTGGTGCACTTGTATTTGCCGCATTTTCCGGCTCTCATCAGGATGCAATTGCCAAGGGTATGCACTGGAGAGATGACAAGGATCCGGATCACTGGAATGTTCCGTATCTTCCAATCGATCCGACAGATGTGGGAAGAAATTATGACGCAGATGTTATCCGCATCAACAGCCAGTCCGGTAAAGGTGGCGTGGGATATATCCTTGAGACCAAATTCGGTCTTAACCTTCCTCCGAAAATGCGTGAGGCAATGGGATATGCCACAAAAGCTGTTTCAGACCACAAACATAAAGAGCTTCATCCTGACGAAATTTTCAATCTGTTTAAACAGACCTTTGAGAATATCACAGAACCGTACAGCATCAATGAAGTACATTTCCAGCAGAAAGATGGCGGTATTGTAACAAAAGTTACCTCTACTTTCCGCGGAAAGACAATCACTACAGAGGCATCCGGTAACGGACGTCTTGATGCAGTCAGCAATGCACTGAAGAAGGCATATGAGCTGAAATATTCCCTGGAAACATATCAGGAGCATGCGCTGGAGCGCAGTTCAAGTTCCAAAGCTATTGCTTATGTCGGTATCAAAAAGCCGGATGGAACCCTTGCCTGGGGTGCAGGCGTAGACGCGGATATCATTCGCGCATCTATTGATGCACTTGTAACAGCGATCAATAACCGTTAGATTGTTCCGACACGCCCGATTTTTTCCTGCTGTTTTTTGACTTCTGCAGGTCAGACTAATATCCGCTTGGCAGGGAATAATATAGTTTACATAAAATATCAAAAATCAGATACCGGTCAGATTGTCCAGAGGACTTCCTGACCGGTATTTTTTTGTATTTATAAAAATACAAGAAAGTCTTAATGTACGCGATAAAGTACAATAAAGAAGCAAACTCCGATGAAAAGCTATCAGAATTGTATTTAATTAAAATCATAAAGGAAATTAATTGACATAACACTCATGTTTACGTATACTGACTGCATGGGCAGAAAAGTGTCCTAAATAAGTACAATTTACATTTTATTATCTCACTCCAGGCCAGTGAGAGATGCGCGGAAATATTTTAGAGAAAGAGGTAAAAGAATGAAAAATTTCGAACAGTGGAATGGCTTTAAGGGCAACCGTTGGAAAGAAAAAATCGATGTACGTAACTTTATTGGAATGAACTATACACCATATGACGGTGATGCTTCTTTCCTGGAAGGACCTACAGAAGCTACAAACAAACTGTGGGGCAAGCTCCAGGCACTTCAGAAAGAAGAACGTGCCAAAGGCGGAGTTCTTGATATGGAGACAGAGGTAGTTACATCTCTGACAGCATATGGTCCCGGATATATTGATGAAGAAACAAAAGACCTTGAAAAAGTTGTTGGTCTTCAGACAGATAAACCTCTGAAACGTGCTTTCATGCCATACGGCGGTATCAAAATGGCAGAGCAGGCTTGTGAAACTTACGGATATAAAGTAAGTGACAAGATTAAAGATGTTTTCCACAACTATGAATTTAAAACTCACAACCAGGGTGTATTTGATATCTACACACCTGAGATGAAAGTAGCACGTCACAACAAGATCCTTACAGGTCTTCCGGATACTTACGGACGTGGACGTATCGTTGGCGATTACAGACGTGTGGCTCTGTACGGAATCGACGCTCTGATCGAAGGAAAACAGAAAGACTTCGCAGCATGCGACCGTCAGGGTATGAGACGTTATGACTTCCAGCTTCGTGAAGAGATCGCTGATCAGATCCGTGCTCTGAAAGGCATGAAAGTTATGGCTGAATCTTATGGATATGATATCTCCAAACCAGCCAAAGATGCAAGAGAAGCTTTCCAGTGGCTGTACTTCGGATATCTTGCAGCCATCAAAACTCAGAACGGTGCTGCAATGAGTGTCGGACGTATTTCCACATTCCTTGATATTTATATTGAAAGAGATCTTCAGAACGGAACTCTTACAGAGAAAGAAGCTCAGGAGCTTGTTGACCATATGGTAATGAAATTCCGTATGGTTAAATTTGCACGTATCCCTTCTTACAATCAGTTATTCTCCGGTGACCCGGTATGGGCAACTCTGGAAGTAGCAGGTATGGGACAGGACGGACGTTCCATGGTAACAAAGAACGACTACCGTTTCCTTCATACACTTGAGGATATGGGACCGGCTCCGGAGCCGAACCTTACTGTTCTCTATTCTTCAAGACTGCCTGAGAACTTCAAGAAATATGCAGCAGACATCTCTGTTACAACAAGTTCCATCCAGTACGAGAACGATGATGTTATGCGTCCGGTATGGGGCGATGACTACAGCATCTGCTGCTGTGTATCTGCTACAGAGACAGGTAAAGAGATGCAGTTCTTCGGCGCTCGTGCAAACCTTGCAAAATGCCTTCTTTACGCGATCAACGGTGGTGTTGACGAGAAGACAAAACAGCAGGTAGGACCACAGTACCAGCCGATCACTTCCGAGTACCTTGACTATGATGAAGTAATCCAGAAATACGACCAGATGATGGACTGGCTTGCACATCTGTATGTTGGAACACTGAACATGATCCACTACATGCATGATAAATACTACTATGAGGCAGCTGAGATGGCACTCATTGATACAAAGGTTGACCGTTCTTTTGCAACTGGTATCGCCGGATTCTCACATGTAGTAGATTCCCTTTCCGCTATCAAATATGCAAAAGTAAAAGCAATCCGTGACGAGGACGGAATCACAACAGACTTCCAGGTTGAGGGTGACTTCCCACGTTACGGTAACGATGATGACAGAGCAGATGAGATCGCAACAACACTGCTTTCCACATTCCTTGAGAAACTGAAACACATCCATACCTATCGTGATTCCAAGCCAACCACATCCATCCTTACCATCACATCCAATGTTGTATATGGTAAAGCTACAGGATCTCTTCCGGATGGAAGAAAAGCAGGAGAGCCTCTTGCACCGGGAGCTAACCCGTCTTACGGCGCAGAGCAGAACGGACTTCTTGCTTCCCTGAACTCTGTTGCAAAACTTGACTATGAGGATGCCCTTGACGGAATCTCCAATACTCAGACGATTAACCCGGATGCCCTCGGACATTCTGAGGAAGAGCGTACAGAGAATCTTGTAAACGTACTTGACGGATACTTTGACCGTGGTGCACATCACCTCAATGTAAACGTATTCGGTAAAGAAAAACTCATCGATGCTATGGAGCATCCGGAAAAAGAGGAGTATGCAAACTTCACGATCCGTGTTTCCGGATATGCTGTTAAGTTCATCGACCTTACAAGAGAGCAGCAGCTTGACGTTATCGCAAGAACCTGCCACGAAAGGATGTAATAAAAAATATGGACGACCAGAAAAAAATCACTGGCTACGTCCACTCACTGGAGAGCTTCGGCTCTGTTGACGGACCAGGAGTCCGGTATGTGATCTTTTTGAGCGGCTGTGCCATGCGCTGCCAGTTCTGCCACAATCCGGACACCTGGCAAATGAAAACAGGAACGGAGTACACAGCAGATGAGCTGCTTGAAAAAGCATGTCGATACCGCTCTTACTGGGGAAGTAAGGGCGGTATTACTGTGAGTGGAGGCGAGCCACTGTTACAGATCGATTTCCTCACTGAGCTTTTTAAGAAAGCCAAGAAACTTGGAATCCACACAACACTTGATACCAGCGGCAATCCTTACACAGAAGAGGGCCCATGGCATGAAAAATGGGAAGAGCTGATGAAATATACAGATCTTGTCATGCTGGATATCAAACATATTGATGAGGAACAGCACAAGATCCTCACAGGATGTACCAACAAAAATATCCTTGCCATGGCGAAGAAACTTTCCGATATGGGCATAGCCATGTGGATTCGCCATGTACTGGTACCGGAGCGCAATGATCGTGACGATTACCTTCATCGCCTGGCTGATTTTATCGGTACGCTGAAAACTGTAGAGAGAGTGGAAGTTCTTCCGTATCATACGCTCGGAATTTTCAAATGGGAAAACCTTCATCTTGACTATCCGTTGAAAGGTATTAATCCTCCAACAAAAGAACGGATTGAAAATGCGGAGAAAATCTTGGGAGCAGGTACACATTAACGCACATATCTGAGGCAGGCTTCGGGTCAAGCGGATATTCGCAATCCACTTCGCTACTTGCTCATAACCATATCACATGTCTAAAAATCGACATGGATATGGTTTTTTTATATTTCTCACTATACTTTAAAAAAAATTAGTGATATCATAGATATAATAGGTAATAAAAATGAAATGGAATACTATGGACAGGTAAAGCAAAGGAAGAAGAATGGGGACAAAAGATATCATGACAATGCAGGAAGTACAGGAGATGAAGCAGCAGCTGGAGCAGGTTTTTTCTATTGTACGTCTGCTGGATGGAGAAATACTGGAAACAGGAGAGGGAATAGAGCCCCCATGTCAGTGCTATTCCATATGGGGTAAGGACGAAAGATGTACTAACTGTATTTCCAGAAAAGCACTGAAAGAAAAACGCCAGAAAACAAAAATAGAAATAGTAGACTCTAAAGTTTATCAGGTAATTTCCAAATATCTGAATATTGATGGCAAACCATATATCATGGAAATGATCAATAATCTGGAAGATGACGATATCATTGATTCAGAAGACAGAGAGAATCTTCTTGCAGAACTCAGTGGATATGCGGATGAATTGTATAAAGACGCTCTTACAGGTGTTTTTAATCGAAGATATTATGAGGATAAGGTCAGAAATCTGGAGAGTTCTGCCGGCGTGGCTATGGTGGATCTGGATGATTTTAAACTTTATAACGATACCTATGGACATGATGCAGGTGATAAAGCATTAAAGGTAGTTGTGGAGGTTATCCGTCGACATGTACGTAAGACAGACAAGGTTGTTCGTTTCGGAGGAGATGAATTTCTTCTGCTGATACCGGACATCAATGTGGATAATTTTACCAAGAAACTGAAGGAAATCCAGGAAGAAGTTCATGCAGCCAGAGTTCCTGGATATTCTCAGCTGAAGTTGTCAGTAAGTATTGGCGGAGTACTTTCTACCGGAGAAAAACTGGGAGAAGCAGTACTTCGTGCGGATAAGTTTATGTATCGTGCGAAACAGCGCAAAAATATGGTCGTGATCAGTGAAAATGAGATTGCAGGAAGAAACAGCGCACAGGAGATCCTTCTGCAGGATAAAACAAGGCTGACGATCCTGATCGTAGATGATTCCGAGATGAACCGCTGCATTTTGTCGGAAATGCTTGGAGCAGATTATGATATTCTGGAAGCGACCAATGGCGAGGAAGCCATCAAGCTTCTGAGACAGTATGAAACCGGAATCTCGCTTGTACTTCTTGACCTGGTAATGCCCGTAATGGATGGATTCGGTGTACTGAGTTATATGAACGAAAGAAACTGGATCGAGGATATTCCGGTTATCATGATTTCCGGGGAGGACTCTGTTTCTTATGTAAGACGGGCCTTTGATCTGGGAGTTGCAGATTATATCAAGAAACCGTTTGTTGCGCAGGTTGTATACAAGCGTGTTTATAATACCATTACTCTGTATGCGAAACAGAGAAGACTTCTGGTTCTTGTCACAGATCAGATTTACGAGAAAGAAAAGAATAATCGTATGATGATCAGCATCTTAAGCCAGATCGTAGAATTCAGAAATGGTGAAAGCGGTGCTCATGTTCTGCATATCAACATTATCACAGAACTGATTCTGGAAAGGCTGATACAGAAAACGGATCAGTATGATCTGTCCAGCTCTGTAAGAAGAATGATTGTTACAGCATCTGCTCTTCATGATATCGGAAAGATTGGTATTGATGACAAGATCCTGAATAAACCGGGCAAACTGACAAAAGAGGAATTCGAGGTTATCAAGACACACAGTGCCATCGGTGCCTCCATGCTGGAGAGCCTGGAATATTATAAAAACGAACCGCTGGTTCGGATTGCCCATGACATCTGCAGATGGCATCACGAACGCTACGATGGAAAAGGCTACCCGGATGGCCTGAAGGGAGAAGAAATCCCGATTTCCGCACAGGTAGTTGCACTGGCTGATGTATATGATGCGCTGATCAGTGATCGTGTATATAAGAAAGCTTATTCCCATGAGAAAGCGGTTGAGATGATCCTGAATGGAGAATGTGGAACTTTTAATCCGCTCCTCCTGGAATGTCTGAAAGATATTCAGGGCCGTCTGAAAGAAGAAATGACTACAATGTCAGAAGAACGTGCAGAAACTGAAGACAGCGGAAGCGCCACTTCAGAATTTGAAGGCTATGAAAAGACAAAAGAACAGCTCTTTAAATCCATGTCAGAAGATATTCGAAAAGAATATATAGATACTATCCCAACAATCGGGGGGGGGGAACAGACGTTCCTGAAAAGTAAATAAAAAATAACCAACGGAAACGAGAAAAGCTGATGTGATTCAGGGATCACACCAGCTCTTTGTTTTTAATAAGCATTTCTTTTATAATATTCTGAGTATACGCACCCAGGTGACGCTGAGTATCCCGGTCAAGCTCAGATGGAATGATTGGTTTGCCGTACTCAATTACCACATGAGTAGGAGACATCTTTGGAAAATTGGCTTCCCAGATGTTTGCGGAATTGCTGATCGCGATAGGAATGATCGGACTCTTTGCTCTGGTTGCGATCTTGAAACTACCGTCATGAAATGGCAGCATATCGGTTTCGTCTGCATTTTTGTTTCTGGTTCCTTCCGGGAAGATGCATACGGAGATTCCGGATTTCACATAATCAGCAGCCTGAAGGATGGTTTTCAGTCCCTGTTTGATGTCTTTTCGGTCGAGGAAGAGACAGTGGAGATTCCGCATCCAGTTGGAAAGCAGCGGATAACGTTCCATTTCTTTCTTTGCAACATAACCGGTACGGATTGGGCAGCGGCTGTAGGTCAGCAGAATGTCAAAATAACTTCTGTGATTCGCCACATAGAGAACGGACTGATCTTTTGAAATATTCTCTTCACCGATGACGGTGACCTTGGCACCTGTGATCCACAGGATAAATTTAAATATGGCCTGTACCATACGCAGAGAGCTGATATCCTTGGTCATTGGAGAGAATTTGCCGATGATCCATTCCACCAGAAGAACCGGGATCGTCAGCACCAGATAAGCGATGACAACGATACAGACAAGTATAAATCGAATCATGTCTTCTGTCCTTTCTATATTGTGATGCAGTTTTGCATCCTGACACCATTATACGAAGAATTTTCGATAGTTGCAATAAATCTTTCCCGGATTACATAGAATAAATACTGAGTAATGCAGGCTGCTGATAAAAGAGGGGATTATGAAAAGATCAGTTTTTCTGCTAATTGCTGTAATAACGGCTTTTCTGCTTTCCGGCTGCCGTTTCGTCCGGATCGAGGAAGAAGAGCGGAAACCGGTTGCCTATACAGTGGTAGAAAAGTCCGATATCCCGGAGGAACTTTCCCGGATCATGGAAGAAAAAAAGGAAAAAGAATTTCAGTTAAGTTATGAAACTGGAGAAGACCTGTATCTTGCAAAGGGATATGGCCGGCAGATGAGCGGAGGTTACAGTATCCAGGTGGAAGAACTTGGAGAATCCGGTAACGGGCTTTTTTTTGTTACAAGACTTCTTGGCCCGGAAGATCTGAAAGAAGCCGGAGTACCATCGTATCCCTGTATTGTGATAAAAACCTCAAGGCAGAAAAAACCGGTAACGTTCACAGAGGGAAGCGGCAGGTAAAAAAATTCTGAGAAAGGGGAACCGATTGTGGAATTAAAGAAGGAGATCATGCAGATACTGAAAGAAAAAAGCAGGGCAAAAAGCCAGATCACCTTTGATGAAGATTTTAATGTACCAGATGCGAAACCGGATGTGGGAAGGCTGATCCAGTATAAAGGAAGGATCAGTATGGATGATGTCCATCTCGCTGACGGAAAAGGGATCCTGAGAGGAGATCTGCAGGTAGATATTCTTTATGTGGGAGAAGAAAACGGAATTATCAGCAGCATTACGGCAAAATTGCCGTTTGAGGAAACACTGAACCTGAAAGACATTGTAAATGGAGATAAACTGTGCCTGAAGTGGGAGATTGAGGATCTTACCATCCGGCTGATCCATTCCAGAAAGCTGAATATCAAAGCACTGGTAACATTTTATGGAGCAGTAGATGAGACGGAGCAGGTTCGTCTTCCGGTAGCGCTGGATGCTACGGATATCTCTGTCAGAAAGAAAACAGTCCGATTTCTGGGACTTACCGTACATAAAAAAGATACCCTGCGTGTTAAGGATGAATATACCATTGCTTCCAACCGTCCGGACATTTCCGGCCTGATCTGGTATACCATGGATATACGGGGACTGGATCTGAAACCGGAAGAAAACATCGTAAAAGCAAGGGGAGAGCTGACGGTTTTTGTACTGTACGAATCAGAAGATACAGAGACACCGGTACAGTGGCTGGAATATTCACTTCCTTTTTCAGGAGAAGTGGAATGTCCGGATTGTACAGAAGAATTGATCCCGGATATTGAAGTTTCCGTGATGCACCAGAGCCTGGAAGTAAAGCCGGATGCAGATGGAGAGGAACGGATACTGGTTTCTGATGTAGTGCTGGAACTGGATATGAAATTTTTCCGGGAGGAAGAATATTCACTGGTTACAGATGTGTATACACCACTTCGGGAATGCGTTCCGGAAGGGAAAAATGAAGTTTTGGAAAAACTTCTGGTGCGGAATTTCTCCAGATGCCGGATCACTGACCGCATTCAGGTAAAAGAAACCCAGGGGAAAATCCTCCAGCTCTGTCACAGCCAGGGAAAAGTAAAGATCGATAAGACCAGGATCGTGGAAAACGGAGTGCAGGCAGATGGAGTGATCATGCTGAAGATCCTGTATATTATCGGAAACGACAGTATGCCTTTTTACTCCATGGAGGCCATGATCCCGTTTTCTCATGTAGTGGAAGCGAGAGGAATCCGGCCGGACAGCAGCTACCGGTTAAAGGCAGAACTGGAACAGCTTTCTGCAGCCATGGCGGACGGAAATGAGATCGAGATCCGGGCGTCAGTGGGCCTGAATCTTCTTGCAGTCATCCGGGAACCCGTATTTATCATTGACAAAGTGGAAGAAAAACCTCTGGATATGAAAAAGATCCAGGCTATGCCGGGAATCCTGATCTATATGGTAAAACCGGGAGATGAGCTGTGGGATATCGCAAGAAAATATCATACATCCATTGAAGAAATCTGCACTCTGAACGGGCTTAAGGAAAATCAGGAGCCATCTCCGGGAACACCGCTTCTTGTGGTGAAAAAAGTAGAAGGACAGATCAAATGAGAAAAAAACAGCAGAAAATGAAAAAAGCTGGAAAATTTTGCTGTTGAAAAGACTGCAAAAATCATATAAAATATACATATAAATACTGTATACAAAGTACAAATGGAGGGGCTTATGCGTTTAAAAGCAATG
>ENA-ORUF01003643-ORUF01003643.1-human-gut-metagenome-genome-assembly--contig:-NODE-3643-length-10970-cov-18.674118_pt1 | contig 10970 bp, 12 predicted proteins | sample MGYA00242077_ERZ509203 | MGnify/ENA primary metagenome ERZ509203 (study PRJEB26280, sample SAMEA2338834) | human gut metagenome | biome: human gut; feature: human-associated habitat; material: faeces...
GCTTTACTGTACCGATTCATCATGATGTAAAAGGATTCAAAACATAAAGGAGAATGGATATGGGGTATGACATCACTTTCCATCCGATCAGCGAAGAGCAGATGGATGCATGGTATTTTTCCCTGATGGACAGTCTGGCGAAAGGGGATACGTCCCGGCTGGAGGCGGTGGCGGAAGAAGCGGGGATGGATCCGTTTTACATAAATAAATACAGGGATCTGATGAAGTATGCCGCCGGGACGCCGCCTTCAGAACGATTTGAAACCACCCACGGGTTTTATATGGCGGTGGTGCAGGGGTTTTTCCGCAAGCATTATTATGTGCGGGGGACTGCCATTTCTTTCATGGCGGAGGAGTACCCGCTGATGGAAAGGTATATCACGCCATGGAAGGATATTCTTCCTGAAGGTATTTTAGCCCCTGCACAGCAGGGAATCGTCGAAAATTATTCTGCCGGCGTTTATCTGTCCGCAGAACAGGTGAAAGAACTTCTTTCCGATTATGAAAGAAATAAGGAAGTACGGGAAGCGGTTGATGATTATTTCATGGAGAATGAGGCCGTACTTCTGAAAGCGCTCCGAGATGCGGCAGAGAATGGAGCGGGACTGCTGGAAGCGACAGATGTGGTGGAAGTGGAACCGCTGGATCTGAAAAAAACGACATCCTATTCAGACCTAAATCAATGTGATCCGGAAGGGGCTTTTATTTACCAAAAGGTAGCGAGGGCGCAGATCAGCGAGTTTATGAAATCGAAAAAATCTTAAGCAGGGGCGTATATCGCGGAAAGACTAACGCATATAGTTATACGATTATTACCGCTCATATGATTTAACACCTCCATTTATCAGCGCATTAAAATTATTGTTTATACTATAAATAAATTTATAAAAAGAATTTTGTGATATTAAAGGAGAAATCGCTATGACTGATGAAGAAAAGTTATTAAAGGCAAAGTTATTAAAAGCTCTAGAAAAACTATATGAAAAAGACGGTGAATTACTAAAGATTGAAGCAAGCGAACGTTCTATCGCATTTCGACTGGGCATATATCTAGATGAACTTTTTGGAAATGAGGAGGGTCTCAGTGTTGATTGTGAATACAACAGGAAAGGGGATAGACCCAAGGCATTAGTAGGGAAAAAATATACTTATCCAGATTTAATTGTGCATAAGCGAAAAACACACAAAGATAATCGTATGGTCTTAGAGATAAAGTCTAAAGCAAAGTATGATGTTGGGTTTAAGCATGATGAAGAAAAGTTAAAGGCATTTACTGAAACTGAAGAAGAACCATATAAATATAAAATTGGTGCACATATTTTTATTACATCCAAAGTATGTGATATTGCTTGGTATAAAGAGGGTAAGGTGGAGAAAATAGATTTTTATACTATTAATGATAATGAGTTTGTGCCAATGAGTATCAATCCTATTTTTATCAAATACAAAAAAAATAATGAAGGCCAGGAAGGGAAGGAAATAGACTTTTATTTTATTAGTAATAATAAGTGTATGCCAGTAGATATAGATCCTATAGCGAAGCATTACTTAGAAGAGGGTCATTACTTGGCAAAGTTTTATTTACCCTAAAAAGTAGCAAGGGCGCAGATCAGTGAGTTTATGAAATCAAAGAAATCTTAAGAGGGATATATCGGCGGAAAGAAGGATATGATGGGAGAATACAGAAAGGAAAGACTGCTGCTTAAGGGACAGGTCAGGCTGATTATAGACCCTATGGAGTTCCGTATGGCGCTTTGGATTGATGGGTTCGGTTTGTCCGCTGCGGTGACGGGAGAAGAAATCACGCCCCTTTGCCATTCCTATAACCTGGAGCATGTGGAAGAAGCGGGGAATCAGCTGGAAATAGATTTCCGCATATATCCGGAAGGACATGTATATTACCATGTGGCGGTGGATCCTTTTGCAAGAACTTTTACTTATAAAGGGAAAGTATACAGTACGGATGATTTTAGAAAAGTGATAGAAGCTAACCACGTGGGGATGGGAATCAAAGCGTGAAACAGGACATTCTATCCTGTGAGCAGGACTGCCGCCATTTCTTACGAATCATAAAAAACAGTCTGTATCTGTGTCCGGGAAACCGGGACTGACAGAGACGGACTGTTTTCTTTTGTCTTATTGACGGCGCCTGTGCGGTGGAACGGAAAAAAGCGGTGTTGTTATCCGATGAGCTTTCCATTTGTAATGCGGAGAACCCTGTCGTGCCATTTATCCAAGGTGGAACGGTGGCCGATGCTGATGACCGTTGTGCCGGGGAGCGCCGTCAGAAGACGGTACATCTTTTCTTCTGTTTCTTCGTCCATGGCACTGGTGGCTTCGTCAAGGAAGACCCATTTCGGTTTTCTGAGGAACACGCGGACAAAAGCCAATTTCTGCTGTTCCCCTAAAGAGAGGATGTGGCTCCAGTCCGCTTCGGTATCCGTCTTTTCCATTAAATGGGAAAGGCCGCATTCCATAAGGAGAGGGGAAAGTATCTCCTTATTTGCCGTTTCCAGCGGGTACGAGGCGGCTTCGGCAGAGGTGCCCATGGGAATGTAAGGTTTTTGGGGAATGAACATCATTTCAGAGGGGGCGGGCATGGAGATATGTCCTTTGACGTAGGGCCAGAAGCCTGCCAGCGTACGGAGAAGGGTAGATTTCCCGCTTCCCGAAGGGCCTTTCAGGATGACATGTTCTCCCGAATTGATTGAACAGCTCGCAGATGAAATGATTTCCCGTGTCCTTTTGTTTTCATCCATGGCAGGTACGGAAATGGTGATATCCGTAAGGCGGAGCCGGTCAGGAGTCTCTTCGCGGACAAGGCTGACTGATTTTTCTTCTGTCTCTTTTTCGATGGCTGCTATGTGCCTGTCAAAGGACAGCAGACGTTCCGCGCAGGACTGCCATTCCGCCAGAGACGCATATACATCGACGAAGTAGGACATGGCATCCTGGACTTTGCCGAAGCAGTTGGCAATCTGCATCAGGCCGCCTAAGGAAATATTTTGAGATAGATATCTTGGCACAGCGACGACAAAGGGAAATATAATGGCAATCTGGGCGTAGCTGTTTGTCAGCCAAGAAAGCTGTTTTTGCTTTTTGATGATGAAAAGGGTATTTCTGAGGAGGGTCATGAAACGGTTTGACAGGAAGGATTCTTCTTTTGCCGCGCCGTTATAAAATGCCACGCTTTCCGCCGTTTCACGGAGACGGACCATGGAGAAACGGAAGTCGGCTTCCAGTTTTTGCTGGAGGTAATTGAGGGAAACGAGGCGGTGGCCGACTTTATGGGTGATCCATGTGCCGAGAACGGAGTAGGCGAGCGCCGTCCAGACAAGGTAGCCGTAAATATGAATTTCCTGTCCTGCGGCAGAAAACGACAGGACTTCCGATAAATTCCAGAGAACAAAGATAAAGCACACGATAGTTGTTGCCGAGCGGAGAAGTCCGCTCATGAAGGAAAGCGTGCGTGCCGTAAAAAGATTGATGTCTTCGGAAATACGCTGGTCGGGATTGTCTGCCGTGTCTTGGGAAAACATTTCAAGGCGGTAGTACATCTGCTGTCCGGTCCATTTGGCAAGATAGTTTTTCGTCATCCATTTCCGCCAGCGGAGCGCCAGGCGCTGCTGCAGGTAGTAGCTGTATACCGCAAAGGCGATATGGGCGAAGGCCAGTCCCGTGAAACGGAGCAGCCCGCGGTAGACCTCGTTGCTGTCATAATTCTGCAAAGCGCTGTAAAAAGAATTGAACCATTCGTTTAAAAGCAGCGTCATATATACGGCGGCAATTGTGAGGGTAATGATACCTGCGAGATAGAGCCGTGCCGATTTCTTTTCTTCACCGTTCCAGTAGGGGGTAATCAGGTGAAAAAGCCCCGCAATAAATTCCCGCGTCCAATATCCTGATTTCATAGGGTCTCCTTAATTTGTAATGTTTTCATTATACTATAGGAACACAGGGGATAAAAATAATTTCAGCGGAGCTTTACATCGAAAGATATCTATATTATAATGAATGCATAGAAAGATGTGGATAAAAAGTGATTTGAAAAGGAGAGATGATGATGAGCAAAGAAATTCATTCTGCAGCAGATTTTGAAAAGGAAATAACTAATCACAAAGGATACGCCCTTGTGGACTTCTGGGCGACCTGGTGCCAGCCGTGCCGTATGATGGCGCCTGTGCTGGAAAGCGCCGAGAAGCAGCTTGGCAGCCAGATTAATTTCGCAAAGGTCGATGTTGATGAGCAGCAGCAGCTGGCCGCTGAATTTGATATCATGTCCATTCCGACTCTGGTGGTTTTTAAAGACGGCAAGCCTGTAAAGCGCATGTCCGGCTATCGCCCGCTCGACGCTTTCGTAGAGGAACTGAAAAGCGCAGTGGAATCATAAGGCTGAAAAACTGGAATTTATAAAACCGCTTCCTTTATAATACAAAGTAAAGGGGCGGTTTTTTATGTGCATGCCCCCGCGTACGGCTGTGATCGGTTTTGGAAAAAACTGCTGTAAACCGGCGGCCGTTTGAAAAGGAGAATTATGATGGGCGGAATGTTTGTGGGGATGCTTCTGTTGCATCTTGTCATCTTTATATTGATAGTTCTGCTTTGGATATACAGGAAACCGCTGGCAGAGGCTGCCGCGCGTGATAAGGCGATGGCGGATATGGAACGGAAGAGGAATCCTCTGCGCAAAGACCGGCCTTATGCGTGGGTGGTGATGATCAGTTCCACAGTGGTGCTGGCTTTGGATATGTATTTTGATATGCCGTCAGTCGGTGTACCGGGGCTGATCTGGAAAGGGCTGCTGGCGGGACCGGCACTGACCGTGGCTGTCACGTCTTTCATGTGGGTCGTATTGAGCGGTCCGCAGAGGATCCGGCAGTATGTGAAATATGCGCTTTCGGCAGGGATGTTTGTCCTGTGCGGTATAATGTCGTTTACCGACTGCTTTGGCGGCATGGAGGATGTCTTTTCGGGAACGGTGACCAAAGATATGGCGCTGAGCCATGTGATGTATGAGAAGACCTGGGCAAGAGGCGCCGGTATGTACAGCCGGTTTTTGCCTTCGCAAAGTGCAGGGCGGTTCGAGGTGATGATGGACGGCGGAGACGAATATATCCATTTCCATATTGCGCGAAGAGACAGGGAGGTTCTCGCGTCCATGATGGAGGGGCTGACGGTCAGAGGGAAAACGATACGGATAGAGGATCTGATACCTGCCGTGGAAGAGGGACGGAAGAGTTTTGCGATGTACGACGGCGGACAGATCGGTGGAGGGAAAGATGTCATGTACCGGATAACGTACTACCCCCATACAAAAATACTGGTATCGGCGGAAAGGATACCGTAACGATATCTGCCGGGATATTATCAAAGGAAAAGGATACATTCGGCAAAAGATATGTGACAGGTAAAAAATACCGATTCATGTAATACATTTTCTTTCATGCAGGTAAGGTTCATTGTTTATGATATGAAGTGTGCCGTCGGGCGGAAAGGAGTATTTTATGAAATTTTCCAAATGGCTGCGGATATTGGCCGTATCAGGATGTATAGCGGCCACCGCCGTATCGGCAGGAGCGTTCAGCTGTTCCGATTTTGAAAGGAGCGGAGGCGGGTCTTATAAAGAAACGCTGGATGCACTCTATGAGAATTTGGCTGCCGGAGAAGGTTCAAATGATCAGCTGGCGGGTTCGGCAGGGATTATGGAGACGGTGAATGCCCTGGGACGGGAAGCAGCGCTTCAGGGGACAGGTTTTGCCATAGAGGATATCACCGGCGACGGGGTTCCCGAGCTGCTGGTAGGGAGTATGCCCGGTTCCGGAGAGTCTGTATATGCCGTGTATACGATACGGAACGGCACGCCGGCAGCCGTTTTCGACGGGTGGGCAAGAAACGGGTATTATGCGCTCGGCGGCGGACGGTTTTATTACCACGGCTCCGGCGGCGCGGCGTACAGCGCATTCGGGACTTGTCATCTTTCTTATGACGGCAGCCGGATAGAGTGGGAAGATTTTTACTTCTCCGATATCAAAGACAGCAGTGCGGGAACGATCGGGTATTTCCATAATACAACGGGCATATGGAAGAAAGCGGAAGCGGAAGAATTATTTATTTCACGCGACCGTTTTTTTGAAATGGACGAAACATTACGGACAGGGATAAGAGCGATAGGAAAGGTTTCCTTTTCGGAATATGCCAGCTGTCATGAAGCGGCGGCAGATGGAACGGTGCAGGCCCGCTGGGCAGAGGACGCACTTTCCGATTATGGGGAATACGATGAATTTATGGCGGAGACGTCGGAATACCAGGCGCGGGTCCTGTTTTCTGCGCAAGATGAGGTCAGGGATTTCAGAGTACTGCGTTTGGTTCCTGATCTGGATGAAGAAGGAAATATGACGTTCTCTGAAACAGAACTCTACTATACCGGCCGGCTCACGGCGGAAAGACCGCTTGTGCTCGGCATGGCATTTCACGGAGACACGCCGGGGTACGGGATTTCCTATACGGACGGAAATGGAAGAACCAGACGGTTCTATATTGGCATGAGCGGGGACGACGGCTCTCTCTTTTTGGGAGAATTCTGAGACGGCCAGCCATCCATTGATCTTGAGTTGTGGGAAGGGAGGCGCTGAAAATGAAATTTTTCAAACGGATTATGGGTCTGCTTTTATTCTTCACCTGTATGGGATCTCCGGCAGAGGCGAAAGTGATTCATCAGGATATGTGCCAGATGAGTACCGCCTATGAGGACCAGATGCATAAGATTGCTGATTTTGAAAAAGGAGCATTTAAAGGCCGTTTTGCTTTGATGGACGGACAGTGCAGCGGGCATACTTCTTATATGGCGATCGTCACCTATTATCATGGAGGAGTCAAAACGACTTTTCTTCATGATGAAAGAATACAGAAAATGAAGCATGTGCAAGTGGGAGAGGTGCTGGCGAATCAGAAGGGCGGCGTGTATCTGAAAATCATTCTTTCCCAATGGTACGGACTGGACGGGCAGGGGAAAGTTATCGCTTCGGCAGAAGATAAAAAGTCGGTCGGGAATAGGGATATTTCTTTGTATGTGGAAAGTGTACGAACCATATACGGCAGTCTTGTGAAAAATAAGCCCGACGGAATGCACGGCAGCATGGATGAGATGAAGCTTGAGGCGAAGGAGTGGAGCCTTCCCGGATTTAAAATCGTAGTGGATGAGGAATGGGCAGATTATGTAAGGCCTGATGTAAACTTTGTCATGTCTGAAAGGGGAGATGCGTGATGCGTATGAAATGGCTGCCGGCAGGCATCGGGCTGTTTCTCGTCGGAATGTCGGTGGTATCCTTTGCTGATGAAAGGGTTTATGAACAGGCTGAATTTCCCCATGAAATCTGCGGGACATGGACGGATATTCATGGAGGAAGGACTTTGGAGATTGCCCCCCGTGCCGTGGACGGAGATATTTTGGACGGCATGTATGATGTGGCCGGCGGAGGGGTAAAAGGAGCAGTAAAAGCGGTGCTTCTGCGTGAGGGACAGCCGGTTACGGAGGAAATCGGCTGGAATGTGATGAGTCCGAATTATAAAATACTGGTGTATGGAAATCAGGTATACTGTCGTCTCACCGGAAAGCATTTTGAGTCTGTGGACGGCATATATCTGGGAATGGAGATGGAAGAGGTGCACCAGCTCTACGGAGAACCGGACCGCAAGGATGGAACATTTCCATACCAGAGCTGGAGCTATGTAAAGGAAGGGGTCAGTGTATATTTCTATGGAGGGATCGTAGACGGCATATGGATTAACAAGGGAAGCAGGAAAACTTTCGATCGCTCCGGTCTGAATGCGGACAGTCCCCGGGACAGTTATGCCGCGTACTATAAGGCGGGAGGCCCGATGAATGAATTTTTTACGGCAGGCGAAGATGAGTCGGAATATATCAGCCTCTATGAAGACCGCGTCTGTTTGGGTTCAGGTCCTTATTAAAAAGAAAGAACTGATGGAGATATTTCTCCAAGCAGGGAAATTTAAAAAGCGTACCGCGGATAAAAGTGCGATACGCTTTTTTGTGAAATTTTACCAAAAGTAGGAGAAAAGGCTCGCGCCTGCTACGGTCATGATACCGGCGACGCAGATGGAGAGAGAACTCATGGCGCCTTCTACCGGCCCCATTTCCATCGCCCGCGCCGTACCCATGCCGTGGGCGGCCGTACCTATGGCAAGACCTTTTGCAATCGGGTTGGTGATACGGAGCGCTTTCAGGACATATTCGCCCGCTATGTTTCCAATAATTCCCGTAAAAATGATGGAGGCGACCGTGATGGGAACATAACCGCCCAATTCTGAAGAAATACCCATTCCGATTGGCGTGGTAATGGACTTCGGCAAAAGTGTCACGTACGCCGCATGGTCAAAGCCGAAAAGGATACATAAGAGGAAAATGGAAACAAGGCTGGACAGGACGCCGGAAAAGATGCCGAGAAAAATGGCGGGCATGTTATTCTTCAGAGTCTTCATCTGCTCGTAAAGAGGCACCGCAAGGCAGATTGTCGCAGGTGTAAGCAGGTAATTGATATACTCAAGGCTTCTGTCCATGGTGTCATAATCGTAACCCGTGAGTTTGATGAACCCGATGATGAGGATGGCGGATACCAGGAGCGGATTTAAAACGGGCGATTTAAATTTCTGCTGGAGGTACATGCCCAGCCAGAAGGTGGATATACTGAGAAATACGCCGATATAAACGGAATTTTCAAGAAGAGAAATCATGGGACGCCTCCTTCGGGACTTCTTTTTTTGGTGAACGGGACAGGAGGAGCTGCGCGGCAAATCCTGTTCCCGCCATGCAGGCAATGAGAGAAATTACATTGGCTGCTATATATTGGAGAATAGCCGCCTTCATGATAGGCCACGCCACCACAAGCCCCACAGCAGCGGGAAGGAAAAGGAATGCCATGATGCTGATGAGAAACATGGCGGTTTCCTTAATCTGTGCTACGTGGAGAATTTTAAACCGGAGGAGGGAAAATAAAATTAAAATGCCGTAAATACTGGCAGGCACAGGCAAAGGCAGAAAATCATGGAAAAGTTCTCCGGCAAAAGAGACGGCCATGATGATGCCGAATTGTAAAAGATATTTCATGGACAACCTCAGGCAAGCACAGCGGAAATATATTGTATAATCATTTTAGCTGTGTTTTCATGACCCAGACGGATTGCGTCTATGCAGAGGTCGTAATATTTCGCTTCTCCCCAGTTTTCACCGGTGTGGAATTTATGGTAATCTTTTCTGTTCTGATCAGAATGGAAAACGATATCTTCCGCTTCTTTCCGGGAGAAATTCCAGTGCTTCATCTTGTAAGCAATCCGGGCTTCTTTGTCACCATGGGTGAAAATGCTGACGCAGTCTTTTCTGTTCCTGAAAATATGATTTCCGCAGCGTCCGATAATGACGCAGTCCTGATGGCCGATGAGTTTCGTCATTGCTTCCGCGGTGGGTTTGTTAATCTGTTTCACCGACGCACCCATGGATAAGGCCAGGAGAAATCCCTGGGCGGGAAGTTCGTCGAAGAACATGGGCATAGTGTCATAAATACCCTGCTCCCTGGCGAGTCCGGAAAGGGAGTCCCGATCATAAATGGGGATGCCGTAATGTTTTGCAAGCATGGCTCCGACGGTATATCCGCCGCTGCCGCTTTCGCGGGCGATGGTAATAATCATAGTGGACCTTCTTTCTTTTTGAATACTTTTTATTATACTACCAATGGCAAGCCGGCGAATTTCCTTTATCTTTGGAATAAAACCATATATTTCTAAACAAATAGACCGAAAACATTACAACAAAATGTAAAACAGATTGATTATAAATATGGATATAAGTATAATAATTCATGTGGAATAGTAGCAGACGGGGATGAATGATACTTTTCCGCACGAATCAGTTTGTTTATGAACCTGAGGGAATATGGCAGAGAAGGAAATTTGGAGACTTCGGCGCCGTCTCTTACAGGTATTTTTTATATGCAAGGAGAGGAGTATAGTATGAAAAAATCAGGGGTTTTAGGGCTGGCGGTATTGCTTGCCCTGGCAGGCGGCACGGCTCATGCAGCCGGTGTTTATGAGTTGGAAGGAGTTGTCGTTACAGCGACTAAAATTGAAGAGTCCACGGAAAAAGTGCCGGCCAGTATATCTGTGGTAACGGCAAAGGAAATTAAAGACCGCGGTTATCAAAGTGTAGCCCAGGCATTGGGGCAGGAACCGGGGGTTTACCTGTCGCCTGTAGCAAATGGCGGGATTTCCCTTCGCGGTTTCGCATCCAGCGATATCCTTGTCTTGGTAGATGGACAGCCTGTCAATTCCGGTTGGAACGGTTCTGTAGACTGGACGATGATCCCCGTGGAAAATATAAAGAAGATTGAAGTGCTCCGCGGTGCGGCTTCTTCCCTTTACGGCGGCCGTGCGACAGGCGGCGTCATTTCGATTACGACAAATACCCATGAGGAAGGGGTTCATGGGAATATGACGCTTTCTTACGGAAGCAACAGTACGACAAAACAGGTTTATGATGTATCTGTCCGTAAAGATAAATGGGATATCGGTGCAGGGTATGAAAAACGTAAAACTGACGGTTGGCGGGGATATTATGTGGATTCCCGCGTATCAAGCAGCACGGCAAATACACCGCAATTCGATGCGAGTAATTTACCTATTGACGGCCGCGGCAGGGTCATCCTTGGGGGACGCGGCGAAAAAGCGTGGACTTCTGAAAGTTACCATGCCAAGCTGACCTATCATTTCAATGATGACAAGTCTTTAACTTATTCCTACCTTCATACGGATCATAAATACAGTTATGAGCATCCCTTCACTTTGATTAAGGATGCTTCCGGAAAGAGCATTTTCTATGGCAGCGTTGTTTATCCCAATGGAAAAGGTATAGATTTTGCACCGGGCGATTTTCTCGGATATGTGGGTGCAAAAGAATGGGG
>ENA-ORUF01003666-ORUF01003666.1-human-gut-metagenome-genome-assembly--contig:-NODE-3666-length-10919-cov-2.303663_pt1 | contig 10919 bp, 10 predicted proteins | sample MGYA00242077_ERZ509203 | MGnify/ENA primary metagenome ERZ509203 (study PRJEB26280, sample SAMEA2338834) | human gut metagenome | biome: human gut; feature: human-associated habitat; material: faeces...
CTGGCGGATGAACTCGTTCAAGACATAGGTCTTACCGGCACCGGGCGCACCGGTCAGGAACACGTTCGCGCCGGCGTTCAGAATGGCCAGGGCTTCGGTTTGGCGCATATCAACCTCTCTAGACTCCCCTCAGGGAGGGGAGCCAAGTACGGCGGACTACTTATTGAGGATGCTGGTGGCTACGATGTCGGCGGCGATGGCCTTGGATGCGGCATCGTCCGGGCCGGGGGCGGGAGCCATAAACGCCTTACGGCAGTAGCGCAGCTCGTCCAAGGACTCGATGATGTCTGCGAGAGCACGATGGCCACCGTTCTTTGGCGGGCGGTTCTCGTACACGGCCGGGTACCAGCGGCGGGCGAGCTCCTTGAATGTGCTCACATCCACGCTGCGGTAATGCAGGTGGCTCATGAGGTTCGGCATGTAATGGTCGAGGAACTTCTTATCGGAGCCGATGGTGTTGCCGGCCAGCAGCGGGCGCACGCCTTCCGGCGTGAAGCGCAGCACGTATTCGGTGACCTTCTGCTCGGCCTCGGCCAGGCTCAGGCCATTCTCCCACTCGTTGATCAGGCCGGAACGGGTGTGCATCTGGCGCACGAAATCGTTCATATGGTTCACGGCCTTCTCGGACGGCTTGATGACGTAATCCACGCCCTCGTCCAGCACATTCAGGTCAAAGTCAGTGGGCACTACGGACACCTCGACGAGTTCGTCGCCGCCGAAGATATCCAAGCCCGTCATTTCGCAGTCAATCCAAATCAGGCGCGAATCCTTTGCGCTGTAAGTTTCTGCATCATGGCTGTCGACCATGGTAAGCCTCTTTTCGTCATGTCACCCGTTATTACAAGAACAGTTCAGACTATACCCCAGCGCATACAAGCTATCTCGAGCCACATACGCGAAAAGGGCCTGCATAAGCAGACCCTTTTCACAAGGAATCAACCCCTAACTAGCGCAAGCTAGCGGGCATCAACCGATCAGTTGTTGTGGAAGCCGGAGTAGTTCGGGGCTTCGGTGGTCATCACGATATCGTGCGGGTGCGATTCGCGCAGACCGGCGTCGGTGATGCGGATGAACTTGCCACGCTCCGGCATCTCGGCGATGTTGTGGGCGCCGATGTAGAACATGGACTGGTGCAGGCCACCGAGCATCTGGTAGAGCACGGCGTTCAGCGGTCCGCGGTACGGCACTTCGCCTTCCACGCCTTCCGGCACGACCTTGTCGCTGGAGGTCACGTCGGCCTGGAAGTAGCGGTCCTTGGAGTAGGACTTCTTGCCGCGCGGGGCCATGGCACCGAGGGAGCCCATGCCACGGTACAGCTTGTACTGCTTGCCGTGCAGGAGCACCTTCTCGCCCGGGGCTTCCTCACAGCCAGCGAGCGTGCCGCCGAGCATCACGGAGGAAGCGCCAGCCACGAGGGCCTTGGCGATGTCACCGGAGTAGTGGATGCCACCGTCGGCGATGCAGGGCACGCCAGCGGCACGGCAGGCCTGAGCGGCCTCGTACACTGCGGTGAGCTGCGGCACACCGACACCGGCCACCACGCGGGTGGTGCAGATGGAGCCTGGGCCCACGCCAACCTTGACTGCGTCAACACCGGCGTCGATCATGGCCTGAGCGCCCTGACGGGTGGCCACGTTACCGCCGATGATGTCAACGCCCTTGAACGCGGAATCGGACTTCAGGCGGCGAATCATGTCGAGAGCCAGCTTGGCCTCACCGTTGGCGGTGTCGACCACGAGCACGTCCACGCCGGCTTCCATCAGAGCGGAAGCACGGTTGTAGGCGTCACCCAGGAAGCCGATGCCGGCGGCAACGCGCAGACGACCCTGTTCGTCCTTGGTGGCGTCCGGATACTGTTCGGTCTTGACGAAATCCTTGACGGTGATCAGACCGGTCAGGCGGCCTTCGGAATCGACCAGAGGCAGCTTCTCGACCTTGTGCTTGGCCAGCAGGTCGTGCGCGTCTTCCTTGGAGATGTCGGACGGACCGGTGATGAGGTTCTCGCGGGTCATGACCTCGGAGACCTTCAAACGGTCGTAATCCTCGGAAGCGATGAAACGCATGTCACGGTTGGTGATGATACCGACGAGCTTGCTGTCCTTGTCCACGACCGGCAGGCCGGAGATGTGGAAACGGCCGCACAGCTTGTCGAGGTCGGCGAGGGTCACGTCCGGGCTCACGGTGAGCGGATCGCTGATCATGCCGGATTCGGAACGCTTGACGATGTCGACCTGGGCGGCCTGGTCGTCGATGGAAAGGTTGCGGTGCAGCACGCCGATGCCGCCGTTGCGAGCCATGGCGATGGCCATGTCGGATTCGGTGACGGTGTCCATCGCGGCGGAGATCGCCGGGACCTTCATCGTGATGTTGCGTGTGAGATGGGTGGTGGTGTCCACTTCGGACGGAATGACGTCCGTCTCGTTCGGCAGCAGCAGCACATCGTCATAGGCGAGGCCAAGCTGGGCGAAAATCGGAGGGAGTGGGGCGAACGTGGAATCTGCATTCATATCAGGAATTGTAGCCATAGACCCACTATATGAACGTGGGCTGACTTACTGCGACACGGCGCGAAAAGCCGAAATTATCAATCGTAATAAAAGCTGCTTATATCGTTTGGCAAAGCGTTTCATCAGTTTTTCTTGCGATTGCGCCGGACGGACGATCAGCGTCCACCGCGCGTTTTGTCGCCGCGCGCGCGTCCGACCGACGCATGTTGCGCATCGGTTCCGGAGATTGCGTTTTCCTCACGGATTTCGGGAATGCGGTGTTTCAGATACGGGTACATCGTGGCGACCGTCAGCAGCGCCGCCGCAATGAGGAAGCCAATCAGCACATACTGCGCTTTGAAGAACAGAATCATGATCGAGCCGAATGCGATCAGCGACGCCCACCCCCAGAGAATCAGCACCGCGCCCTGCACGGTGTGTCCGATGCGCAGCATGCGGTGGTGCAGGTGCATGCGATCGGGATGCATCGGCGACTGGCCTTTGCTCAACCGCCGCACGATGGCAAGGCACATGTCGAGAATCGGCAGGAACAGCACGAGCATCGGCAGCAGAATCGGCATGAACACCGGCAGGTAGATGCTGGCGTGGATGGATGCCGGGTCGAGACGGCCGGTCATGACGATCGATGCGCAGGTAATCAGGTAGCCAAGCAGCATGGAACCGGAGTCGCCCATGAACAGTTTTGCGGGATGCCAGTTATGCAGGATGAAACCGACGCAGGTGCCGACCATGGCGATGTCGATCAGCGTTGCCATGGATGCGTACGACGGCGAGCTTCTTGCGATGATGTACGAATAGATGGCGAAGGCGATGCCGCCGATCGCGACGATGCCCGAAGCGAGGCCGTCAAGACCGTCCACGAAGTTGACCGCGTTGATGGACGCGACGATAAGGAACGCGGTGATGGCCATCGACAGGCTCGGCGACGCGGTGACGAGCGAGCCGAGAGGCAACGAGATGATCTGCAGGCCGCCCCAGGCCACAAACACGGAGATGAGCAGCTGACCGGCGAGTTTGAGCATCCAGTCAAGGTCCCACAAATCGTCGGCCATGCCCAGTAGGCTGATCATGATGGCGCCGGCTAGAATCACCCATGCCTGATGCGATTGGGCGAACAGGCCTTCGATGAAAGGGATGCGAGAGGCGAACAGCATGGCAACGGTGAAGCCGATAAGCATGCCCAGTCCACCCATGCGTGGCGTCGGCACGGTATGCACGTCGCGTGCACGCACTTCGCCGACTGCGCCGATTTCGATGGCGATGTGCCGGATCAGCGGCGTGAGCAGATAGGTGACGCCACCTGCGACCGCGGCAATGAACAGGTAGATTCTCATGCGCCCAAAGCACCGCCATTCAGTGTTAAAGCCTTACGGATGACCAGCTCGCGAATCACTCCCTCCCGAAGAATCGCGATGCCGTCGCGCTCGTGCGGGTCGGCTGCAACCACCGTGGACGATACATGTCCCGGAGTCGCTCCCCCGTCCAAATACAGATCCACCGCATCTCCCAGCGCGTCCGCGGCTTCCTGCACCGTTTGTGCGCTTTCCTCGCCGGAACGGTTGGCGCTGGTGGCGGCCAACGGCCCGGTGGCTCGCAGAATACGCAGCGCGACCGCGGAATTGGGGATGCGCACGCCCTGTGTGGCTTTGCCGGTTGTCGGATCATGACGCAACGTGGCAAGCGAACAGTCGTCTTCCGCTTCCGCTATCGGCGAAAAAGCGCCCGGCATGAACATGGCGGCCAGACGGTTGAGCGGCACCGGCAAGGTCAGATGCAGCTTCTCCATGCTTTCGATTGACGGCAGCAACACCTGCAACGACTTGTATTTCGGTCGTTGTTTGGCTGCGAACACCTTGCGGATCGCCTCGATGTTACGCGGATCGCAGGCGACGCCGTACACCGTGTCAGTGGGGATGACCACCAATCCGCCATCATGGATGATTTCAACGGCCCGGGCAAGGGATTCGTCGTTTACTGTGCAAATCTCGCTCATGACACCTCCCTTTCAGCCAGTCAACTTACCTATTGTAAGGCATGGCTCGATGGCGCGCCCGAATGGAGGGAACACGACCGGCGAATATTCCATCGGATATAGAAAAAGCCCTGTCGGTTTGGATGCGTCCAAGCCGACAAGGCGGATACGGCACGAATCAGGCGCCCAGATACGCCTTGCGCACCTGCTCGTTGTTGAGCAGTTCCTTGGCGTCGCCTTCCATCGTGATACGGCCGGTTTCCAGCACGTATGCGCGGTCGGCGATCGACAGCGCCATCTTGGCGTTCTGCTCGACCAGCAGAATCGTGATGCCCTGCTCGTGCAGCTTGCGGATGATGGAGAAGATCTCCTTGACGAGCTTCGGGGACAGGCCCATGGACGGCTCGTCCATGAGGATTGTCTTCGGATGGCTCATCAGCGCGCGGCCCATCGCCAGCATCTGCTGCTCGCCGCCGGACAACGTGCCGGCCTTCTGGTTACGGCGTTCCTTCAGACGGGGGAACAGGCCGTAGACCATGTCGAGGTCCTTCTTGAGGTCCGACTGGTCCTTCAGGCTGAACGCGCCCATCTCCAGGTTCTCTTCGACGCTCATGCGTGTGAAGACGTGGCGCCCTTCCGGAATGTGCGCCATACCGAGGGTCACGATCTTGTTGTTGTGGGTTTTCAGCAGATCCACTCCGTTGTACATCACGGAACCGGATTTCGCCGGTACCAGACCGGTGATGGTGTGCAGCGTGGTGGTCTTGCCAGCGCCGTTCGCGCCGATCAGGGACACGATCTCGCCGTCGTTCACGGTGAAGCTGATGTCCTTGACGGCTTCGATGGCACCATACGAAACGGAAAGGTTCTTGACTTCCAGCATCAGGCCTCCTCCTCGCTTTCGTCATCGTCGTCATCATCGGAACCCAGATACGCGGAGATGACCTGCGGATTGTTGGCGATCTCCTCCGGCGTGCCGGCGGCGATGGTGCGTCCGTAATCAAGCACCTGGATGCGCTGGCAGACGTTCATCACCAGGCTCATGTCATGCTCGATCAACAGGATGGCGATGCCGAAGCGGTCGCGGATGGTGTTGATGCAGTTGAGCAGATCCTCGGTCTCCGTCGGGTTCATGCCTGCCGCCGGCTCGTCGAGCAACAGCAGTTTCATGCCGGTGGCGAGGGCGCGGGCGATTTCCAGCTTGCGCTGCGCGCCGTACGGCAGGTTCGCCGCCTCGGTTTCGGCCAGGCCTTCTAGTCCGAAGATCTTGAGCAGGTCGATGGCTTTGGCGTGCATCTCACGTTCCTGCTTCCAGAATTTCGGCGTGCGGAAAATCGCGCCGCCCATATGGTAGCTGAACGATTCGTTGAACGCGACCAGCACGTTCTCCTCCACGGTCATCTGGCCGAACAGGCGGATGTTCTGGAAGGTTCTGGCGATGCCGGCGCGCACCACCTGGTATGTCTTCTTGCCGTTCATGCGTTCGCCGTCCAGGAAGAACTCGCCTTCCGTGGGCTGGTACACGCCGGTCAGCAGGTTGAACACGGTGGTCTTGCCGGCGCCGTTCGGGCCGATCAGGCCGACGAGCTCGCCGGAATTGATGGTCATGTTGAAGTCGGATACGGCTTTGAGGCCTCCGAAGGTGATGCCGAGATGTTCGGCTTTCAGGATGGGCTCGCTCATGCCTGCGCCTCCTTGGTGTCGGCGGCCGTCTCGACGGTTTCGTCCGTCTTGGCGGTGTCCTTGGCTGCCTTGGCGGTGGATTCAGCCTGCTTCGACTTGCCGTGCGCCTTGACCTTCATCGGGTAGAACAGCTTGTTGATGGTCTTGGTCAGGGAGAATTCCCAGTTGCCGAAGATGCCCTGCGGGCGGAAGATCATGATGAGCACCAGCGCCACCGAGTACACGAGCATGCGGTAGGTGGAGAAGGCGCGCAACAGCTCCGGCAGGATCGTCAGCGCGATGGCGGAGACGATGGAACCTGTCAGCGAGCCCATGCCGCCGAACACGACCATGATCACGTAGTTGATCGATTGCAGCCATCCGGCCATCGCGGGGTTCAGCGAGCCGATGTACTGGGCGAAGATGCCGCCGGCGATGCCCGCGAAGAACGCGGAGATAGCGAACACGAGCACCTTCATGTAGGTGATGTTGATGCCGGACGCGCTTGCCGCGATCTCGTCGTCGCGGATGGCCTTGACGGCACGGCCGTAACGGGAGCGGGCGAACATGAACAGCAGCACGACGGTGACGACGGTGATCCAGAACACGACGTACAGGTTGGCGAGTCGGTCGATGCCGATCAGCGCCTGGCCGGCCGCGCCCTTGTCGAGACCCATGCCGCCGGCGACCTTCAGGTTCTGGATGATCACGCGGATGATTTCGCCGAAGCCCAGCGTGATGATGGCGAGGTAATCGCCATGCAGACGCAGTGCCGGAATGCCGACCAGGATGCCGAAGATGCAGGCGACCACGCCGCCGGCGAGCGTCGTCAGCAGGAATCGCAGCGTCGGATCCATCGCAACGCCGTTGGCGACGAGCAGCTTGCTCAGCAGGGCCGCGCTGTACGCGCCGATCGCTTCGAAGCCGCAGCAGCCCAGCGTCAGCTGGCCGAGCACGCCGATGGTGAGGTTCAGAGAGGTGGTCATGATGATGGCGATGCAGCTTGTCATCATGATGCCCTTGATGTAGGTGCTGGCCATGCCGGATTCGCATACACCCATCAGAATGCCGAACAGCACGACGATGCCGACCGCGCACATCAGATAGGACTGTTTGGTGGAAAGCATTGATTTCTTCATGAGGTCACACCTTCTCGGTTTCCGGTTCGCCCATCAGGCCGGACGGCTTGACCAGGAGCACGATGATGAGGATGCCGAACACAATGGCGTCGGAGAACGCGGACGTGATCACGCCGCCGGTGATGGTGCCGATGTACGCCTTGGTCAGGCTTTCGACCACGCCGATCACCAGACCGCCGACCATGGCGCCCGGGATGGAGCCGATGCCGCCGAGCACGGCCGCGACGAAGGCCTTCAGGCCCAGCATCGCGCCCATCATCGGGGACACCTGCGGATAGGAAACGCAGTACATCAGCGATGCGACGGCGGCGAGGCCCGAACCGATGGCGAACGTGAGCGTGATGGTGGAGTTCACGTTGATGCCCATCAGGATCGAGGCCTCCTTGTCTTCGGAGACCGCGCGCATGGCCTTGCCCTGCTTGGTGTAGGTGACGAACAGCTGCAGCGCGACCATGATGATCACGCCGAGCACGATGGTGATGATGGTCGCGCCGTCGATCTTCAGCTTGCCGATCGCCAGCGTCGGAATCTGGATGATGGTGGGCACGGTCTGGTAGTCGGCGCCGAAGATGGCCTGGGAGCCGTTCTCCAACAGAAGGCTCATTGCGATTGCGGTGATGAGGGCCGTCATGCTGTTGCCCTTTTCACGAACCGGCTTGTATGCGGCCCTCTCCACGATGACGCCCACCGCCACGCACATGAGGATCGCGGGGATGACGGCCACCCATGCGGGCAGGCCGAACGCGACGATCGCCGGAATGGTAAGCATCAGCACGTAGGAGCCGACCATGATGAAATCGCCGTGTGCGAAGTTGATCAAACGAATGATGCCGTACACCATGGTGTAGCCGAGTGCCACGAGCGAGTACACGCTGCCGATCTTCAGACCGTTGAAGATCTGACTGATGAACATGATGATCTGATCGCCCATCATTCCTCCTTTCAAAAGTTGATGATGCCGGACTTTTGACATAACCGTCCGGCTTGGCCGCTGAAGAAGCCCAGCGGCTGAATATGGTTATTTTCGTCTTGATACGCGAAAGGGAGAGAACCGGTTTCCCGGTCCCCTCCTCTTCACAGATTCAGGCCTTCAGGCAAGCGACGCTCACTTGGCAGGCTGAATGGTGGTCTTGTACTGCGGCTTGCCGTCCTTGAGCTCAAGCACGACGACGGACTTCTTCGGGGAGCCCTTCTTGTCGAGCGTGAAGTTGCCGGTCACGCCTTCGAAGCTCATGCCGGCGATGGCGTTGCGCACGGACTCGCGGGTGGCGTTCTTGCCGGCTTTCTCGATGGCCTGCTTCATCATGTACACGGAGTCGTAGCCCAGTGCGGTGAAGGTGTTCGGATCGGCGTTCTTGTTGGCCTTCTTGTAGGACTTGATGAAGTCCTGCACCTTGGCGTTGGAGGTGTCGTCCGGAGAGTAGTGGGTGGTGTAGAGCACCTTGTTGTACAGCGACTTGTCGTCGGTCATCTTCAGGCCGTCGTAGCCGTCAGGACCCATCACATAGCCCTTGTAGCCGACGGAGCGGGCCTGCGGGATGATGTACGGGCCAGCGACGGAGTAGTAGTACGGAGCGTACAGGAACTCGGCGCCAGCGGCCTGGATCTTCTGCAGCTGGGAGGAGTACTCGGTGTCGTCGGCGCTGGAGGAGTTCTCTTCGGCCACGACGTCAAGGCCGGCCTTCTTGGCGGCAGCGGCGAAGGCCTTGCCCACGCCGGAGGAGTACGGATCGCCGGTGCCGTACAGCACGGCGACCTTCTTGACCTTCAGGGTCTCGGCTGCGAACTTGGCAGCGATCTCACCCTGGTAGGAGTCCTTGAAGCAGGTGCGGAACATGTAGCCACCGGTCTCGATGGAGTCGGAGGTGGCGGCCGGTGCGATGGCCGGCAGCTTGGACTGGTCGGCCAGCGGAGCCACTGCCGCGGTGGTGGAGGAGATGGTCGGGCCGACCACGCCGAGCACGCTGTTGTCGCCGGCGAGCTTGTTGAAGGCGTTGGAGGCTTCGGTGGCGTCGCCCTTGTCGTCCATGGACTCGAGCTTGACCTTCTTGCCGTTGATGCCGCCCTTGGCGTTGATCTCATCCACAGCCAGCTTGAAGCCGGCGACCTCGGCCTCGCCGTATGCGGCGGCGGTGCCGGAGTTGGTGGTGACGGAGCCCAGCGTGATGGTATCGCTGTTGGCCGCGCTACCGTTGGAGCTGCTGGAATCGTCCATGCTGCCGCCGGAGCAGGCAGCGAGGGACATCGACATTGCGCCTGCCGCGATCAGGGCGACGCACTTGGCGGAGAACTTCGCGTTCATTCCGTTCTTCCTCTTTTCTTGAAAACGCTGCACATTCCTTTCAACGCGCACCTTGGAAAAAATCATGTTCATCTCAACCCCCGTGCGCGGAACCACGGCGACCACTCATGACGGACGCCCGTTCTCTCTCTGTGCATTCCGATTGTTCTTTATAGCCTGACGGACGGCGGCCTGCATAAAATGTTCTTATAGTGAGACTCAACTTCTGGTTATATCCCCGTCAGCATGGCGCAAAAGAATATAAGTTACTGTGCCGGCTGTTTTTCCGCCGTCAGATAACGTGGCCGTCCGGTGTAGTCGTTATGCACGGTAACGTCGACGAAGCCGCAGGTTCGTGCGAAGGCGGCAAGCCGCTCCCCCTGCGTGATGTCGTGCTCCATCACCATAAGTCCACCCGCACGAAGCAGTTTCGCCGCGCGTGCGATGATGCGTTCCGGAATGAGCGTGCCATCCGCCGAACCGCCGTATAGCGCCAGATCGGGATCATAATCGCGCACTTCCGGCTGTTCGGGAATGTCGGCAAGCGGCACGTACGGCGGATTGGTGAGCACGATGTCGATGGTGCCGTCAAGTTGGCTTAACGTCGGCATTTGCGTGGCGTCGGCGATGTCCAGATGATAATTACCGGCGATTGCGGGATACCGTTTCGCGGTCTCGTCGAGGTTGCGCCGCGTCCACTCGGCGGTCGTAGCGCTTTTCTCGACGGCCCACACCTCGCTGCCCGGCACTTCCGAAGCGAAGGCGAGGCCGATCGCACCGCTGCCGGCGCACAGATCGACCACTTTGGCGCGGTACATGCCGTTTCTGGTGGCCCAGTCGACGCCTTCCTGCACGACCAGTTCGGTTTCCGGACGTGGAATGAACACGCCTGGACCGACTTTCAAATCAAGGTAGCGAAACGGCGCGTGGCCGGTGATGTGCTGCAACGGCTCGCGTTTGACACGACGGGCCAGCATGGTCTGGAAACGTTCCATCGCCGGTTCCGCGTCTTCTTTTTCGGCCAGACGTTCGACGCCATCGCCCATGAGCATGGCTTTGTCCACGTGCTGCAGGTCCGTATGGAACGCTTCGGCGAGCAGCAGTTTGGCGTCGTGCTGCGGAGTGTCGACGCCCGCCGCACGTAGTTCGTCCGCGGCGGAACGCACCGTTTCGAATACCGTCGCCACCCAATCGCCTTACTTCTGGTTGGCGAGACGATCGGCTTCGTCCGCCTGGATGTCGCTGTCGATCACGGCCTGCAGATCGCCGTCAAGCACGGCGTCGAGGTTGTACGCCTTGTAGTTCGTGCGATGGTCGACGATACGGTTTTCCGGGAAGTTGTACGTGCGGATACGTTC
>ENA-ORUF01003676-ORUF01003676.1-human-gut-metagenome-genome-assembly--contig:-NODE-3676-length-10876-cov-4.144441_pt1 | contig 10876 bp, 7 predicted proteins | sample MGYA00242077_ERZ509203 | MGnify/ENA primary metagenome ERZ509203 (study PRJEB26280, sample SAMEA2338834) | human gut metagenome | biome: human gut; feature: human-associated habitat; material: faeces...
TATTGTGCCCTTCTAGGGCTTACTCAAGCCCCCGGCTTAGCCGGGGGTCCTGACTGTCAATCGGGGGAGGGGTCACCACTGATTATACCCAAGGATCTCTTCCAACGGCTTGCGATCCTTCCGCTGGGCGGGGACGTCATGGGCAGGATAGCCGACGGCGATGGCCAGACGGGCGGTGCGGTCCTCCGGAATGTGGAAGGCCCGGTGCATCTTTTCCTGGCTCATTACACCGATCATGCAGGTGCCAAGCCCAAGGGCGGTGGCCGCATAGCACAGTCCCATCGCCGCCATGCCAATGTCCATCTGAGAGAAATACTGGGTGCCGTACCGCTCTCCCACACCGGGCTTGAGACGGGCCTTCTCCTCACAGATCAGGATGAAAGCGGGGACTTTATCCCCCCAGGGGCAGCCGGTGAGGCCATCGTCCACCAGGGCGTCCACCATTTTGGCCTTGGCCTCCGCCTCATCTACCACGATGAAATGCCAGGGCTGGGAGTTACATGCGCTGGGGGAGAGGCGGGCAGTATCTACCAGCCGGGTAAGCAGATCCCGAGGAACCGGCTTGGGTGCGAAGGACCGGCAGCTCTTCCGCTGCTGCTGCAATGCTTCAAAATCCATAAAATCGCTCCTTTCCAACCTTTGCTGCTGTGGATGCGGGGGAAAAACGGGCATATACCCAAGACGCAGGCGTTTTCAGAAAACGCCTGCGTCTTTGCATATAGAGGAATTATTTGACCTCGGGGTGGAACTGCTTACAGGTGCACTTCTTCCACTTCAGGCCGCTGCCGCAGGGGCAGGGATCGTTGCGGCCGATTTTGATGACCTTGCGCTGGGGCTGCTTCTGGACAGTGCCGTCGCTGGCGCCAGACTCGCCGGTGACCTTGGCCACCCGCTCCCGGCGTACCTCCTGATTCTGACGCAGGCGGACCAGGAACAGACGGCGGAGGGTCTCCTCCTGGATGGCGGCGATCATCTGCTCGAACATCTCGTAGCCTTCCTTCTTATAGGCGACTACGGGGTCGGTCTGGGCATAGGCCCGCAGCCCGATGCCCTGCTTCAGGTCGTTCATGGCGTCGATCTGATCCATCCAGTATTCGTCCACGACCCGGAGCATCAGCACCCGCTCCAGCTCCCGCATCAGCTGCTCGCCGAACTCCTTCTCCCGGGCAGCATAGACCTCCTTGGCCTTCTCTTCCACCAGCTCCACCAGCTGCTCTGCGGTGTACTGCTGAAGCTCCTCGTCGGTGAGGGCAAGCTCGCCGGGGCGGAGGAACATGGTGTGGAACACGGCGGTGGCCTCACGGAAATCCTCGGCGCTCATGTGCTTCTGCTCGCCGATGTGCCCCTGAATGGCGTTTTCCACCGTGTTGTGGAGCATGGCCTGAATGGCCTCGTGCAGGTCCTCGCCGTCCAGCACCTTCCGGCGCTCCTCATAGATGACCTTGCGCTGGGTGTTCATCACATCGTCATACTGAAGGACGTTCTTACGGGTCTGGAAGTTTCGGGATTCCACCTGGCGCTGGGCGTTCTCAATGGCGTTGGTGAGCATCTTCTGCTCGATGGGGGTGTCCTCGTCCACCCCCAGCTTCTCCATCATGCCCATTACCCGCTCAGAGCCGAACAGGCGCATGATGTCGTCCTCCAAGGAGAGGTAGAAGCGGCTCTCGCCGGGGTCTCCCTGACGGCCGGCGCGGCCGCGGAGCTGGTTGTCGATGCGGCGGGACTCGTGGCGCTCGGTGCCCAGGATGAACAGGCCGCCCACCTCGCGGACCTTGTCCGCCTCAGCGCGGATCTCGTCCTTGTACTTGGCTTCTGCCTGGGCGTACTGCTGGCGGGCATTCAGGATCTCCTGGTCATCTGTCTCAGCGTAACCGGTAGCCTCGGCAATGAGCTCATCGCTCATGCCGGCCTTGCGCAGGTCAGCCTTGGCCAGGTATTCTGCGTTGCCGCCCAACATGATGTCGGTGCCGCGGCCAGCCATGTTGGTGGCCACGGTAACCGCTCCCAGCTTACCAGCTTGGGCAACGATCTCGGCCTCCTTCTCATGGTTCTTGGCGTTGAGCACATTGTGCTTGATGCCCTTGCGCTGGAGCATATCGGACAGCTGCTCCGACTTTTCGATGGAGACGGTACCCACCAGAACGGGCTGTCCCTTCTCATGGCACTCCTCGATTTGCCGGACGATGGCACGGAGTTTGCCCGCTTCATTTTTATACACCACATCGTGGTGGTCAATGCGCTGGACGGGGCGGTTGGTGGGGATCTCCACAATGTCCAACTCATAGATGGTGCCAAACTCCTCCTCCTCGGTCATGGCAGTACCCGTCATGCCGGAAAGCTTGTCGTACAGGCGGAAGTAGTTCTGGAAAGTGATGGTGGCCAGGGTCTTGGACTCGTTGGCTACCTCCACGTGCTCCTTGGCCTCGATGGCCTGGTGGAGGCCTTCGTTATAGCGGCGGCCGAACATCAGGCGGCCGGTGAACTCGTCTACAATGATGACCTGTCCCTCTTTGACCACATAGTCGATGTCCCGCTTCATCACGCCGTGGGCCTTGATGGCCTGGTTGATGTGGTGGGAGAGGGTGGTATTCTCCGGATCGGCCAGGTTTTCGATCTGGAAGGCCTGCTCCGCCTTCTGGATGCCTCGGGCGGTGAGGGTGGCAGTGCGTGCCTTCTCATCGACGATATAGTCGGCGTCAATATTGACGTCCTCTTCCTCTTTGGTGTCCACCTTGGCGATGCGCTGGCACTTCAGACGGGAGACAAACTGGTCCACAATGGTGTACAGCTGGGTGGACTTTTCACCTTGGCCGGAGATGATCAGGGGGGTACGGGCCTCATCAATAAGGATGGAGTCCACCTCGTCCACTACGGCGAAGTTGTGGCCCCGCTGCACCAGTTCACTGGAGTAGATGGCCATATTGTCCCGGAGGTAGTCAAAGCCGAACTCATTGTTGGTGCCGTAGGTGATGTCGGCGGCGTATGCGTCCTTCTTGGCCTGCCCCATGACGCCATGGATCACTAGACCCACGGTGAGGCCCATGAAGCGGTACACCTTGCCCATCCACTCAGAGTCGCGCTTAGCCAGATAGTCGTTGACGGTGATAATATGGACTCCTTTGCCTGACAGAGCGTTCAAATAGGCAGGGAGAGTGGCTACCAGAGTTTTGCCCTCACCAGTGCGCATTTCTGCAATACGGCCCTGGTGCAGGATAATGCCGCCAATCAGCTGCACGCGGTAGGGACGCATCCCCAGGACGCGCCAGGCAGCCTCCCGGCAGGCGGCAAAGGCCTCGGGAAGGATGTCGTCCAGCGTCTCGCCGTTGGCAAGACGCTGTTTAAACTCAGGGGTCTTGGCCTGAAGCTGGGTGTCAGTCAGTGCCTTATATTCCTCCTCCAGCCCCTCGATCTTGTCCACCAGCGGAAGGATCGCTTTGACCTCACGCTGGGAGCTGGTCCCGAAAATCTTTTTGAATACGTTCATAAACACACCTCAATGTTGTAGCTCTTCTCTCAGAATCTATTTCCAGCGCCGTGCTTCTTACTGGGAAAGGCTGCCGATGGCATACCTGGGCGCATTATGTTTTAGTATACCATATTCACACGCCGGAAAAAAGAGCAAATTGTAAACTTCATACCACAATCTGACCAATTTTCCCGGCATTATTCCGGAAATTCCGCCGTGTGTGTATAAATGTGCACCTGAGGTTGACATTCTGAGGGCTTTGTGGTAACGTATGCAGTACAAATGAACAGGACAAACGAAGCGTGCAGGAAAAGTGCGGGTTTCCGCCTACCGAAGGAGTAACACTCTCAGGTGTCCGGCTTACTGAGCTGGGATGAGGACTGTACGTGGATGTGACTCTGGAGAATCTCGACGAACGAGTGCCGAAGGTGCAATGCGGGATTGGCTTACCCCTCCCGTAAATCTCTCAGGCAAAAGGACAGAGACGAAGAAAGCGCCCCTGCTGCGCCCGGATGGGCTTGGCCGGCGGGTGTTTTTTCCGCAATGTTTTCGGACCGTGGAGTATGCTCCCCGGTCTGTTTTTTTGTTCAGAAAAGGAGAGGGATCAAATTATGTTAGAGTCTTTGGAAGCGGCACTGTACCCCGTTGTAGTAAACATCAATACCTATTTGTCCAGCTATATTCTGGTCTTTTTGCTCATCGGTGTGGGCTTGTTTTACAGTGTCCGCACCCGCTTTGTACAGGTCCGCTGTTTTGGAGAGGGAATTCGGAAGGTGTTCGGCAACCTGACCCTGCGGGGCGGGAAGCAGGAGCATGGAATGAGTTCCTTCCAGGCCCTGGCCACTGCCATTGCCGCCCAGGTGGGTACCGGTAACATTGTGGGCTCCGCAGGCGCCATTCTGGCCGGCGGCCCCGGTGCCATCTTCTGGATGTGGGTCATTGCATTCTTTGGCATGGCGACTATTTATGCAGAGGCTACTCTGGCCATTGAGACCCGTCAGAAGGACTCAGACGGCTCTTATCGCGGCGGTCCAGTGTATTACATCACCTCTGCATTCGAGGGTGGCTTTGGTAAGTTCTTGGCTGGTTTCTTTGCCATTGCCATTATCTTGGCCCTTGGCTTCATGGGCTGTATGGTGCAGTCAAACTCCATCGGCTCTACCTTCCAGACCGCCTTCGGTGTGCCCTCCTGGATCGTGGGCATCGTGCTGGTGGTGATCTGCGGCTTCATCTTTGTGGGCGGTGTGCAGCGCCTGGCTGCTGTGACTGAGAAAATCGTCCCTGTTATGGCAGCCATCTTCCTGTTGGGGGCTCTGGGCGTTCTGATCGCACGGATCCAGTATATCCCGGCTACCTTTGCGATGATCTTCCAGTATGCGTTTCAACCTCAGGCCATTATTGGCGGCTCTGTAGGCGCTGCGCTCAAGGCGGCCATCAGCCAGGGTGCAAAGCGCGGCCTGTTTTCCAATGAGGCTGGTATGGGCTCCACTCCTCATGCACATGCCCAGGCCAATGTATCGGATCCCCATGACCAGGGTGTGGTGGCTATGATCGGTGTATTTATGGACACCTTCGTGGTGCTCACCCTCAATGCCCTGGTCATCATCTCCACCCTGTATACGGAGGGCGGCCCTCTGGCTGAGTGCGGTGCTGCTGCGGCCTCTACCACTCTGACCAACACCAACCTGGCACAGTCTGCCTTCGGTGTCGTCTTTGGAGCAGAAGCTGGCGCCATGTTTGTGGCGGTCTGCCTGTTCTTCTTCGCATTCTCCACGGTGCTTAGTTGGAATCTGTTTGGTAAGATCAATGTTGTCTACCTGTTCGGAAAGAAGGCGGTCCCCGTCTATTCCGTCATTGCCCTGGTATTCATCTTCATGGGTACTCTGATGTCCAACACGCTGGTGTGGGAGCTGACGGATATGTTTAACAATCTGATGGTCATTCCAAACGCTATTGCACTGTTTGCACTTTCCAATGTTGTAGTTCGGGTGTCCAATCGAAAGAAAGCGGCGGGGAAAGATGTATGAGCAGACGGAAAGTCTGATTGTCATGATACCCATTTCCATCAGTTTATCTTTGTGAAAAACGCTGAAAGAGCGCTCCGCCCCTTGACAAGGGGCGGAGCGCTGATGTATTCTGAGCGCGGATCATATGACTGACGGAAGTGGTGGAACCACGGGGAGTATGATCGTCAGTATGCCGACCGTCTGGGCGCCGAGAGGCCCGGAGGGGCGGCTTTTTTGCGCCCTTTTTTGGCAAATCCCGTTTTTCAGAACAGGAGGGATCTTTTGACCGGACATATCCATTCCATGGAGAGCATGGGGCTGGTGGACGGCCCGGGGGTGCGCTGTGTAGTATTTCTTCAAGGCTGCCCTCTTCGGTGTCTCTATTGCCACAATCCGGATACTCAACCAGTAGAGAGAGGAGAGGCGGTAGAGCCGGACGATCTGGTCCGGCGGCTGCTGCGCTTTCGACCTTACTTTGACCGTTCCGGCGGTGGGGTGACTTTTTCCGGTGGGGAGCCGCTGCTCCAGCCGGAGTTTCTGGCGGAGTGCCTGGCACGGCTCCAGAGTGCCGGGATCCATACCTGCCTGGACACCTCCGGGGCGGGCCTGGGGGAGTATAAGGACATCCTGAACCACACAGACCTAGTCCTCTACGATGTGAAGCACGAGGTTCCAGAGGAATATCAGAGGGTGACAGGACGCTCTATGGAGCGGACACTGGACTTTGTGGAGGCCGTGCGCCGGGCGGGAACGCCCATGTGGGTGCGCCATGTGGTGGTCCCCGGGTTCACCGATCAAACAGAGCATCTGGCTGCCCTGCGGAGGTATGTGGACACTCTCCCCAATGTGCGGAGGGTAGAACTGCTCCCCTTCCACAAGCTGGGGGCGGAGAAATACCGGGGGCTGGGTCGGTCCGACCCCCTGGCGGAGGTTCCCGCCATGGATCCGGAGCTGTGCCGTCAGCTGCAGGAACGCTGGTTTTCAGATTTGAACGGGTAAAATCGATAGCAACCGAAATTGAATGATAATGATTGTAGATGTATAGAGGAGGATTTTATCATGGTGATGCAGGATCAGGCGTGGAACGGCTTTGCCGCTGGCGAGTGGCAGCGCTCCATTGATGTACGTTCCTTTATTCAGAAGAACTGGACCCCTTATTTAGGGGATGATGCCTTTTTGGCTGGCCCTACCCAGCGCACGAAAGCGGTTTGGGAGCGGTGTGAGGAGCTGCTGCTTCAGGAACTGAAAAACGGGATCCTGGATGTGGATACCCACCGGGTGTCCGGCATCGACAACTACGCTCCCGGCTATATCGACAAAGAGAATGAGGTCATTGTTGGCCTTCAGACGGATGCTCCCTTGAAGCGTATCGTCAACCTGTATGGCGGCACCCGTATGGCCAAGTCCGCCCTGGAGCAGTACGGCTATCAGCTGGACCCGGAGATCGAGGCCCACTTCACCGAGTATCGCAAGACCCACAATGAGGGCGTCTTTGACGCCTATCCGGAACGCACCCGGGCCGCCCGCCACGCGGGCCTGCTCACCGGCCTGCCGGACGCCTATGGACGGGGCCGCATCATCGGTGACTACCGCCGGGTGGCTCTGTACGGAGTGGATCGCTTGATCGAGTGCAAGAAGCAGGATCTGGAGGAGCTGGACGGCCCCATGGGGGAAGATCGCATCCGCCTGCGGGAGGAGGTCTCTGAGCAGATCCGCGCCCTGGGGAAGATGAAGGATATGGCCTCCCGCTATGGGGTGGACCTGTCCAAGCCCGCTGCAAACGCCCATGACGCCATCCAGGCTCTGTATATGGCTTATCTGGCCGGAATCAAGGAGAACAATGGAGCGGCTACCTCCCTGGGCCGCACCTCCACCTTTGTGGACATCTATCTCCAGCGGGATCTGGAGAATGGGGTCATCACCGAGGAGGAGGCCCAGGAGCTGGTGGATCAGTTTATCATCAAACTGCGTCTGGTACGTCACCTGCGTACCCCGGAGTACAACGAGCTCTTTGGCGGTGACCCCACCTGGGTCACTGAGTCCATCGGCGGCATGAGCATCGGGGGAAAGACTCTGGTCACCCGCACCTCCTTCCGCTATCTTCACACCCTCACCAACCTGGGCAGCGCGCCCGAACCCAACCTCACCGTCCTCTGGTCCGAGCATCTGCCCGAGGGCTTTAAGCGCTACTGCGCCAAGATGTCCATTGCAACTGATTCCATTCAGTATGAAAATGATGATGTAATGCGTCCTGTATATGGAGACGACTACGCCATCGCCTGCTGTGTGTCCGCTATGGCGGTGGGGAAGCAGATGCAGTTCTTTGGGGCACGGTGCAATATTGCCAAGTGCCTTCTGTACGCCATCAACGGCGGCGTGGATGAGCGGTCTGGTGCCCAGATCGTTCCCGGCATCCAGCCCATCACCGACGAGGTGCTGGACTATGAGAAGGTCCGGGAGAACTACAACAAGGTGCTGGCCTATGCCGCCGAGCTGTATGCCGACACGGTGAACATCATCCACTATATGCATGATAAGTACGCCTATGAGGCAAGCCAGATGGCCCTCCATGACACCAAGGTGGAGCGCCTGACTGCCTTCGGCATCGCGGGTCTGTCTGTGGCTGCCGATTCCCTCTCTGCCATCCGATATGCCAAGGTACGTCCCATCCGCAACGAGCAGGGGATCGCCGTCGATTTTGTTACGGAGGGTGATTTCCCCAAGTATGGAAACGATGATGACCGGGCGGACGACGAGGCAATCTATGTGGTGCGTACCTTCTCCCAGGAACTGAAGAAGCACCCCCTGTACCGGGATGCCAAGCACACCCTGTCCGCCCTGACCATCACCTCCAATGTGATGTACGGGAAAAAGACCGGCTCCACCCCGGACGGCCGCAAGCTGGGTGAGCCTCTGGCCCCTGGAGCCAACCCCATGCATGGCCGTGATGTGAACGGGGCCCTGGCCAGCTTGAACTCTGTGGCCAAGATTCCCTATCGGGATGTGTGTCAGGACGGAGTCTCCAACACCTTCTCCATTGTCCCCGAGGCTCTGGGCAAGGATGAGACGCAGCGGGAGAGTAACCTGGTCTCCATTCTGGACGGCTACTTCTGCCAGGGGGCCCACCATCTGAACGTGAACGTCCTCCGGCGGGAGACCCTCATCGATGCTATGGAGCATCCCGAGCAGTACCCCAGCCTGACCATCCGGGTATCTGGTTATGCAGTGAATTTCAGCCGCCTGTCCCGGGAGCAGCAACTGGAGGTTATCCAGCGTACCTTCCACAGTTCTATCTAACCGGGAAATGCGGTAAGATAGATCCATAACTCAATAAAAATATGGCATCCAAACTCTGTTTGGATGCCATATTTTTTGCAGTACTATAAATAGAACAGGCCGGCTCAGCGCTGGTACTCGAACTCCAGGTCATACAGAGAGACGATGTCGCCGTCCTGAATACCCATGGCTTCCAGTTTGTCGAACAGACCGGACTCACGAAGCTTGCGGTCGAACCAGTTGCGGCTCTCAAAGTCGCCGAAGTTGACGTTGGACATTAGGTGCTGGAGCCAGGGGGCCTCCACCACCCAGGTGTCGTCATACTTCTCGATGGAGACCTCGCCGGAGGTGTCTACCTCGGGGGGACGCTCCACATAGGTGGGCTCATATACCGCCACAGGGGGCAGCTGGGCCAGTTCCTGGGCGGCCTTCTTGACCAGCTCCCGAGTGCCTTGGTGGGCTGCGGCAGAGATCTCAAACAGTTCCAGTCCCAGGGACTCAACGTGGGCGCGGAGCTTGTCCAGCAGGGCGGGGTCTGTCATGATGTCCGTCTTATTGGCGGCCACGATCATCTTGCGGGAGGCCAGTTCGGGGGAGTACTGCTTCAGTTCAGCGTTGATGGCCTCGAAGTCCTCCACCGGGTCCCGGCCCTCGCTGCCGGAGACGTCCACCACATGGATGAGCAGGCGGCAGCGGTCGATGTGGCGCAGAAAGTCGTGGCCCAGACCTGCGCCGTCAGCGGCGCCCTCGATGATGCCGGGGATATCCGCCATGACGAAGGAGACGCCCTCCTCCACATACACCACGCCCAGGTTGGGGAAGAGGGTGGTGAAATGGTAGTTGGCGATCTTGGGCTGGGCCCGGCTGACCACACTGAGCAGAGTAGACTTACCCACATTGGGGAAACCTACCAGTCCCACATCAGCCAGCAGTTTCAGTTCCAGAACAACCTCGCGGCTCTCGCCGGGGTAGCCCGCCTTGGCGAAACGGGGGACCTGTCTAGTGGGGGTGGCGAAGTGCTGGTTGCCCCAGCCGCCACGGCCGCCGCGGCAGAGGATGAAGGGGGCATCATCCGACATGTCGTGGATGATCTCCTGGGTGGCGGCGTCCCGGATGATGGTGCCTCTGGGAACCCGCAGAACAAGGTCTGCGCCGTTTCTTCCGGTGCAGCGCTTGCCGCCGCCATCTGTGCCGTTGGCGGCGGTGTATTTGCGCTTATAACGGAAGTCCATCAAGGTGGACATGTGATCATCCACCGTGACCACTACGTTGCCGCCGCGGCCGCCATCGCCGCCGTCTGGGCCGCCAGCGGCCACATATTTTTCCCGATGGAAGGAGACCACGCCGTTGCCGCCGTTGCCGGAGCGGACGGTGATCTTTGCGGTATCTACAAAGGGTGCTGCCATACAAAACGCCTCCTTACAGTGTGATGTTTCGGTTTAAAATTCCAGCAGATTGAGCCCCACGGCATCGCTAAACTTCCGCCCCACCTGCCCGTCCCAGACCTGGAGGAAAAGCTCCAGAGTGGCGCTGATGGTGGCGGAGGAGAGATGGCCTGCGTGGACCTCTCCGGTAACAGGGTTTCCGATGGTGATGTGAAGATGGAGGTAGGGGTGCCCGTCCTTCCGGGTCACATTGCCCACCAGGGCGGAGATCTCATAATCCCCCTGATACCGATGGGAGTAGTATTGCTTTTCTACTGTATTAAAAATACCAATGGTCACATCGTTGGCCGCTCCAAGGGCAGAGACGGAAGCCAGCTGGATGTCTTCCGCCTCTACCAGCCGGGTGAGGGAACCGACGATTTCCTCGCCGGGGTCCAGGCGCAGGACATACCCCTGGGGAAACTTACGATATTCCATACAAGAAAACCTCTTTTCCGGATAAAAAGAGCCGCAAACGGTGATCGTTTGCGGCTTTGTGGCTTGATTACTGCGCGATCTCGATGATGGAGACCTGCTTGCGGTCCTTGCCCAGGCGCTCGAACTTCACCTTGCCGGACTTCATGGCGAACAGGGTGTCATCGCTGCCCTTGCCCACGTTCACACCGGGGTGGATGTGGGTGCCGCGCTGCCGGACCAGAATGTTGCCGGCCAGCACAAACTGACCGTCGCCGCGCTTCACGCCC
>ENA-ORUF01003678-ORUF01003678.1-human-gut-metagenome-genome-assembly--contig:-NODE-3678-length-10869-cov-3.982060_pt1 | contig 10869 bp, 16 predicted proteins | sample MGYA00242077_ERZ509203 | MGnify/ENA primary metagenome ERZ509203 (study PRJEB26280, sample SAMEA2338834) | human gut metagenome | biome: human gut; feature: human-associated habitat; material: faeces...
CCTCAATACAGAGACGATTTCAGTTGGCTGTAAAGTCCCGAGCCAGTAAAAACCCAATCGTCGTAAACCCAAAGTTTTGGCTTCTTTCAAAAGAAGAAACCCAAAGCTTTATTAAAATGCACCCTATTTTAAATAATTCCGAGAAAAACCCCCGTTATTCCGAGAAAAACCCTAGTTATTCCGAGAATTATGACATAAAGAAAAGTAAAGAAAATGTTGTTGTTGTTGTTGTTGTTACGCGCGCGCGTGAAGAAATGATACGCTGTTTTGAGCAAAACATAACTCCGGCAACAGCAGCAGTGAAGAGAGAAGTTGGTGGTTATTTGGAAGAAAAACAAGTAACTCCCGAGCTGATGAGGGCAGTTATTGAGTATTCAGCATTGTCGGGCGCGAAAAGCTGGCGTTATGTGCAGACGGTATTAGATAATTGTCTCCGGGAAGGTATTGCGACACCGGAACAGTTCCGACAAAACATACGCTCGGAATCCAACGGACAACGTACAAGAAAAAAAGAAGAGCCATGTTCGTCGTCAATCGACTTTGAGGCATTGCAGCAGTATGTCACCTATGGAGGGCACTATGAAAGCGAAAAAAAGACAATGTAAAATTTTTTATTGTGACCGTAGAAGAGGAAGATTTTGCTGTGCGGACTGCGGGTACAAAGACTGCACGAACAGCGCACGATGCAAAAAGCCATGCCTAAATGACCCGAAACTGTGCGGAGCTGTTTTGGAAAAGGATGATAAAAATGTCTAAGCGACAGCAGCAACAGCTGGAAAAGAGGTCAGCGGGCTTTATGGGGGAGTTTAAAAAACTCCTCTACCGGCATCAGGCATGGGAAGTGTGGAGCGATTTCTGCACGATGGCAGCCATCTCCATAGCCAATGCGGTGGACAAGCGGCACTTTGAAGCGAGAGAGAAGCTCTATCTGGACACCATCAAACGATATACCAAAGAGGAACAGCAAGTTTTTCCGATTTTGTTTGCTGAAACAGTGATGGAGTTAGAGCGCAACCCAGACCAGGATTTCCTCGGGAAGATGTTCATGCAGCTGGAGCTTGGGAATCACTGGAAAGGGCAGTTCTTCACGCCCTACAATGTTTGCCACCTGATGGCAGAGATGAACATGGATGCGCAGGTAAAGAACATCGAGGAAAAAGGCTGGATATCAGTTAGTGATTGCTGTTGTGGTGCCGGAGCAATGCTGGTTGCATTTGCCAATGTGTGCCGGAAAAAGAAAATCAACTACCAGCAGTGCGTGATGTTTGTAGCGCAGGACATCGACCCAGTAGCGGCTTATATGTGCTATATCCAGTTATCTTTATTAGGTTGCCCAGGGTATGTGAAAATTGGGGATGCTCTGGCAGAGCCGATGGTAGAAGGGGATGAAGCGAAGGAATGTGTTTGGTGTACACCGATGTACTTCTCCCAGGTTTGGCAGACGAGAAGATGGATTGAACATATGCGGGCAGTTTATCCTCGGCAAGAAGAGAAACAAAACCTGGAAACAGAGCCTGTTGTCTTGATAAAATACCATTCAAAATCACAGACGTTTCAGAAAACTGGAGGAATCACGATGACAATGGAACAGTTAAACAAACAAATGGAACAGTATCAAAAAGGCAGTTTGGAATACTGCATCGGCATGGAACTGCTGGAACTGTGCAAGGGAAATGAGGGAGCATCCGAGATTGTAGAGCAGGACCTTGCAAAGAAGGGGATGGCTCTTTCGGATTGTGCAAAGAAGATTCGAGATTACGCCAGAAACCACCAGAAGGGCGGATTTTTTGAGATGGACGATGCGCTCTCTGAAAAACTGGTTTGCGAGTTTTACGGAATCAGCAAAGCTGAAACTGGTGCTTCTGAGGCTGTTCTGGAAGAGCCGCAGGAGGAACAGCAAGAAGAAGCAACAGAGCTTAGTTTTTCCTTGGAAGATTTGTTGTAGGAGGCAGGCAGTATGCGTTTGGCAGAAAAACGGGAATGGATGGCGCTCCCTTACGATCCGGCGCCGGCAATAGAAGTACCAGAGTATAGCGAAAAAACGTTTTGTGGCTATCACCGCAAAGGCAGAAACTACATAGCAGGAGCGAGAACAGAGGGAGATACACTGATTTTTACTGTATACAACAGTTCGGGAGTCCCGGTTTACCGCACATTCCAAAAACCGGATGAGCTGTTTTCCCAGTTCCCGGACAGGGAAAAACCAAGTGATGCAACGATAGAAAATGCACTGGACGGGTATGGCTGGTATCACATGATGCCGGAGGACACAAATTTGGTGAGGGCATGGTGCAAAAATAATGCCCCGTTCCCTTTTGCAGGTTTAGGAAATAATGGAGTAGAAATTCTAATGAATTATCAGAAAGGAGTAAGAAAGACCGAACTGGACCGCCGCCGAGACAGAACAAAAAAGATGGTGGACGAGGTGATGAAGGAGATACACCCACTCCCGCAGGAGGTGCTGGACTGGGTAAAGGACGAGGTGATGAAGCCGCATCGGTATATCTTTTATAACTACCAGAAGGGAAAGAAAATCCAGAAGGGATTTTGCTCTTATTGCAATCAGATAGTTGATATTCAAGGTACCAAGCACAAAGGAACGGCGATCTGCCCTCATTGTCACAGCGAAGTCACCCTCATTGCAAACGGAAAATACAGGGACAAGGTGGCACGAATGCAGGACCAAAGTCACTTTGTTTATATCCAGCCCACAAAGGATGGTTGGTGTGCCCGGTATTTTGATGTTATTTCAGTGATGGACGGGCGCGGAGGCAAGGACAGCAGTCGGTATTATCACAAGGAAATCGGGCGGTATTTTTACAGTACACAGAAGAGTTGCTACACCGGCTTCTATGAGTGGAAGAATTTCTTCCAGACGGGTGAGATGCGATTTTGCAAGGTGGATGAAAGGTTTTCGATGCCTTGCAAGATTTACCCGAAAAGTCTTAACACGGTCCGACAAAAGGATTCCAGATTGCGATATATCCCGCTGGAAGACATAGCGACGCACATAAAAGAGGATGCCTGCCTGCTGATTGACGCTTGCTGGCGGACACCACTGCAGGTGGAGTATATGGCAAAGATGGGATTATACCGGATGCTGGAGGAAAGCGTGAGCCGGTACGGGCACAAAATCCCAGAAAGGGAAACACCAGCGGATATGTTTGGGCTATCAGGGCAGCCGTTGAAGGCAATCCTCAGTATCAACCCAAGCTGGGGACAGGTTGAGACATATCGAAAAATCATCAGGTATCAGAAAAACGCAGATGTCGATGTTTTCTGCCGGCTCTATCAAAAATCTGGCTATCATATGCGGCTCCCGGAGCTTGCGAGATACCTTTCCCTCCAAAAGATTGAAAACTATCTGGAAAAGCAGGAGAAGCTGCGACCAGAGGTTCCAGAGGATAGACGGGCTGACATGATTTTAGGGGATTGGATGGACTACCTGAGAGATTGCCAGAAACTCGGGTACGACATGAAAGAAGACAGAATCCTTAGACCCAGAGATTTAGGAAAGGCACACGAAGAAACGGCTGTCTTAGTGAAAGAAAAAGAGCAGAAAATCACCCAAGGAGAAATCCAGAAAAGAGCGCAGGAAGCTCAAAAATATGTATGGGAAGATGAGGAACTGCTCATCCGCCCGATTGCAACGCTAAAAGAACTGGTAGCAGAGGGGACAAAATTGAAGCATTGTGTGGCAGGGTACGCCTCGTCTTATGCCGAAGGAAGATGCAAGCTGTTTTGCATCCGAAAGAAATCAGCACCGGATACTCCGTATTACACCTTGGAGCTTGGAAGGAATGATAAGATCATCCAGTGCCGAGGGTACCGAAACGACGTGGAGAACGGGTACAAGATGCAGGAGGACGTCCGAAAATTTGTAGACCGATGGATGAGCAAAGTAGTCAATAAGAAGAAAAAAGAGCGCATCAAAGTAAACGCAGCATAGGAGGACATCAGGATGTACGACGTTGAAAACATGGATTTTAAAGAAGTCAAGGAAGTGAGTTTTGAAGAAATGGAATCTGAAACACGCCTGCAGCAGTTGGCGGTAGAGATTGTAACCTTCGACCGGCAGGCGAAAATCACAGCAGTAAGCTGTGCCATCGAAATCGGGGAGCGTTTGCTGGAAGCAAAGGAACTTGTTCCACATGGAGAGTGGGGAAACTGGCTGAAAGCGAATGTGAACTACAGTCAGTCCACCGCAAACAACTTCATGCGGCTTTACAAGGAGTACGGGGACGACCAGGGCAGTCTCTTTACAACCGTGACAAATTCGCAAGCGATTATGAATCTGGATGTTTCCAAAGCCCTTGCCCTCACCGTACTCCCGCCAGAGGAGCGAGAGGAGTTTGTATCAGAGCACGATGTAGAGAGTATGTCCACCCGGGACCTGAAAGAAGCCTTGCAGGAAAATAAGGAGCTAAAGCGGCAGCAACAGCAGCTGAAACATCTGCTGGAAGAAAGGGAACGGCAAATCTCCGAAAATGCCTCCCAGCTTGATATTGCTATCAGTGAGCGGCAGAAGATGCAGGATAAGCTTAACGAAAGCGTAAACCGAAATACCGGATACGAAAAATCGCTGCAACTTAAAATTGATGCAGCAAAGAGATTGGAAGCGGAAAAGAAGGCAGCAGAAGCCAAACAGAAAGAAAGTGAAAAGAAGGTTCAGGAGCTTCAGCGGCAGATGGATGATTTAAAAGCCCAAAAGCCAGAGATAGACCAACAGATGATTGGAGAGCTTCAGGCGGAAGCCGAGAAACAGGCGGAGAGACGATTTGCGCAAGAGATTGAGAAACTAAAGGCTGAAAAAGAAAAAGCCGAACAGAAGGCGGCAGAGGCCGAGAAGAAGAACAGGCAACTCCAAAGCAAGGCGAACAACGAGCAAAGCAAGGAGCTAATTGTCTTTGATGAGAAATTCAAATCCTTTCAGGACAGCTACAACCAGATCAATCAGCTGATTGCAAAGATGGAAACTCCAACTGCGGATAAAGTCAGAGGAGCTGTTAGAAAGCTCCTGAGTGTAATGGAACAGAAACTGGGGTGATTGGATGAATAGCAGGAAAAATCCGCTCTACAATGCAAGCGGATATAAAGACACTACAGCGTTCCTTGCCATTAAAGATGCGGACAGCGAGAAGGAACGCTGTGACAGGCAGGCAGAAAAACTCATCAAGGCAGTAAAGCTTATGCTTTCCGCCGCGGGGTTTTCCTTGATCCGCCGTATCGAGATTCGGCACGACAAATCAGGGAGGGAGTACAAGTGAGGATTAGAGTTGCTCGACGAATGTACGGACAGTTTGTGGCGGCAGGAAAAGGCGCCTGTTGCGGTGAGTTGATAAACCCCGTTTCAGAAGTAAGAGGGGAACCACCGTACAGGACTGTTTTTACAGTAAATCCGATGGAGAACTTCGAAATCAGCGAAGTATTAGTGTCAGAGGAGGACATGGAAAAAATACAACAGTTGCAGGAGGTCTTAATCAATGTCAATGGAGAAGTGCTTGCCAGAAGAAAGGACGGGAATACGCCAACGCTGGAGTATTATCTAACCAAAGTCCAAACGAGGTACGTTGAGCATAAAGGCAGTTTACTGGACTTTAGAAAAGAAAACATACAAATCACAAAAAAAGGGTACGACGAACAGACGGAGTCAGGGCAAGAAATCGGATACTGGAACATGGATTTTGGGGGTTCTACACGCGCTTTGGTATCTTTGTGCATCCGTGAAAACCCAAAACAGAGCTGGCACAAACTCGTAAAGTTGGTTGCAGAAATGAAAAACTGCCCGATAGACGAAGCAAACATCAAGCTGAAAGAATTTCGGGAACTTGGGATGTTGGGGTATCACAATGAAAAAGGAGTGTGGGAAGCGTGGAAATAGAAACAGAGGGAGCGGGTGTTGTGGAAGGTAAAATTCCGTACACATACAAAGAGGACATCGAGCAAAAGCGACTTTGGTTGGAGCGCAAAATCAAGTGTGAGCTCAAAATCGTAATCAATGCAATCATCGACAAGGTAATCTGGAAAGGCTGCAATCTGGATGTGCTGGTGATGGCTGTGCCGCAGATCACAAGGACGGTTGTACACACCAATCTCAGGTATCAAACGGAATTTCCGAAAAGGGAACTTCAAAAGCTGGAATCCCACATCAAAAGCTATGCCAAAAAAGAAGTGTGCCGGTGCTATGAGGTTTGCGAGAGGGAGGGAACGCTATGAAATCCATGGGAAACATCTACCACCGGCAGCAAGCCTATCTGCACACCAAAGCCGGACAACAGATGATGAAGAAAGAGGCGGATAACATCATCCGGCGCAACTTCGCAGTTGATTTTGAGTGTGACAACTCTTGTGACGGATGCCCATTTAATTCTTGGAGCCAATCGTGGGAAGGAGAATGGGAATGTGACGGAGAATACGGAGATGGTTCTGTAAAGCAAAGCGATTTTGGCAAAACCGTATTCCTCACCCGAGAAGAAGCCGAAGCTGCACTGGAAAAAATGAGAGAGGGGGAGAAATAATGAGACAAACATGGCAGTGCGATTATTGCGTCGAGGTATTTTTGACAAAAGAAGAAACCGCAGAGCACGAGAAAAACTGTGGCAGAAACCCAGAAAACAAAATCACAGACCCAACGATATTCCGACTGGCTATGATTTTGGACGGACTGCCATCGATTATAGCCGCAGCCCTTTATAAGTTGCGAGATGATTTGCCCCATCTTATCTGCGAAACTGAAAGAGCCGGAACAAATAACTGCCCATACACGATATACGAGCAAAGATACCGGATAATAGAGTGCCTGCAAAAGGCACAGGGAATTGCAAGCAGAAGAAAAACACTCAAAACCACAAAGCTTCAGGACATAGAAAAGCACTACCCTGAACTTCTCACTGCAATCCTTGATACACTAAAGCGTCCGGTGTTTAACGAGTGGTAATAGGAGGGGGATAAGTAATGCCAGAATATATTGATAAATCAGTGGTTTTAGACCAGATTTCAAAACAAAAATTATTTTACGAAGAAAAAAGAAAGCAATCAGGGAATAGGCTCATTTAATCCGTTTGGCGTGTTGTGGCACTTTTAATCCCCTTGACGCTAATATGTGTCAAAAACTTACAAAAAAGCAATCGTTGCAAGAAAGATTGTATAACAGCGTTTTTCCAATAGACCCTATCAGAGATTGGACCGAGAAAGAGATTGAGAGAATATGTAAAAAGTATTCTTGGATAGATGAAATTTAAAAGCAAAAGGAGGAAGCATTATGGAAATGAGCAAATTTAAAGAACTTATGGCACTTGCAGCTGATATGGATGGTGTTAATGGCATTTTGAGATTGATGGATAAAGGGGAGGGTATCAATCTCTCCAATCTCCATAGTAACGTAGAGCTATACGTTAATCGTTTTAGCTACTTTTACCCTAGATTGAAAAAACTTTTAGAGGATTTTGTCGCAGATGTTGAAAAAAAGATTGAGATGTTGGAAGTTAAAACTAAGGAGGAATAATAGTGCTATTCGTGTTATTCAAAGTCATTCGCCCCAAAGATACTGTATATGTCGGTTTATATAGACGCAAAGATACAAATGAGTGTAGTTTGGTGAATCTTACAAAAGGACATATTTGCCCTTGTAAGTTTAGCTCTGTTGAAGAAGCAATCGCTGATATGGAGAAACAGAAAAAGCGTGGTTCAATTTTAAGTTATGTGGAAATTAAACAAATGTGGATTAAGGTGGAATAGCCAATGAAAACCCAAGAAATTATCAAAGCCCTGCGCGCAACACCCAGCCGGAGCAAGAGAGCGTTACTGGATGAGGCAGCAGACAGGCTGGAGGAATTGCAGGCGGAAAACGATGCACTCTTTCGGGCAGCGATGGACAGCAGGACGGAATCGGGATTGATGGACGAATAGGAGGAAATAAAACGCTATGAAATTTTACAACAACATATCCAACCTCCAAGATTGGGAGCAGACCGTCCGGGTGACGCTGCAATGTGGACCGTACAAAGGGCATATTTCCTTTGTGGTAGTTGGAAATCAGTTTGGGAAGAATGTTTTGGCGTTTTACCCAGACCAGTTGACCCCGAGAGATATTAGTGCACTTGTAGAAAATGAATGCAACATGAAGGTTGACCCAACGAGGAGAATTTTGCACTTTGATTTAAAATCAGAAGAGCTTAACAGTACGCAACATTATGAGCTCCCTTGCATGGATGCCAGAATCGACAACATGGTTGTTGCTATGGAAATCGTGGAATCGAAGCCGTATAAACGCAAAAAATAGCAGCAAAAAGGGAGAGCCGAAGCCCTCCCTCTCTGCAAAGAAATCCATGACAATATTAGTTTATCAGAAAACCATCTTTGCATCAAGGGGGAGGCAAAAGGCTATGGGATTGACAGAACAGGAAATCATTAGACTTGCAGCAGAACAGGCAGCGAAAGTGACAATGGAAACCCTAGAGGGGCAGAGAAAAAAGGCGAAGAAAGAAAGGAGGGATTGGCGACTGAGAAATACTAGATTGCTCCTGAATCACCTCCAGCGATTTAGGGACCATGCAACTCAGTCGGTATTTGATGTGCGAAAGGTTTTGGAATCAGCACAAAACGACCCGCAGGGAGTTTATTCGCAGCAACTTTCTAGCCGGCAGGACGTTTACTTGGAGGGATTAGCCATCTCCACAGGGAGAACCGAGGCGTTGGTAGAGCAAACAGAGTCGATGCTGGAACTGTACAGAATACAGTGTGAAAAAGGCAACGCGGAAAAGCAGCGGAGGTACCGGGTGCTGAAAGCCTACGCCCTGGAAGGGGAGGACTATCAGCTGATTGCAGAAAAAGAGTCGATTTCCAAAAGCACAGTTTTCCGGGATATTGACCTTGCAACAGGGGAGCTGTCCGTGATGCTTTTTGGAGCGGACATTTTTTATGATATGGATAGTGCCGACGCTGGGAAAAAGTTGGGAACAAAACAGGAAAAGGATATGGTATAATAACTATACTGCCAAACTTAATATTAAACCCAGAGGAAAAAGCCGTGCTGTAAAAGGTGCGGCTTTTTTCATGCGATTTTTTAGGAGGGAAAATATGGAAGAACTAAAAATTACCTATCGCACACTTGAAGAACTCAAGGAGTATGAGAACAATCCGCGAAACAACGAGGATGCAGTAGGAAAAGTTGCCGAATCAATCCGGCAGTTTGGGTTTAAAGTGCCAATCCTTATTGACGAAAACGATGTAATCATTGCCGGACATACCAGGAAGCTGGCAGCGAAGGAGCTGGGAATGGAGGAGGTGCCCTGTATCTGCGTGAGTGATTTGTCGGAGGAACAGGTGAAAGCGTTCCGGCTGGCAGATAACAAAGTGGCGGAATTCTCCTCATGGGACCCAGACAAACTGGCAGATGAGCTGGCGGAAATTTTGAACATCGACATGACGGTGTTTGATTTCCCGGACATGGCGCTGGATGAGTTGAGCGTAAGCGATGAGGACTTTTTGCAGGACACCGAGATTGTGAAGGACAGAACACCCAAAAAGATTGTATGCCCTCACTGCGGAAAGGAGTTTACGCCGTGAGGGTATTTCTCGCATCTACCGGTCAAGGAATGTCCCGGGAGACCAGAGACGAGGCTTTTCGGAAATATCAGCCACGGTACGTGCTGGAAACCTTCTTCAACGGAGAAAAAGCCTGCCTGAAGGCAATGCAGGCGGTAGGCAACGACAACTTCCTGCTGGATAGTGGAGCATTCAGCTACATGAACGGTCAAAAGGTGACGTTGGAGCAGATGGAAGCCTATGTGGACCGCTACATTGATTTTATCGTGAAGTACAAGGTGAAGCATTTTATCGAAATTGATGTGGACAACATTTTCGGGCTGGCGAAGGTAGAAGAATGGCGCAGAAAGATGGAACGGGCAGCCGGCAGGCAGTGCATCCCGGTATGGCACAAGGGGCGCGGGGTGGAATACTGGAAGAAGATGTGCAGGGAATACAAGTATGTTGCCATTGGAGGACTGGTGTTCCATGTAAAGAAGCAGGAGTACGAGCTGATAAAGAAGCTGGTACACTATGCGGCAGTCCGGGGAGTAAAGGTGCATGGACTGGGATTTACAAAAACCAAATCACTAAACGAATACGAATTTTACTCTGTAGATAGTGCCTCGTGGACTATTGCGGCCGCCAGAGGACAACAGATGCACACTTTCAATAAAGACCACATCGAGACAAGGCAGCTGGACAAAAAGGGCAGAAAGGTGAATCTGAGCAAGCTCGTTTCCCACAACATGGGGGAATGGGTAAAATTTCAAAAGTACATGGATGGAGTAAGGAAATGAGAAAAACAAACTTTAACCTGATTTTGCTAAACAGCATTTTTATGATTGGTCTGGTGATGTCCAACCTCTTTGGAGGGAAAATTATCACCGTACTAGGATTTACAGTGGCAGGGGCAATCGTGACTTATCCGCTGACCTTTCTCTCAACCGACATTATCGGTGAGATTTGGGGAAAACAGGAAGCAAACGAGTGCGTAAAAATCGGCATCATCGTCCAATTGGTGTTTCTGGCGCTAGGATACCTATCTCTGGCAATCCCGCCGCAGGAAGTAAGCAGACCACTGCAGGAGTCATTACAGCTTGTCCTAAATCAAGGACTGCGTATGACACTGGCATCTTTAGGAGCGTTCAGCGTCAGCCAGTTCCTGGATGTGTTCCTGTTCCACAAGATGAAAGAAAAGTGCAATGGGGAAAAGAAGTGGCTTAGAAACAACTTGAGCACCATGACGAGCCAGTTTGTTGATACCATTATTTTTATTACAATTGCTTTTTAGGTCAGTTTACAAGGAACTACACGCAGACCGTGAAACGGGCTGCTGACAAC
>ENA-ORUF01003680-ORUF01003680.1-human-gut-metagenome-genome-assembly--contig:-NODE-3680-length-10865-cov-2.366050_pt1 | contig 10865 bp, 6 predicted proteins | sample MGYA00242077_ERZ509203 | MGnify/ENA primary metagenome ERZ509203 (study PRJEB26280, sample SAMEA2338834) | human gut metagenome | biome: human gut; feature: human-associated habitat; material: faeces...
CTGAAGGAATGCAGTTTTTCGGTCTAACGACCACTGACACATACCAACACCTTCTCCATTATCCTCCACTGCATTAAGGGCAATATCGTTAGGACCGCCTCCGGATTCCCACATAAGATTTCCGATGGCACCGGCAGCTGCCTCTTCTGAGTACCCGGCATTGATAAGTCCAAACCATACTTTTTCAATGTTATTGCTTCCTACAAGGGTACTGGATAACGGATCTAACGCACAGGTCTGTTTTAATGCACAGCTGAAGAGTTTGTCGAAATAATACGTGGTGACCGTAACATCCAGATGACGGTGTCCCGGACAGTAATACTCATCCTCTCCGTCAGCATTTTTACGGCTGGTGCATCCTCCGCAGTATGTAACAGTAACATTTTTCTCCACATCATGGGAACCATTAAAAATTCCCACAAGATAGGATCTGATCAGGTTCTGATATGTACCGTCATATTCCGATTTGTCGATATCGTAAAGATCCATGAACTCATAAAGCTTCTCACGGTCTGCATACCGAATCTCATCAGTCAGTGGACTGGGGACATATTCTTCCAGATTAAAGTCAAATAGCACTGACATCAGGCAGAGACACTCTTTGATATTATTATCCCCGTTTACCATACCAACTTCATTTTCCCAGTCTTTATAGACCGTTTCGTTTTTTTCATCCCTGTAATTGATCGTAACAGTCTCATAGGAAGAATCAGAGCTGAGTTTTTCAAGATAATTCTTGAACTGATTATGACAGGTATCCAGGGCATCCACATACTGCTGTCCTACTAACATCACAGTGTCCGAATCATCGCTTTCCTCCATTTCCCCGCCATTAAACGAGAATATGGCAAGGATGATGCCAATGATCACTGCCGCCACCACGAGTATGATGAGCAGAGGGAATCCTATAGACAGTAATGTGGAAACAATGGAAATAAGAAAGTTGACCACATACATCGCCGCTTTGGTGACGACCACCATTACCTTTGCAACTACCTTTGAAGATACCTTTACTAGATTCGCAGCTGCCTTTGAGGACATCTTTGCAGCCCTGGCAGAGCCCTTAGCAACGATCTTGGCCCCGGCTCTGTCCACGGAACCGATAACCTTTCTGGTAAGTCTCGTACCTCCCCTTATCGCACTCTTCATCTGGTGCTTGTAAGTCTGTTTGATCACCGGGGTAACCACTTTACCGGATGCCCTTGCCATCATGGTTCCGGCTTTGGTCATCTGATGAGCCTGTCTGAGAGAACGCCCCACAACCTTCCCTGCAGCCTTTACGGGCTTGATCGCAGTCCGGGCTACTTTCAGGCTCCTTCTTGCCATAGTATAGGTAAACATCATTCCCTCGATGGTACTGTTTTCCGTTTGGCGCATCATCTGCTTCAGTTTCCGCCGAAAGTCTCGCACCAGCCGCGCCCCGCCTCTTTTCAGGGAACGCGCAGCACCTTTCATTGAAACCCGGTTATACTCGGAAAGCTTATGGATATTGTTGATCCCGAGATAAGCCTGTGCTAACAGCCTGTCTTCTCCGGACAACTTTCCTTTCTTTAATGACTTTTTCAGTTTTCTCGCATTGGGTTCGATCCCTCTTTCCCGAAGGGACTGCTTTACAACGCCGTAATAATTATTGATGCCTTTTGCATTGGTCGGGTTTACGATCTTATCCAGTTTCCTCATATTCCCGCTCATCCGGATATAGGACTGGACTAACGCTTTATCTTTTTCTGCAATGGAACCGCTTTTTAACATTTTTCTAAGATCTTTTATGTCCGTACCATAGCCTTTTGCCGTAAGCCTGGAGCCCGTATTTTTAAACTGCTCAACGGTGACATAATTACGCCCCATCCTCTGCCTCAGGGCCTTTGCCGTTGCATTCCGGAAATCCGGATGTGCGTAGAGGGACTCAAAGAAACCGTCTTTACGGATGTTATGCAGCATTACCCTGCTGACTATAGTCGTCGACACTCCGCTCACCCTGTTGTAGGCAGTCTTTACTCCCGGTATCAGGATATATCTTCCAACAGTATTATATGCGACAGACGTTACGTACCCGGTATGAGTCTGCTTCATCTGGCTGGTAGGGAGCGCCGAAGTGAAGACTCTTTTTCCACCACGCGTCACCGTTCCAATGGCCATATGTCCTATATTATTTCCTCCCGGAGGAGCATTGAAAATGATCGTAGCCCCGGTTGCCGATGCAGCTGCACTTCTTCCACCGATACTGCCTCCTGATCCGGCAGAAGCAACGACCTTGGAACCTGCATCCGTAGTGGAACTTGCACGTGATGCGTCGGTCGTACTCCTGATATTTTCGGTATATGGCCCTTCCTCTTCCTGTCTTACACTGTCCCTGAAAGGATTGAACTCATTTGCCGGATCACTGAAAGCATCCGGGGCAGAATCCCTGTTATCCGTCCGCCCGGCCTGTTTTTCCTCCCATGCCCTCTGTGCATCACTTTCTATCTGGTTGGACTCGCTCTGGTAACGGGAATCTGTAACCGGGGAATCCGTATTTCTGAGTCCGTTTACGGGAGGGGAAGCAGCATTCCTTGAGTCCTCTGCATGTGATGCTTCCGTATTCCGGGATATATCTGCCGGATAATCCGTAGCATTCCTTGTCAAATTGGAATACGATGGCTCCACTTTCAAACCGGAAGACGGAGGAGTACTTTTTTCGGTTCCCGGAATCTGGTCCGGGGTGGACGTTAGCCCCGTATAGGAAAAATCTTCTGAAGGATCCTTATCCGGCTTCCTTGAGAACCCTTCATTCCAGCCCTGGCTGAAATCGTCCTGTCCAGATGCCCCTTTTCGGATAAACGATCCGTTCTGGTCAACCTGTTTTTTCCCTGAAGGAGCTTTAGAACCTTTAGACATCCATATATCTCTCCTTTCTATGTAAAATTGATCCCTGGACCTGACAGCAAAAGCCAGAAAAGGTCGCAACAGGATCAGCAATAATATGATGAACACGGGAAAACATAAAAAAAACAAGGCACCGTAAGTGCCTTGCCAGAAATCATTTTTTTGCAAAATTCAAAAGCTTTTCATGGGCGATATTGATGCCCTTCATGATACATTCATCTTCTTTCGTATTGTCGCTGTGGAACCTCTTTGCCAGGTAATGATATCGGAGCTTCAAATCCTCCGCAGTCACTTCCCCTATCTTCTTAAACCCGAACACGTATAAGGCATTCTTAAGGGAGATATGATCTGCCATCAGCATCCCCCGGATCTCCTCCTCATCCGTATGGTACTCATTTTTCTGTTCTATCCCAAGTTCTTCCTCCGGTTCATTCCACGGCTCCCATTCCTCCTCAGGATCTTCACCCGTCGCATCCCTGTAAAGCCTCCGGTTCATCTTCTTTATATTTCTGGGACATATGGTATAATAAAACGGAAACAGTAAAAACTTGAGTCCCCTGAAGATATAACGGAACCCCTTTCGTATAAGATCGTATAAAAAGAATACCAGGATCTCTGCCACGACCACGACCGGAATGATCCAGTTCCTGTCACTGTTTTCATGTACAGCCCATATGCCTAAAGAGAGGAATACCAGTTCATGAAATACAATATACCTCTTTCTCCTCTTAAACAGGTTCTTGTCTATAGAATCAATGCATACATACACGATCCACAACGGAATCGATATGATGTAAAAAAGTCCAAATAATCTTTCCAAAATTCTCCCTCCTGACCTGCTATTTAAACCGCCCCCGGATACTGTTAATCGAATACAGAAGCAGCAGCAGGACGGACAGTGATAAAACAAAGTAAAGGATCGTACCGAAACTCAGTATTTCACATAAAACAAAGCTTCCAACAAACACAGCAGCCGTAAAAATAAGTCTCCATATCCTTTTCCTTATGTGGAACACACGAAATGCCACGCCTGCCAGAAACACACTGATAAGAAGCGCAGCTATCGCAAACCCCTGTTCATATCCTGTCCTGCCGACATGGAACCCGAATATCCTGACCGTCCTGTCTAACGACCTGTGTATCCCTTCCATATACCAGTTCATATAACCCGTCCCGGTCTCAACTTTTTTCCACTCAGAACCGTTCATGTAATATATGATGCTTTTTACCTTTGACGCATTTTCCGACGTAAATCCCAACGCCGCAAGAAAAGGGCTGAGGTTGTCCTTATAACTCATGATATAATTCACGTTATCTAAGATCTCCCTTAATCTCAGAACATAAGAAGGAAGGTTTCTCACGATGGGTTCAAGGCAGGCAGATACTCCTGTTGTCACAAGGAGAAAAACTGTCTTATACAGCCTTCTCCTAAATATCTTTCCCAGCAGAAAACCAAACAATAAACATACAGCCGCCGTAAACACAGATAGAAAGAGCAGGTCTATACCGACGCTGCGGACATCAAGAAAACTGTTATCCATCGCCTGTGTATACAGATCAAATAATCTACCTATCATCTTCATAATCCAAATCTCCAAAAGAGGGAGGGAAATCTCCCTCCCTGATACTCATACCAGACCGGACATCATATCCACGATCTCTTTAACAGTGTCTCTCATTTTGCCATCCACATAGCCCTGTTTGACAAAATGAGGAAAATAGAATTTTGCAAGCATCTTTACAATCGTATCTACATATGCCATTTCCTGTTCACTGGCACCATTTCTGTCCACCATTTCGGAAAACCAAGCCAAGGCGGTCAGCGCAGAATCAGTTGTATCTACATGATAATTAACCGGGGCACAAACAGACCTCTCCTCTTCTACATCATCCTCGTAGTCCGGTTCCTCAGGATCATCATAGCCTGCGTAATCGGCGTTGTCATATTCATCATAAGGATCTTCAATATCATTCTCTCCGAAGAAATTAGAATCGTCATAAAGAGAAACCATATCCTTGATTTCCTGCTTACGTGCAGCAGCCTGGGCTTTCTCTTCCTCTTGGCTCTTTTCTAAAACAGTCTGGGTTTTCTCTTCTCCCGGACACTGTTCCGTAGATGACTGATCTTCCTTAGGATACTGTTCTGTCTGTAACGTAGGTCGGGCTACAGGCTCTTCCGTCTGCTGTCCTGCCAGATCAACAGGAACAGATGGTTTTGGCGGTTCCGGCACATGGAATCTTGGAGCAGCAACTGGCTGTTTGGACACTCCTTCCAAAACAGGCATCTGCTGGCTGGATGCTTCCGGGACCGATCCTGAAACCTCCGGGGTATGCATCACAGGTTCAGGAACCGGAGTGTGCAGCTCAGGCTCAGAAGTCGCCGGATGTCCAGGTTCTTCCTCTTTTGACGCCGCCTGAATTTCCTTTGGCTCCTCCATTACTTCCTGTGGGCCACTTTCTGATATATTCTCCTGGCTCGATCCATCATCTGAAGACTCCTGTTTTTTCTGGAATCCCTTACGGTACATATTCAGGATCTCCTTCGGTATCATCTGATGCTCATTGAAGATCTTATGCAGGGCTTTCTGTTTATCATCATCCAGATGAGAGATCATAGCCGCTACATCGACTGGGAGCAGTCTGTCCTCAACTGCATTTTTGATCCATGGAGCCGCGGATGTAGCAATGAAAGCTGTCTTATACGCCTGTCTGGTTCCGACATTAAGTTTCTCCGCCAGCCTCCGGATTAAGGCAGAACCTTTAAACTCTTCATCATTACGGCTCTTCTCCTGATATAGCATATAAAGGGTTTTCACTCCTTCAAGATAATTGCCGTCCTGATAGTTGCGGCTACTCAGGTTCTCCTCATACATGACGATCTGTTCATCGATCGTGTTTTCAATCTGGTGTGGCTGGATAACACATGGGATCCCTTTTGAAAACCATCCATATCCTTCCTCTATCCCCTGCTTTATGGCAGCAAACCTTCTATGACCGCCTATGATCCTGTATGTAGTCCCATTTTTTTCCGGAAGGACATCGATTGGCTGCCTTAATCCGTTTTGGCGGATACTCTCCTTTAAATAATCTATGTTGTTGATGACGGCATTGTTTAACTTGTTTTCAACAATGTTCTCCGGAAGGATGAACGTAAAACGCATCACCGCAAATTCCTTCTCTCCTGTTGACTTTTTTCTGCTCATAATGATCCTCCTTAGATTATTGATATGTGCGTCCAAGACACATGGACTTGATGTCCTGCTGTCCTTTGATATAGTTAATTCTAACACTCCCCTCCTTTCCGTCTTTCTGATACGAAAAAACAGAAACATTTTTTCAGTGTAATATGATAAAAAATATTTTTTTTAATTATCCTGCTGAAAAAAAATAGACAGCCACGTATCCCTGTTATGTGACATGACATTTGAGACGCATATGGAAAGGGAATTTCTGACCGTAAATAACATCACTTTCTTCCTTGCCCTTGATACTGCCGTATTCAGAACATTTCTGGTAAGCAGCACCCTCGGCTTTTCCGGAAGCATGACATAAACATCTTCATATTCCCCACCCTGCGACTTATGTACTGTAATGACATCTGCAGGAAGGATCTCATCCAGATCGTATTCTCCCAGGGAAACCGTTTCATCCCCAAGACTTACCGTCATGCCGTTGTGGATCTCTGTGATCACCCCTACATCTCCGTTGCAGTATCCGGCCTTATAGTTATTGCTCACAAATACAACCTTGTCCCCGGCACGGTATACATAATCATGATAGATCAGACTGTCTGCATCTGCGGGTTCTTCTAACGTCCTGTTAAGCACCTCTGTCCCTACTTTCCCCTGCTTGGTCGTACTTAGGATCTGATGTTTCATACAGTCTTCATCTTTGGGATAGTAATACAACAAGGCTCTCTTTGCAGCCTCATCAGACTCATACCTTCCAATAAAAAACTGTTCATCGGCGATCAGGTCAGGATCCCCTTCCAGGATCTTCTTACAATTCTGTACGATGGAGGACTGGGCATCCTGTCTCATGAACTGGTTCAGCGTCACCGTACAGAAGGTATTGCTGTTTAAAAGGTCTCTGAATACAGAGCCACAGCCAACGCTTTCGATCTGATCCGGATCTCCGCAGAGAATGATCTGGCATCCGTTTGGGATAGCGCGGAGGAGCAGATAGAATATCTCCGTGTCCACCATGGACATTTCATCCACGATCAGAAGGTCGCATTCCAGCTGGTCATTCTCGTTTTTTCCCAGATAGTCATTCCCATAAGGGATCAGCTTTAAAAGTGAATGGATCGTTGATGCCGGATAACCGGAAGATTCCTTCATGACCTGGGAAGCCCTTGCAGTCGGCGCACACATGCACACCTTGGCTTTCGGATTCTTCTCCTTATACAGACGAATCGCACCGCTGATGGTCGTTGTCTTTCCTGTCCCCGGCTTTCCCGGCATAAGGATCACATTGTTTTTATTCATGGACGAAAACAGGCGTCTCTGTGTGTCAAGGTAACGGAATCCCTTTTCCTTCTCCATCATCATGACATCGTTCAGAGTGATGCCAAGGTCTTTGGGGATATCCTTGATACGGTTCAGATGCTTGTAAATGTCGTATTCCTGCAGATACCTCCTTTTAAAGAACAGATAGCCATCCCTGACCATGATCTCCGGGATCGTGTTGATGACTGCAAACAGATAGACAGACGAAACGGACTTTATCCACGCAGAATGCCTGATCAGTTCATTAAACGTGCGGATATATCCTTCAATCGTGATCCTGGTATTTCCCTTTGATTCGTTGATACGCAGTACTTCTATTGCAGCTGATTTCATCCTTGTCACAGACAGCCTGGAAAGTCCGTAATGCCTTGCCAGGAAATCCTTCTTGATGAAATCCATGTCTACCTTCTCCCCTGCCGAATACGGATCTTTTTTCAGGGCACCTATGGCATTTCCCTCATAAATTGTCTGAAGCCTGGATATCTGGCTGTATTCCAGTCCGCATGACAGCAGCTCTTCATAAGTTGACTGCGTCAGGTTGATACCCCTGAGCTTTTCCATAAGGCTGTCCCTGTATACCTTGGACCTCTTGATCCCTTTAAAGAAAGCCTCTGTGTCCATGTCAAGCAGCTTCATGATATTCCCATCCAGCCTGTCCAGGAGCATGTTTGCGGTCTTTGGGGAGATCCCTTTAATGTCCTGAAGGAAAAACAGACTGCTCTCCCTGGTGTTGGAATAGACCTTTGCTGTCTGGATGTCGTAAATATATCCGTTTACCTGTATGACTTCCATTTCAAGCGGGATACCGGGAATTGCCATAGGGATGACCCCCCGGCAGAGCACCTGATGTTTATCATTACACTCTATGTCTTCCGTAACGAGGAACCAGAACATGGCATATCCGTTCCCCTCGTCCTGCGGTCTGGTCAGTCGTACCAGTTTTCCATGTATAAGCATTTAAGCCACCTCCTGGAAATTGATTTCACATATACTCTATATGACAAAACTGGTTTTGTTTTATCAGACGAAAAAACAATGCTTTGAACAGACTGAATGATGGAGCAATTCATCCACAGACGAATACATAGAAGCCCCCTCTCAGTCCAGCCAAACGCTCATATCCTGCATCCTGAACGAAACCAGTAACGGATGGGTACTCAATCTGTTCGGGATCAATAAAGCAGATACATCACCTCTTCAGACCAAAACATCCGCGAACCTCCCAGCAGTAGGATTTAACTTTTCTGATGGATACCGGCCACAAAGCAATCCTCCAAATTCTGTCCGCAGCAGAAAGACACTCAGGATTTCCCGGCTCCACATCCAGTTGTATGTTTGGACTCGTTCCCACTGTTCAACTAAAGGTCATCTCTCTGCTCAGGAAAACCAGACATGCCTGTGGGATACTGCATCGCCATTGCTTACCTTCATAAAACAACCCGCTTCTATATGCTGACAAACGCAAGAGAGGTCTCATTTCTGCCACACTACAAACGACCTCCATCCATTTTTCAAGGACATCATCCGCAGCGGACTGGATATCCACTCCCATGAGAGAACCGGTTTCCTCTACAGCCATAAACAGAGACATTCCTGACCTTACAAGCAGAAGGAATACCAGGTATGATAAATTCCTTTGTGCATGGAAAAAAGTGAATTCGAATTCACTATTTTGTATTTCAAAATATTATTGTGGATCAGAATCACATAAGCAACCCATCCCATATCACACTCAGATCCATTGTCAGTATAGAGATAATATCCACTCATTCATCAGTAGGACTCCATGGCTCCCTGTGCATAGCTGGAAGGATAGAACCATAATAATCCTCCCCCCTGACAACCCATCTGCTGCCGGATTCAGAATCACGACTTGCCATTACCATTGAGCCGGCACTCATTATTATGGGTTCTATATTTAAGGACTATCAAGACAGTGAGAGAAACTGTGAACCACAACTGCTGCCATGTCTGTCGCAGGGTGAAAAAAAAGTGAATTCGAATTCACTTTTTTGTATTTCAAAGTATATTATCAAAAGTCAACTCCTCTGGCTATCCTGCTGACCATCGAATTCCTTATCAATATCCGCAGCCAAAACCTTACGTACAGCCTATACCTCTCGTTGATGACTTTAAGGACCTCACTGACTTCCGCAGTCAGTAACGTTAAATCTTGTCATATACTGCCCCCTCTGGAACATCATCTGTCGGAATCTCAAAACGGGATATCACTCCTGACTTTGAGAACGGTACCAAAGCTTTTACTGACAGGAATGCTGAACCCTATCTGCAGCCAAAATCTTACGTATGGCCTATACCTCTCGTTGATGACTTTAAGGACCTCACTGACTTCAGTAGCCAGTAACGTAAAACTTTGCCAAGAACTCCCACTTTGGAGCATACTCCTCTGGGATCTCGAAGAGGTATAAAACTCTGACATTGAGGAAAGTATCCAACCCTGTCCGCCGCTTTTCCTGATGGATAGTAGGAACATAGTAACCCCTCTGTCTGGACCTTGTGAGGAATCTGCTTTGTTAAGCTGATTGACACACCCAGAGATTTATCAATGCCAGAGTTTACATACATGAAGTTAATATGACAGGATCCCATGGTACAATCCCATGCCTGTCATTTGTCCAGTTTGATAATGCAGAACCTCTGTTGTAATGAACCGGGAGATAATTGGTTCCGACTGTCCTGTGGTATATGTAATTGTAGTACAGTATATTGCATGATGCTCTGTACATCTATGCTCCTTAGACTCTTCTGTTGACCCCACGGATGATTCATTTGTGGGACTTTGCTTCAGATAATCAGGATTACCAGAACGAAAACCACTGTTGCTCAAGAAGCCTGCCCCCGGTGCTTATCGTTTAACCTGGGACTTGCCATATCCGGATGGATCCTGATTTACGGTTTATAGCCAGTTGACTCTATCCCTGTCTTACATTCATCTGACAATGACAGAACTTCTCCTATTGTCTGTCTCCGTATTCTAATAGTTGTAGTACATAGACATCCCTGGAGTTCTTTTAAAACTCAAGATAGTAAAAATAACAAACATGTTCCGCAGTTGCGTTCGTCTGGCAATTCTGACTTCTCACGCTGATTTCTGACAGTTCGGCATCACTGCCAGCCCACCTGATTCTCCTGTCTTAAGCTTTCATACTGACAGCAGCTTCTTTGATATCGCGAGTCCATATAAACTATGTACCGTAATACCGTAACGTCCCGTCAGGCTTTTAAAGCTTAAGAAACTAAAAATAACAAACATGTTCCGGCTTTGCTTTCTTCTGACAACTATTACTGTTTCTCTATTATTTTCAGACTTCTGTTTTAATTATGTTATGAGAATAAAGGGGATTTATTGGCCGGACAGACCATTGGATATCATTAAAAACGTATTACTGCCGAAAGAAAGGCAGGTTGAAACAAATAAATTCATATTAATTTTAAGCCCGGAAACCACACACCCTTGGGTATGTGGAGGAA
>ENA-ORUF01003685-ORUF01003685.1-human-gut-metagenome-genome-assembly--contig:-NODE-3685-length-10848-cov-2.124247_pt1 | contig 10848 bp, 7 predicted proteins | sample MGYA00242077_ERZ509203 | MGnify/ENA primary metagenome ERZ509203 (study PRJEB26280, sample SAMEA2338834) | human gut metagenome | biome: human gut; feature: human-associated habitat; material: faeces...
CGGCGCTGCCGCCTGGATGCCCTCGCAGAACTTGATGACGCCTTCCGGTGTTCCGAAGGTGATGGCCTGGATGATATCGTGAAGCCTGCGAATGTGGTAAAAGAGAAATATACCTTGGTTGAAGCGGATTATGCGGCTATCAGTGACAATAGTACGAATAAGAGTATCGCTAAAAAAGAAGGTACCGATAAGGCGTTAGCTGCAGTGAAAACCGATTTGTACCTTAATGAAACGGTTCCCGGCCCGACTTATCTGCCGGCATTTTTGGCGGCTAAGTATTTTACTGCCGATGAAGGTTCGAGTGTGAAAGTAACTTATAGTTACCGGGAAAATAAGTCCGAATTACTTTCAGCCTATTCTTCGATAAAATCCTATAAGGCTGGGAATAAGGATTATCGGGCAGCATACGGAAATGCAAAGTTCGTGCCTTACCTCAATGAGAATACAAAAAATAAAGTGGCCGATCTATTGATCAACGGGTATGAAGAGCCCGAAGAGGGAGATGTTGTTTTAGTCGAATATAGATATAATGCACAAAGTAACAATACTTTGGAGGCCCCACAACTTTGGGAGAATTTTGAAGATCTCGGGACGGGTAATTTGACCCGGCTGAAAGATTGGGGATCTGAAAAAGATTGGTTCGTCAGCTCTACAGGAGGCACACAGTGGAAGGTGACTGCTTATAACAACAATCAATACATACAGTATTCTGCTTATAAGACGGAAGGAGAGTGCGAGGCTTGGATGGTTACGCCGGAAATGACGGTCGGTGCTGACGATAAACTGAGTTTTGATGTTTGTGTCGGAAACTGGAATGCCGATTGTCTTACGGTATGGATTTCGGAAGATTTTGACGGCAAGGACGTAAAAAAGGCAACCTGGACTGATATTACTTCTCATTTTACTATTCCGAGTGCACCCGCAAAAGGATACGGTAGTTTCGCTTCTGCCGGTACTTTTCCCCTGGCACAATACGGTGGTAAAAAGGTGTTCGTTGCTTTTAAATATTTAGGCGACGGAGTGAACAAAAAGACTACAACTTATCAGATCGACAACGTGATGATCGGTTCGAAAATTCCGGAAGGAGAGGGATTGAAAGCAGACGTGGCCTTCGATTTGAAGGTGTTCGACGGAAAGAAATGGAATAATGCGGATAAGAATGTACTTGTTTTGTCGGTACAGGACTATAAAGAAATGGGACAAAACCAGTATTGTTTCTCCGAAAAAGTTCCTGCTGCGGATTATTTGCCGAATTATTTGGCAAAGGTAATCGCTTATCCGGTAGATCAGGAAAACCGTGTGGTGGTTTATCGCTACAACAATGGCAAAGAGGTGAAGAATTATAGCGATGAATATACCTATTCCGCTGCGACTGGCAGATGGACGCTGAATACCCGGATTGTCGACCTCACACAACAGTATGTCTTTGCCGGTGGTGTCTGGAAGTTTGATCCGAGTATGACAATCACGCTGGAAGCTGTCAAAGGAAATGCAGAGTCGGCTGCTTTCTATCAGGCTATCGTAGATTATGTCGGAAAGACTTTCGGTTCCGATTACTATCAGACGGGCTATACGAATGCCGAATTTTATTACGGAGCTTCTTCTTATCAGAATAACTTTAGTTTTTATCCTTATTCTTGGAGGGAAAGTAATAAGGCCGGAGCTGCCGCGTATCAGCATCTTTCGGATGAAGAGCTGACTGCACTGATGTTCGAACGTCTGCCGGAAGCGGTTCGGATCGGTTTGGAAGCTATTTACAGTGATGCCGATGTGGTGACGGGCGTCGAAGTGACCTATACCGTCAACTTCTCGATCTATGGGATCAATGGTACGAAAGATACGACGGTGTATACCGTCAAATATGTGGTGACCGGTAAAGCTGAATTCGAATATGTCGAAGATTCTTTGAAAGCAATCGGGTAGAGCATGGCACTTTCAATCATAAAAGACGGGACTCAGCGATGAGCCCCGTCTTTTGTGATTCATTCTGCGGAGTGATGAAGTAACTCAATGGCTTTCGTATATGATTTTATAATCCTGTTTTTTGCCTGCCTGAAACCAGGCCTCCGGAATGACTTTCCAATCGTTGCGGCAACGCGGAGTCAATACTTTCTTTTCTTTAATGTATTCCGTGATATAGTAACGCACATCTTTGTCCCAGATTTTTAGTATCCGTTGATTGATATCCGTTTTTGTCCATCCTACTCCTTGGGTAAGATGCCCGCCTCCTCCGTTTCCCCGGTAGGAATTGATTGCAACGGTGTAAGTGCTGTCGGCATGGAAAGGGCGGCCGTCGCTCAGGGAATGGATTTCTACCCGGTTGCCGGGTTGCCGGCTGACGTCTACTGTGTATTTGATTCCGGCTGCGCATGAATAGTTGAAATAGTCGGCGGCTAATACATAGTGACCTTTGGGGTTGCGAACGATATTTCCCTGTTCATCCTTTTTGAAATTCAACAAATGATCTTGGGCAGAAGTCATGGTGTTATATTGCAGTTGATAAGCATATTCCAGGTAACGGTCGATTTCCTGTCCGGTGAATTTCATCAGGTAAAGTCCGTTTTCATATTTATAGAGATTGAACATGTCCCGGATGGTAATCTCACCTTGGGCGATTTTAGCGTCCATTTGCAGGACAGTACTGAACGAAACGTCTGCCCGGGTTTCCCGGAGTTGGGCATTATGTATGAAGTCGGTAAAAGCCGAAGGACCGAACAGGCCTTCCCGCCCCGATAATGTTTCGGTAAATTCGCCGATGGGAGTGTCGATATAGGCTTTCACCTGATTCAGGGCCGGTGTGAATTTCCGGAGATAAGCCGTATCCCGTGGGGCTTTCGCCGGATCGATCAATTCGGCGGTATAGGTCTTGTCGTAATGTCCGGCATGCCGGGTCAGGCTGACGGTGATCTTGCCTAAAGCCCGGGCATGCGAACGGGCATCCACGATCAACACTTTATGTCCCGCGTCGTTTGTGATTTCTTCTACCTTTTCCTGATGATCATGGCCCGAGACGATGATATCGAAACCCTCTACTTGCCGGGCCACTAACATCGTGGCATTTTCATTGCGGGGAGTGTCTTTGTTTTCACCGGCATAGTTGTAATTGTAACCGGCATGAAACAGGCCGATCAGCAGGTCGGGGTGTTCTTTTTCCTGAATCAGAGGTACCCATTTCCGGGCCGTCCCGATCATATCTTCGAATTCGATACCGTCCCACAAATGCTGGGGAAGCCATTTGGGAATACCCGGGGTGATCATTCCTAAAACGGCTATTTTGAGTCCCTTGCGGTGGAGTACGGTGTAAGGTTTGAAGTAAGGTGCTCCGGTTCGGGTATCTATTGCATTCGCTGCTAGCCAGGGAAAGTGAAATTCTCCGGCCACTTTATCATAGACCGGATGGCCTGCCTCGATATCGTGATTGCCTACGGCAGCGGCATCGTAACCCAGATCGTTCAGGACCTGGGCGGTAATATTGGTCTGAAGGGTATCGATATAATTGAAATAATAGTTGGAAGGTTGTCCTTGAAGGATATCACCCCCGTCTAATAGAATATACTCCCTGTCACCCGCTTTACGCTCTTCCGAGAGATAACCGGCTACCCCGGCCAGACTGTATAAAGTAGGGCGGTTTTGCTTTAAATCGAAGTCAAAAAGACTACCGTGTACGTCGGTAGTACAGTAAATGGTGAGTGTCGCTTTGTCCGGCTTCCGGGTACAAGAAATAAAAAAACAGACGACCGAACAGATACACCACAGAATGAGAAATAAACGTTTCATGTATAAATCGGATTTGATATTAATGATATGGATAAAAAACATGGCAATGTATAAAAAAAAGTTATACTCCCCCCTTTTTTATTCATTTTTTAGGGCTAAATTGCAGCTCTAAAATCTGAGTTATGAGTGGTGTGTTAAAGAAAGCTTGCTGGCTTTTGCCTGTATTGTTTGTGGTGAGCCCTGTGTTGGCTCAGCAAGGTGGTGGTATACAATCGGCTGCTAATATTGAAAGTCATATCTCTTTCATGTCGGTATTCCGGGGATTACTGGGGATTGTTTCTTTGTTAGCGATCGCCTGGTTGTTCAGTAAAGACCGGAAAGCTATTTCCTGGAAAGTGGTGGGGATCGGTTTGGCGATGCAGTTGGTATTGGCTGTCGGAATTCTTTATGTCCCGGCTGTACAGGCTATCTTTGAATTTTTCGGTAAGATCTTTATCCGTATTCTCGACTTTACGCGGGATGGAAGTATTTTCTTGTTGGGGGATCTGATGGATACCACCAAAGCGGGATATATCTTTGCTTTTCAGGTGTTGCCTACGATTATATTCTTTTCGGCTCTGACCTCCTTATTGTTTTATCTGGGCATTATTCAGAAAGTGGTTTATGCCATGGCTTGGGTGATGACTAAGCTCATGAATATCTCAGGGATGGAATCGTTGTCTGTGGCCGGAAATATCTTTTTGGGACAGACCGAAGCTCCGCTGATGATTAAAGAATATCTCGACGATATGAGCCCTTCCGAGATTTTTCTGGTGATGACCGGAGGAATGGCGACGATAGCCGGAGGAGTATTGGCTGCCTATATCAGTTTTTTAGGTGGGGAAGATCCGGTACAACGGTTGATTTTTGCCAAACATTTACTTGCTGCTTCAGTGATGGCTGCTCCGGGGGCTGTGGTTTTCGCTAAAATGTTGGTACCCCAGACCCGGCAGGTGAATAATAATATTCAGATTTCTAAAAATAAGGTCGGTAAGAATATTTTGGATGCCATATCCAATGGGGCGGCCGAAGGGGTGAAATTGGCTGTCAATGTTGCCGGCATGTTGTTGGTATTTGTGGCTTTTATCGCTTTTGCCAATTATCTGTTTACAAAATTCGGTAGCCTGACAGGAGTAAACGAGTGGATTGCTCAGGTTACTGACGGACGAAGCAAAGAACTGAACTTACAATTTATTCTGGGATATGCGATTTCTCCGTTGATGTGGCTGATCGGTATCGCTCCTCAGGATATGATCCATGCCGGTAGCCTGTTGGGGCAGAAGATCATTATGACCGAATTTATCGGATATGTCGATTTGGCCAACCTCAAAGCTGCCGGAGCTTTTGCTCAGACAAAGTCGGTCATTATGTGTACCTACTTCCTTTGTGGATTCGCAAACTTTGCTTCGATCGGTATCCAAATCGGCGGAATCGGTGGTTTAACTCCCAAAAATAAACCTCTGCTGGCTCAGTTCGGAATGCGGGCATTGTTAGCAGGCACACTCGCTTCTTTATTATCGGCTACTGTTGTCGGAATGATTATCGGTTAAGTTTTTTCTGACCAGATGGGTAGCCCAGAAACTGGGTATCGTACACAGCATGATCCAGACGAAAAAAGCCCGGTAACCGATCGATTCTTCGATCCAACCCGATATCATACCGGGGAGCATCAGGCCTAAAGCCATGAAACCGGTACAGATCGCATAATGGGCGGTTTGGTGTTTGCCGTTGCTGAATAGCATCATAAAATAGGTGAGGGAAGTGAATCCGAAACCATAACCGAATTGTTCGATGGCGACGCAGCCCGATATGATTCCTATACTTTCCGGTCGGGCGAAGGAGAGATACAGATACACGATATTGGGCAGGTTCATGGCAATGGTCATGGTCCATAGGCAGGACTTCAATCCCCGCCGTGCCATAGCGATTCCTCCGACAATTCCTCCGATCGTCAGGGCGATGACGCCGATCGTACCATAGATAAAGCCGACTTCTGCCGTAGATAGGGCAAGTCCTCCGGTAGCCGGAGTATCCAGCAGGAAGGGAGAAGTGATTTTCACCAACTGCGCTTCGGCGAACCGATAGAGCAGGATGAAGATCAGGGCACTGACGATGTGTTTCTTTTGGAAGAAAGAGGTGAAAGTACCTAGAAATTCTTTGAACACTCTTCCGGCAGAGGCTTGTTGAGGTGGAAGGGTACAAGTATCCCGCCGGGGGTGGGGTAAAAACAAATAGTGATAAACGAACAGAAGGGCAAACAGGATTGTCAGCAGGTAAAAAGTCAGCGACCAGGCTTGGGGGATGGCTGCGGTTTCCGGCATCTCCCTGGCGTAGCGTTGTTCGAGCCAGCCGGCGAACATTACCAGTATACCCTGGCCGAAAATAACCGCAAAACGATAAAAAGTATTGCGGATACCGACGAAATAAGCTTGTTTTTTTTCATTTAACCCTAACATATAAAATCCGTCGGCAGCAATATCGTGGGTGGCCGAACTGAATGCCAGCAACCACATGAAAGCCAGGCAATACCGGAAAGCCAGGGGGCCTTGGATCGTCAAGGCGATTCCTGCCAATCCTGCACCGACCAGGATTTGCATAACCACGATCCACCAGCGTTTGGTTTTCAGCAGATCGACCAAAGGGCTCCACAATGGCTTTATCACCCAGGGAAGATTCAAACCACTGGTATAAAGGGCGATATCGGTATTCGACATGCCCATGCGTTTGAATAGAATGACTGCAACGCTCATGACGACGACGTAGGGAATACCTTGGGCAAAGTATAGAGAAGGCACCCATTGCCAGGGAGAAACCGCTTTGTTTTCTGTTTTCTTATTCATACATTTTTATTAACTCACACCCTTTGAAATAATGTTGTAAAATGGCCTTATAATTATAGCCCCGGGCTCCCATCACTGCGGCTCCTATCTGACAAAGCCCGACTCCATGCCCCCAGCCTGCACCGTGGAAAGTGAATATTCCATCCTGCTTTTCGACGATAAATGCCGAACTATATAGATGGGATTCTGAGAAAGCTTTCCGGATAATTCTTTACCTATGACCAGCGTCCTTTTGTCTCCGGTGATTTTTACACGGATCAATCTACCCGATACACCTCGCTCGATGGGCTGAATATCCCGGATCGTACCGAAATCGATACCGATTTTCCGATAGACCAATTCCGATAATTGTTCGGCCGGATAGCTGACTTGCCAACGGAAAAAATGCTGGGTTTCCTGGTCATAGTCGTTCAATACCTGTGACAATATTTGCCGGTCGGTTGTATGGCAGAAAGCAGGCGGGAAAGAAAGGATCCACTTCCGGGCTGTCTGTTCATCCCGTAAGTCTCCGGTTTCCAAATCTTCGGGTGCGTCTGTGATCTTATCCAGATAAGGATGTACTACCGGTTCCCAGGTATTGTCGAAGCGTTCGGTGGCTCCTCCGCAGCATTTTGAAAAGCGGGCGTCACAAATGGTTCCTTCGTAGGTAAGTACTTCTCCCCGGGTAGCTTCCAGCGCTTCCCGGACAGCAGGGGTATAGGCTTTACTGATCCCTTGATAACGTTGACAATGATCGTCGGCGCAGACATCGAAATGGGCATGGTCTTCCCGGTCGTACCAGCGAATGTATTCTTCCTGATCCACCCGGTAAGAGCTGTATGTGCCCCGTACTGTTTTGGCTTTATCGATCTGAGCGAGCAGCCAACTCCGGGAAATAACGGCGTGGGCTTTCAGAAATTCAGCTGACGAGGTGGCACGCATTTCAGAAGATATCACACTGAGTAGATAGTCTTCCAGAGAAAGGATATTTATCGCTGTCAGGTGTTTTTGTTCGTCGATGATTTTTAGCTTCCCCTTAAACTTTTGATTTTCCTTACGTTCCCAATGAAATTGAATACCGATGACGACATCGGTTAAATCGAAGTCGGAAGTCGTGTCGTCTTCCGGTTCGAACGTCAGAGGTAAAGAAACCGGTTCCTGATGATCTGCCTGACTTAACAGGTAACCGTCCTCTGTTTGCCGGATGTTATATGCTCCGGTATATTTTTTTCCTGTAGTCCGGCAGGTGAAAATTCCGTTCAGCCGGAAACAGATTTCCGGTGAAAACAGGATACCGACTTCCAGTTGTGGGAGGTGTGAATATTTCTGCATAGGCAAGGTTAACTTATAATCGGATTAATTCTTTTTGTATCGCTTCCCAGCTATCCGGGCCGGCGGTTACCTGACTGAACATATCGGTCAATAAACCGGCTGAATATTTCCGGAAATCTTCTTCCCGGGGAGAAATGATCAGGCCGGCCATATCGACACATCCCGGACTGAACAATATTTTCTCCGTTCCCTCTGCATAAAATTGCCGGGGACGGCGTGTGCGGCGGGGAAAAAGACAAACGGTCCATTGACAGTTGTCGAACCAGCCGAGCAGGTTGATCATCGGTTCTTCTTCGAACGGAATGGATCGGCCGATGATTTCCATGGTCTGCCGAAAGAGAACCGAAAGGAGATGGGAGTCGGAAGCTTGTAAAAGGATCACTTCGCGAAGATAGTCCTTTAATATAGAAACCGAATAGTAGTCTTTTTTTACCAGATAACGGCGGAGCTCTTCATTGGCGGCATCTTCTTCCAAAGGCATAAGATGCCGCGGGCACATTTGAAAGTGAAAATGGTCCGGGGCAGAAGCGCCGCAAGTGGGACCGTTATAAAATAAGGTATACCCCTGAAAATCGAAAGTGAGATCCAGCAGGTCTTCAAATCGTCCCCCGATGCATTGAGGTTCATGGTGGCGGGAAGGTACCGTAAAATGACGTTCGAAAATGGGATAGGGATTTATAAAAATAGAATAACGATCGTTGTAACGGATTCCTTTTTGCGCTTCCGGCATATGCTCCCGGCATAGAAAACATTTCCGGTTCTGTAATGTCCGGACATCTATTCTGGCATTGGTAGAAATCATTCTGGCTGGATTATACTGGATCCGGAGACGAAAAAGATCGAATGGAATATCCCGGTAGACGGCTTGTTGCAGATCGGTATAATTTTTTTTAGCCAGTTCGAATTCCTGAAGTTGGCCGTTATAGAGTTGAAGTAAATCTTTACTATTCATGAAATTAAAAATTTATTCCGGTTATTTCCCGGAAATTCGGGCCTGGATTTCCAGGGTCCTGATTTTGTCTTTATAAAAATTATAGTTGTTCAGTTGCTGTATGTCCAGATCGTGATCTGAATTTTCTTCCCAACGCCGGCATAAATACAGGGGATCGTAAATACGGGCGATGGGGTATTTTCGTGAAATGGCCAGGGCGGTTGCATAGTCTTCGCCGTAGCTCACATTCGGAAATTTGATTTGCCTTAACACGGGAGTGTAGAATGCCCGTGGTGCGCCGAGCCCGTTTATGCGCAGGGCATTGTTACGCCCGTTGTCTGGAGTCCATTCCCGGTGGGCGATAAGCCCTGGCGGAATTTCTTCCAACTTGAAATCGACCATCTGATAGCTACCGATCACCATGGCACAATTCTCCTGATAGAAGGTGTCGACGATACGTTGTAATACATGACAGTCCTTATACAGATCGTCGCTGTCGAGTTGTATGGCGAATTTACCGCATTCCGGTAATAGGATCGCTTCCGTCCAGCATCCTCCGATGCCTAATTCGGTGGAAGCGGGGATGTGATGAATCAGATTGGGGTACCGCCGGGACAATTCTGTCAGAATCTGACCGGTGCCGTCCGTAGAGTGATTATCTACTACAATGACATTAAAAGAAAAATCAGTTTGTTGCTGCAAGGCCGATTCTACAGCTTCCGCAATGGTACGTTTGCGGTTTCTGACGGGAATAATCACAGAGGCTTCCCGGGCGAAATTCTCCTGTCCGAAGTCTATACGCTGAAATTCGGGAGCTAACCAGGCTCCGATCGCCTGGAGGTGGGCTGTACAAACGGCTTCCATCTCCAACTGCACTTCCCGGTTGGCCGGATCGACATAATCGAACTGTTTTTCACCGGATAACCGCAGATCGGTGGGCTGTACGGTATAAAGGGTTTCCGGTATATGTACGATTTTTCCTAAACGCGAAATACTTAACCTTAATTCGTAGAGAGCTGCAAAACGGTAATCGGTATTCATTTGAGCGACTACTTGCTGAAAACTGTCGTTACGGAATAATAATAGTTGCCCGAAATCAAAATCGTTCCGTATACTTCCGGTTTGATATTCCAAGGTGGGATGGTGTATTTTTTGCCTTGCCGGATTTCCTGGTAATCACTGTAAAACAGTGCTCCGTCATTACTTTCGGCTATCTGGTACATGCGCCCGATTGCATAAGGATGCAGCTCGATGGGAGAAGTACCGGTATAGAAAAGGATATAATCCGAATCTGCCTGCCTGGCTATTTGTTGTAAAGCAGGGGTGTCGGTAAAAGAAGATACGACACTCGTTTTTACTGGTTCGGAACTTCGAAAAAGTTCTTTTTGCAGTAAGAAGGTATGAATTGAATACATATTTCCGGAATTTTTCGTTCAAAACTATAAAAAAATAAAAATCAAAACTAATATCCGGTGAGACAAAAAAGTAAATCCACTATAAATTGGAAGAAACGGAGAATTGAAGTTTGCTCTGTTTCCTCCATTGTTCTCAGGAATGGTTCATAGAAGTCAGTACCCTTCTTGCGGGGGCGCCTTCTTGACGGAACCGGAGTGGCCCGTTCGGCCGCTGAAGTAGTTGTAAAAAAATATCGCAGGGGCCATCGGCTTTATGAACTGATTTCTACGAATTTTCTGCCTCTTCGTCTGTATGACCGGGTAAGCGTTGGAGGCATCGGTCGATCACCTCATAGCCGAATCCGCGGCTTAATCCGAAGCGGATCAGTTTGGCTTTTCGTTTATAAGGCTCTTCGCCGGCCAGGGATTTCATTTTTTGTTTTAACAGAGTGAGACAGGCTTCCTGATAGGTATCGGTATCCAACGCTTCTAATACTTGGGAAATGAGGTCCGGATCGATTTTTTTACGATGGAGCATAAGGGCTATTTTCTGTTTTCCCCAATGGTTGAACCGGAACTTATCTTCGGCATAGGCTTGGGCATAACGGGCATCGTC
>ENA-ORUF01003691-ORUF01003691.1-human-gut-metagenome-genome-assembly--contig:-NODE-3691-length-10820-cov-4.455272_pt1 | contig 10820 bp, 6 predicted proteins | sample MGYA00242077_ERZ509203 | MGnify/ENA primary metagenome ERZ509203 (study PRJEB26280, sample SAMEA2338834) | human gut metagenome | biome: human gut; feature: human-associated habitat; material: faeces...
CATGGACAGAGGCTATCCTTCTACGCCAGCGTTTATACATATGATGGATAAGGATCTTAAGTTTATCGTACGTTTAAAAAGCAGTGATTACAAAAAAGAGCAAAGCAGTTTAACAGAAAATGATCAGCTGGTTAAAATAAAACTTGATAAATCAAGAATCAGACATTACGAAGGGACGCCGGATGGAGAACGTATGAAAGAACTGGGTGAAATTTCATTGCGTATGGTAAAAATCCTATTAGAAAATGGAAATCTGGAAGTTTTAGCTACAAATCTTTCACAAACGGAATTTCATACAGAAGAAATAAAAGAATTATATCATATGAGGTGGGGAATAGAGACTGCGTATGAAACACTAAAGAATCGATTGCAGTTAGAAAATTTTACAGGTACAAAACCTATTCTGTTATTACAAGATATATACAGCACCATATATCTGAGCAATTTAGTCGAAGATATCATATTAGACGCAGAGCGTGAACTGGATCAGAAGGAAACAAACAGAAAACATAAAATGATGATCAATCAGACAGTTAGTATTGGAATCTTAAAAAACGATCTGATTTATATACTTCTTGAAACGGATGATCAAAAGAAAAATATATTATTTCAGCAAATATATGAAGATATCAGTAAGAATCTGGTTCCTATTCGTCCTGATCGGCATTATACCAGAACGAAAGGGCGGTTAGCAGGGAAATATTCAAATACTCATAAAAGAGCATACTAATCTAGAAAATACGAGTACAAAGAGAAGGGGATAAGTATGCCCATATAAAAAAACAAAAAGCAGGAATCATAGTTTTATAAATACTTACGATTTCTGCTTTTTGCTAAAGTTAATGACATTGTGTATTTACGCGGCTTTTACCACAAAAAAGGGGTATTTTTTGTCCCAGAGAAGAAATGCCATAGCAGCCCTGCCGCTTTCCATGGCATTTCCCAGTTATTTATTTCTGTTTCTGACTGTTTTTTATTCCTCTATATCCTCCGCAGGCTCTGCCGGAATGAATACGCGGGATTTCTTTTCTTCGTGTTTATGAAGTGCTGCTTTCTCAGTTGCCTCCATACAAAATTCCATCTGAGAATTAATCTGGACTTTGCCTCGTTTATCCGGCTTCACATAAGTTCCATCCGGCTGCAGGATATGAGCTTTTACATTATCCTTAAACTCCAGATCAAGTACGTGTTCCAGCTCTTTCTTAATCTTCTCATCTTCCACAGGGAAAACAATCTCTACCCTGCGGTCAAGGTTACGCGGCATCCAGTCCGCACTTCCCATATAGATTTCCGGGTTTCCGCCGTTTTCAAAATAGAAAATACGGCTATGCTCCAGAAATTCCCCTACAATAGAACGGACATGAATATTCTCACTGATTCCCGGCACTCCTACTTTCAGACAGCAGATACCCCTTACCAGAAGCTCCACCTGAACTCCGCAGGAAGATGCATAATACAATCCAGCAATAATCTTCGGATCACAGAGAGAATTCATCTTTGCGCGGATTAACGCCGGAAGTCCTTTCTTCGCATTCTCTGCCTCACGTTCAATCAGGCTTAAGAACCTGTCCTTCATCCAGATTGGTGCTACGATCAGCTTATTCCAGCTTTTCGGTTCAGAATATCCGGAGAGCATGTTAAATACTGCTGTTGCATCTTCACCAAAACGTTCATCGCAGGTAAAGATACCGCAGTCTGTATAGAGTTTGGCAGTGGAATCATTGTAGTTTCCAGTTGCCAAATGCACATATCGGCGGATTCCTGTCTCTTCCCTGCGCACAACCAGTGTGATCTTGCTGTGTGTCTTAAGGCCTACCAGACCATAAATTACATGACATCCTGCCTTCTCCAGCTTCTTCGCCCATACAATATTATTTTCTTCATCAAAACGTGCTTTCAGCTCTACCAGCACGGAAACCTGTTTGCCGTTTTCTGCTGCCTGCGCAAGGGCAGCAATGATCGGTGAATTGCCGCTGACACGATACAGAGTCTGTTTAATAGCCAGAACATCCGGATCTTTTGCTGCCTGACGTACGAAATTTACAACAGGATCGAAGCTCATATAAGGATGATGCAGGAATACATCGCCCTCACGTATCACCTGGAAAATATCCTTCTCATTCTGAAATTCCGGTACAGGTGCCGGCTGATATCTCGGTGTCTTGTAAGCATCAAAGCCATCCGCACCATATACTTTCATAAGCATGGTAAGATCCAGAGGTCCGTTTATCTCAAAAATATCTGCCTCTTTGATATCAAATTCCGTCTTCAGAATCTTCAGCAGGCGTTCATCCATCTTATCCTCTACTTCCAGACGGATAACCTCACCCCACTGACGTTTCTTTAACTGGCGCTGGATCTCCACCAGCAGATCCTCTGCCTCATCTTCATCGATGGTAAGATCCGCATTACGCATAATACGGTAAGGATGGGCACATATCACATCATAACTCAGGAAAAGTTTGTCAATATTTCTTTCAATAATCTCTTCCAGCAGGATCACTGTGGTATCTCCATCCTTCTTTGACGGAATCTGCACCACCCTTGGAAGTACAGACGGAACCTGCACTGTAGCAAACAGAAGTTCTCCTGTTTTATCCTTTTTGTTGAGTTTATCACTCTTCTCCTTCTTGGAGATCAGAGCACCGATATTTAATGTCTTGTTTCTGATCAGCGGAAACGGTCTGGAAGAATCCATCGCCATCGGTGTAAGTACCGGATATACATTATCCTCAAAGTATCTGTCTACAAATACACTCTGTGCTTCTGTAAGATTCTCATGGGCTGCCACCAGGTGCATTCCGGCTTTCTCAAGCGCAGGGATCAGAGAACGGTTCAGTGTATTATACTGTACATGAACCAGTTCATGGGTACGGACACTGATTTCTTTTAACTGCTCCTTGGCTGTCATTCCTGCAATGTCTGTTTTATGATATCCTGCATGTACCTGATCCTTAAGAGACGCCACACGCACCATAAAGAATTCATCCAGATTGGATGCGGTAATGCTTAAGAACTTCAGTCTGTCAAACAAAGGAAGATTTTTATCTCTTGCTTCACTCAGAACACGCTCATCAAATTTGAGCCAGCTCAGCTCGCGATTCACGAAATATTCTTTCTTTTCAAATTTTTCAAAGTCCATAAGTTCATCCTCCTTTACGCTCTGCCCTTGCGTCTGAGAACCAGACGAATGCCAAATACTTCTTCAAAAAATGCCTCTTTATCTTTCAGCAGTCCCAGTTCCAGGGAAATGTCCTGTGCAGAATCCACGATCATCTGCAGTTCTCTGTCTTTGAGCACTGCTTTGATTCCTTTTACTTTCTGATAATGACTTCTGTCCATGGCATTCGCCAAACGAAGGATTGCAGTCATCTTTACCACCTTGATATAGCTCTCTCTGTCTATAGCGATTCCCATACTGTAAAGTTCATCGTAATAAACAAACGCAGAATTATTGAATCTGACCGCACATGCGATCATCTGGCGTTCCAGAGAGGACAGCCCAATGATATCTGTAGACATAATGATCTGATAGGAACACTCGGAAACCTTTTCCATACTGATATATTTGCCACAGTCATGAAGTAGTGCCGCGATCTGCAATAACAGACGTTCTCTTGCTCCCATACCATGAACCTTCTTCATACTGTCAAAGATATTCAGGCAAAGATTCATAGTTCCCTGGATATGGCTCTTACTGCTGGAATAGCGTTTTGCAATGTTCTTTGATGTAACCAGAATGTCATTTTCAAAATTGTGGACACTTTTGAGAAATTTTTTCTTCTCCGCAAAATCATAGGCAATTCCATCCAGCAGGGAAACACCTGGTGCCCAGAGAGACTCTGCATTAAAAATATCAATAAAATTTCTGCACACTACCATGGTCGGCACAACAAGGGATGCATATTCCGGATCAATCTCCATCTCCTGTGCCAGCAGGTCAACAGATTTTCCAACTGTATCCTCATAGCGTTTCATAAACTCTTCCCTTGTAATGATCCTGTCTTCCATTTCCTCCTGGAAGATCATATCTGTAATAAAATCTCCCATCAGGATCACATTCCTGATATCCTTATCCTTCAGATACAGACGCTGAAAGCTCATCAGATCATTTCGGATAAATTCCTCAACCAGCTTGTCATAATGAATGGTTGTTTTCTCCAGTTCCTGCAGACGCTGGCGGATTCTTAAACTTCCCATTTTAAGTCCCTGGGTAGTGACCAGAGCATCCTTGTCAAAGAGGGAAACCTGAAGGCTTCCGCCGCCCACATCCAGGATTGCGGTGCCTTTCTGGATCATCTTTTTGAATCCCTTTTCTATAGCAGCAATTGATTTGTACCCAAGGAAATGCTGTTCTGCACTGCTTAATATTTCAATTTTCATTCCTGTACGCTGATAGATCTGTTCAATGATCAGCAGCGGATTCACAAGTTCTCTGAATGCACTGGTGCCACAGGCACGATACTCTTCCACCCCAAAGTCCTGCATCAGCCTCTTAAAGTCGTTCAGCACCTCACATAAAACATTCAGCATTTCTGAATCGATCTTTCCGTCAGAATAGACACCCTTTCCGATTTCCAGACTGTATCTGACATCATTCAGTTCACGAAAACCAATTCTTTTTGACATCTCAAAGATCTTCATGCTGACTTCATAAGATCCGATATCAATGGCTGCAAATGTCATGACTGCCATATGCGTTCCCCCTTTACCATTCATCTATTTGCTTTTTTATTCCTTCTCCACACCCAGCAGATGGTCGATAAACTGCTGTGCAGTTCGTCCTGTAAGTCCTCCATGGGAAAGCTCCCACTTATTTGCTTCCAGAAGCAGTTCGTCCTCCGGCATAGTAATTCCGTTTCTCTCTGCGAGAGCTTTCACAATTGTCTGGAATTCCTTTTTGCTCGGTGCACCATAGTAAATACGGACACCAAAACGATAAACCAGTGAAAGCTTCTCCTGCACTGTATCGGAGGAATGCAGATCGTCATCATCCATGATCTCCAGCTTATCACTAGATTTCTCTCTTACTAGATGTCTTCTGTTACTTGTTGCATAGATCAGGATATTGTCCGGTTTCTTCTCCAGACCACCCTCGATCACTGCCTTCAGATATTTATATTCGATTTCAAATTCCTCGAATGACAGATCATCCATATAGATAATGAATTTATAGTTTCTGTTCTTGATCTGGGCGATCACATCATTCAGATCCTGAAACTGATGCTTATACACCTCGATAATACGAAGTCCCTCATCATAATAACGATTCAGGATTCCCTTGATACTTGAGGATTTACCTGTACCCGCATCACCAAAAAGCAGACAGTTGTTTGCCTTTCTGCCTCTTACGAAAGCTTCTGTATTCTCGATCAGCTTTTGTTTCGGGATTTCATAGCCGACCAGGTCTTCCAGTTTCACATGAGCGATCCTTGTAATCGGCTGGATCTCCACATTATCGTTCTCATCATGGCCTACACGAAAGGCCTTATGTAATCCCAGCTTACCCACACCAAAATCCTTATAAAACTGTACCATATCCTTCATGAATTCCTCTGTGGACTCCGCTGCTGCCAGCGTTTTGCTCAGATCACAGATACGGTCTCTGATACGGGAATTAAACATCTTGCTGTTACTTCCGGTGTTGGTATAATCACCGAGAACCTTACAGCAGGAAATTCCAAATGCCTCATCCAGTACAGTCAGGTCAAAATCATACAGTTCTTTAAACACACCGAAATCATTCAGTGCCAGTTCATTAATACTTCCGTTGACAGCCCCTCTGATCTCACAGGCTGTACTGAATGCATTTTCATTATTTACCAGAAGAAACGTCAGATAACAGTGCCATAAATTTCCGGAAAATCCATAAGCGCCGGCAGTTTCCACCAGTCCGTTGGCACACTCAAAGAACAGCCCTTCCTTTTCTTTCAGATCAGGTGCTTTCTGTTCCCAGGCATTCATCAGTTCTGCCATTTTATCAAGGATTTCTCCATGTTCAAAGTTACGGTATAAGATGCATTCATTTAATCTAGCCATTTTTATTACTTCCTTCTTACCTTGTTGTTTTATCTTATTGTTCTGCTGTGAGTGGTATAATTATTTCGAAAACGATGTACCAGAGTGTGTTTGAAAAATGCTTTACGCAAAATATGCCGCAAAGTGGGACTGCAGATTGTGGAAATGATTTTTCAAACACGCTCTGGCATTATGGAAATGATTTTTAATAATTTCCCAAAATTCTCATTCTGTCAGCTTCTGCCTCAATTCCTCTCAGGGCATTCTTCACTGCACTGTCCTTTAAATTTCCCTCGAAATCAACAAAAAAACGGTACTGCCAGTTCTTCCCTGTGATCGGGCGGGATTCTATCTTCGTCATATTCAGTCCATTATAAATAATGTGAGACAGCATATTGTAAAGAGTTCCGCTCTCATGATGCAGTTCAAAGAAAATACTGATCTTATGTGCATCCTTCACATAGATTGGTTTCTTACTCACGATCACAAAACGTGTGGCATTCTGTCCGTTATAGCAGATATTCTCAGCCAGGATCTTCAGTCCGTAAAGCTCTCCTGCCTGTCTGCTGGCAATAGCTGCCTGCGTCTTGTCATTGTCTTCTTTTATCTTCTTGGCAGAACCGGCAGTATTTTCCATCTCTTTCTTCTTCCAGCCCGGATGAGATTCCAGATATTTTCCACACTGGGAAAGTGCCTGAGGATGAGAACATACCTGTCTGATATCCTCCAGTTCAGCATCCGGCAGTCCCAGAAGTACATGCTCCGGACGGATGATCTGTTCTCCTACAATGCTAAGCTCATACTCTGTAAGAAGATCATAAATATCAGCAACAATACCGGCAGTTGTATTCTCAATGGGAAGTACCGCATAGTCTGCTCTTCCCTCCACAACTGCTTCCATTGCATCACGCCAGGTTTTTACATGAAAGCTCTCAATATCGTCCTGGAAATATTCCCTCATTGCAGCATAACTGTATGCACCTTCCACACCCTGAAAGACAACTCTTACATCTTTCAACGGAAGTGCATCTACCATTTCCAGTTTCTCATCGTCCTCGATTCCATGCTCTGTGAGAAGCTGATACTGTCTCTTACGGCTGATCGCCATGATCTGCTGAAAAAGCTCCTGCGCACCAAGCTGATTAAATTCTCCATGCGCCTTACCTCTCAGGACCTCCAGCTTCTGTCTCTCTCTTTCCGGATCCAGAACCTTCTTTCCTGTTCGTATCTTATATTCTGCAACATCCTCACACACCTTCATTCTCTGTTCAAAAAGACGTATGATATCGCTGTCGATCTTATCTATTTCATTTCTGCATTCCTGTAAATCTATCATTTATGTTATACCTTTTTACTTTCACAAATTCTCTACAATGTCAGTCATCTCTCCGATAAAGGAAAGAGAACCAAAGGCAATGATCACATCCTGTTCCCCGGCAAGTGAAAAAGCCTCCTCCACTGCATCTTTAATCGTATCCATTGCCTGTACATTGGGATTATATTCACTGACAGTCTTCGCCAGTTCTCCGGCAGGCAGTGCCCTTACATTATCCGGAGTCTGGATTGTGAGTATCCGGTCTGCAAAGTGCGCAGTTTTCTGAATCACACTTCTGTAATCCTTATCTGCAAACACTCCCATAATATAGATGATCCGTTTTCCCTTAAAATAATGCTCTATTGAAGCTGCCATCATATCCGCAGCAGCAGGATTATGAGCCCCGTCTACCACAAACAGCGGTTTTTTACAGATAACTGTAAACCGTCCGTTCCAGTTTACTGTGCGAAGCCCTTCTTTTTTCTGCTCCGCAGCGGTGGAAAAGCCCAGCTCATCCAATACTTTTAAAGCATTCAGTGCAACTACTGCATTTTCCTTCTGATAAACACCTGCCAGCGGAATCTCATACTCTTCACCCCTGTACCGGATTGTCTGTCCAAGGCAGCTTTCCTTTAACATCTCTGCCTCAGAAGCATCTGCTATGGTACATTTTGCACCGTGTTCTCTGCTGATCCTCTCGATCACCTGCATTGCTTCCGGCTTCTGTCTGGCAGTCACCACTCTGCAGCCGTCTTTGATGATCCCGGCTTTCTTCTCTGCGATCTGTGCCAGAGTATTTCCAAGAAAAGACATATGATCCATACTGATCGATACCAGCACTGCCAGCAGCGTATTCTTAATAATATTTGTGGCGTCCAGATTTCCGCCCATTCCCACTTCCAGCAAAACGAGATCACAATTCTCTTTTTTAAAGAACAGAAATGCCACCGCAGTCTCTATTTCAAATGCAGTGGGATGGGGATAACCATCCTTTGTCATAGCAGCAATAACATCAGACACCTGTGTAATATAAGCAGCAAAGTCCTCTCTGCTGATCCTGCTTCCCGAAACTTCCATCCTGCCTCTGTAAGAATACAGGGTAGGCGAAACATATCTTCCAATGCGATATCTCGCACCTGATAAAGCAGAATACAAAAAAGCAATGACAGAACCCTTGCCATTGGTACCGGCTACATGCACATATTTCAGATCATCCTGTGGATTTCCAAGACGTTTCATCAGCTCACGCATATGCTCCAGTCCCAGGACACTGGGAATTTCCCGGGTGATTTTGTCTATGTACTCCCGGCTTTCCTGATAATTCATAATAAACTCCTCTTATTTCCATGAGATCCCCTCCACACGTTCCTTTTGCGCATAAGGCACCTCATTGCTATAGTGTAATAACGTGTTCTCATTATATCCTACGTGTATGTTTTTTTCAAGGCAGGCAATACTAGAATCATAGAAATTTATACAGGAGCGTTACCTATGAAAAAAGCTTTCATTCTCTGCGGTCTGACGGGCTGGTGCATGGAAATCCTCTGGACCGGACTGCATTCCATCCTTTCAGGAGAACTTACCATGACAGGAAAAACTTCCCTTTTAATGTTTCCCATTTACGGATGCGGTGCCATCATCCGCCCGCTCTCCGGTAAACTTTCTGCTGTCCCGCTTTTTGTCCGCGGCTGCATTTATACTGTCGGATTTTTCTTCGTGGAATTTATCAGCGGTGCTCTTTTGCGCTGTTTTCATATGTGTCCCTGGGACTACAGCAACACTCCTCTGAATTACCGGGGACTGATAAGACCGGACTACGCTCCCCTCTGGTTCGGAGCCGGACTTTTTTTTGAGAAAATACTTGGAAAACTCTCTTGAAAAAAGCACCTGATTATTATATGATGTTATGAAGGATTAAATAAAAATTCCTGAACCAGTAAAATATGGAGGTATGAAATGAGACACTTAATGAGTCCGCTGGATCTGTCTGTTGATGAGTTAAATACTCTTCTTGACCTGGCCAGCGATATTGAGAAACACCCTGATAAATACGCACATGTCTGCGATGATAAAAGACTGGCAACTTTATTCTATGAGCCAAGCACCCGTACCCGTCTCAGCTTTGAAGCTGCTATGATGAACCTTGGCGGTAAAGTTCTTGGTTTTTCATCAGCTGATTCCAGTTCCGCTTCAAAGGGTGAAAGTGTTGCCGATACAATCCGCGTTGTATCCTGTTACGCTGACATCTGTGCTATGCGCCACCCGAAAGAAGGTGCTCCGTTAGTAGCTTCTATGGCTTCTTCTATTCCTGTTATCAACGCCGGCGACGGTGGTCATCAACATCCTACCCAGACATTAACCGACTTACTTACCATCCGTTCCCTGAAAGGACGTCTGGACAATCTGACCATTGGTCTGTGCGGCGACCTGAAATTCGGACGTACAGTTCACTCCCTGATCGAAGCACTTGTACGTTACACAAATGTAAAATTCATTCTGATCTCACCGGAAGAGCTTCGCATCCCAAGCTATATCCGCGAGGATGTTCTGAAAAAGAACAATATCGAATTTCAGGAAGTAGAGAGACTGGAAGATGCCTTACCGGATCTTGATATCCTCTACATGACACGTGTACAGAAAGAACGTTTCTTCAACGAAGAAGACTATGTCCGCATGAAGGATTTCTACATTCTGGACAAACAGAAAATGGAACTTGCAAAAAAAGACATGTACATTCTTCATCCGCTTCCACGTGTAAATGAAATCTCAACAGAGGTGGATGCAGACCCGAGAGCAGCTTATTTCAAACAGGTCCAGTACGGTGTTTATGTACGTATGGCCCTGATTCTCACATTACTGGAGGTAAAATTACCATGTTAAATGTTGGAGCACTTCGCGAAGGTTATGTATTAGACCATATCAAAGCAGGCAAGGCCATGACTATCTATCATGATCTGAAGCTTGATAAACTTGACTGCACCGTTGCCATCATCAAGAACGCGCGCAGCAACAAAATGGGTAAGAAAGATATCATCAAGGTTGAATGCCCGGTTGAGAATCTTGATCTTGACATTCTCGGCTTTATCGATCATAACATTACTGTAAACGTAATCAAGGACGAGAAGATCGTTGCCAAAAAAGAACTGAAACTTCCGAATCAGGTTGTCAACGTGATCAAATGCAAGAATCCACGCTGCATCACTTCCATTGAACAGGGACTCGACCAGATCTTTGTTCTTGCAGATAAAGAGAAAGAAGTTTACAGATGTAAATACTGCGAAGAGAAATATACAGGTAAACGCAATAAATAATAAAACAAATATCAAAAAAACAGAACGGAAGAAATCCGTTCTGTTTTTTTGTACGCAATCAGACCGATAAGCCGGGTTATGTCATTGGGTAATCATCTGTCTAGGCCTTACGTTGCCATAAGGCTCAAGCGACCCACCTGAAAGCACGACGGGCAGCCGTATCGCTTTCTTCTCGG
>ENA-ORUF01003699-ORUF01003699.1-human-gut-metagenome-genome-assembly--contig:-NODE-3699-length-10806-cov-2.392801_pt1 | contig 10806 bp, 9 predicted proteins | sample MGYA00242077_ERZ509203 | MGnify/ENA primary metagenome ERZ509203 (study PRJEB26280, sample SAMEA2338834) | human gut metagenome | biome: human gut; feature: human-associated habitat; material: faeces...
GCACCAGCAATGCGCAGAACAACCTGCCCATGGATTGTGCCTATGAGGACCAGGCCAAGCGTCTGTGGGCCACCACCAGCAACGGCCGCATCGACGTGCGCTTCGTGTAGCATAGCAGTGCCGCGGACAGGGCCGGACCATTCAACAAAACAGCGCGTGCTTGCCTGACACCGGCAGGCACGCGCTGTTTTGTTATTGTTTTGAGCAGAAAAGAGTTCTGCAGCGGCAGTGGTCCCCCGACGGGACGCGCGAAGGGGAAACGGTCGGACGATGTTACACCGCCTCGTCATTCACATCCGCGAACTGGCTTTGGTACAGCTCCGCATAGAAGCCTCCCTTGGCAAGCAGCTCTTCGTGTTTGCCTGTCTCTACAATATCTCCGTCCTTCATCACAAGGATGAGGTCCGCGTCGCGGATGGTGGACAGGCGGTGGGCAATGATAAAGCTGGTGCGGCCCTCCATCAGATGGTCCATGGCTTTCTGGATGGCGATCTCCGTGCGGGTATCCACGCTGGAGGTGGCCTCGTCGAAGATGAGGATCTTCGGCTCGGAGACGATGGTGCGGGCGATGGTGAGCAGCTGCTTCTGGCCCTGGCTGATATTGCTGGCTTCCTCGTTGAGCACAGTGTCGTAACCCTGAGGCAGCGTGCGCACAAAGTGGTCCACCTGCGCGGCCTTGGCGGCTGCCAGCACATCCTCGTCCGAAGCCGCAAGGCGGCCGTAGCGGATATTTTCCAGAATGGTGCCGTTGTACAGCCAGGTATCCTGCAGCACCATGCCGAACATATCGCGCAGGTCGTTGCGGGCAAACTGGCGCACATCGTAGCCGTCCAGAAGGATAGCGCCCTCGCTCACGTCGTAAAAACGCATCAGCAGCTTGACCATGGTGGTTTTGCCCGCGCCGGTGGGGCCTACGATGGCTACTTTCTGGCCGGGCTGGATGATGGCGGAAAAGTCGTTGATGATGGTTTTTTCCGGTGTGTACCCGAAATGGACGTGGGCAAATGCAACCTCACCCTGAATCAGGTCCGGCGAGAGAGGCTGCTCGGGGTCGGGCGTTTCCTCCGTCTCGTCCAGAAACTCAAACACGCGCTCGGCGGCCGCGGCTGTCTGCTGCAGCACATTGGAGATGTTGGCGATTTGCTGGATGGGCTGCGTGAAGCTGCGCACATACTGGATAAACGCCTGAATGTCGCCCACGGTGATGGTGCCGTTCAGCGAAAGGAAGCCGCCCAGAATACAGATGCCCACATAGCCCAGGTTGCCGACAAAGTTCATCAGCGGCATCATCATGCCGGAGAGAAACTGGCTTTTCCAGGCCGAGTTATACAGGTTATCGTTGATTTCGTTGAACGTCTTGATGCTTTTTTCTTCACCGTTGAAGGCCGTTACCACCAGATGACCGCCATACATCTCCTCCACGTGTCCGTTGGCGTGGCCCAGATAAGCCTGCTGCTTTTGGAAAAAGGGCTGGCTGCGCTTGACCACGTTGCTGACGATGATGAGGCTCAGCGGCAGGATGCACAGGGCAACCAGCGTCATCAGCGGGCTGATGGTGAGCATCATCACCAGAACGCCGATAAACTGCGTCACGCTGGTGACGATCTGCGTCATGCTCTGGTTGAGTGTCTGCGTCACGGTGTCCACGTCGTTGGTGATGCGGCTGAGCACTTCACCGTTGGGTACACGGTCAAAATAAGCCAGAGGCATGCGGTTGATCTTCTGGCTGATATCCCTGCGCATTCCGTAGCTGATCTGGGTAGAGACTTTTGTCATGATAAAGCCCTGGATATAAGACAGCACAGCTGAGACCAGATATATAATGCCAAGGAAGAGCAGGATGCGGGCCACGGCCTCAAAGTCGATGCCGCCGGTGCCCGTGAGCTGGGCGATGATGCCGTTAAACAGCTCGGTGGTGGCGTTGCCAAGAATTTTCGGGCCGATGATGGAAAACACGGTGGAAGCGATGGCAAACAGCATCACCGCGATGATGGCGGGCAGATATTTGCCCAGGTATGAAATGAGTTTTCCCATGGTGCCTTTGAAGTCCTTGGCTTTTTCACCGGGCATCATGCCGCGGGGGCCGCCGCCCATGGGGCCTCTGTGTTTTTGCTCTGCCATTATGCCAATTCCTCCTTTGAAAGCTGGCTTTCCGCGATCTCACGGTAGGTCTTGCAGCTTGCCAGCAGCTCCCTGTGCGTGCCGATGCCCATAACGCGGCCCTCGTCCAGCACCACGATCTGTTCGGCATGCATGATGGTGGAAACGCGCTGTGCCACGATGAGCACGGTGGCGCCTTCGGTGTAGCCCTTCAATGCCTTGCGCAGCTTTGCGTCTGTTTTGAAATCCAGCGCGGAGAAGGTGTCGTCAAAGATGTAAACAGGCGCTTTCTTTACCAGCGCGCGGGCGATGGAAAGACGCTGGCGCTGTCCGCCCGAAACATTGGTGCCGCCCTGACTGATGGCGGTTTCAAAGCCGTCCGGCAGCTCGTCGATGAATTCCGTGGCCTGGGCCACCTCGGCGGCCCGGCGCAGCACATCCGCGTCGGCGTCCTCGCCGCCGTAACGCAGATTGGAGCTGATGTCCCCGCTGAACAGCACGCCTTTCTGCGGCACATAACCAATGGCGTCGCGCAGCTCATGCTGTGGGATGTCGCGAACGTCCACGCCGTCCACTGTGACGCTGCCGGCCGATACGTCGTAAAAACGGGGAATGAGATTGATAAGCGTGGATTTGCCGCTGCCGGTGGAGCCGATGAAGGCCGTTGTCTCGCCGGGCCGGGCCGTAAATGTTACATGCTCCAGCACATTTTCGTCCGCGCCCTCATAGTGGAAGGAGACGTCGTTGAACTGCACAAGCCCTTTCACTTTTTCCGGCAGGTGCCTGGGCTGGGGCGCGTCCTGCACGCTGCTTTCGCTGGCAAGGACATCCGCGATGCGGCCCGCCGAGACGGAGGCGCGGGGGACCATCACGAACATCATGCTGATCATGAGGAAGCTCATAATGATCTGCATGGTGTACTGGATGAAGGCCATCATGTCGCCCACCTGCATGGCGGAATCCGCGATCTGGTGGCCGCCGACCCATACGATCAGCAGGGAAACGCCGTTCATTACCAGCATCATCACAGGCATCATCGTGGCCATGGCGCGGAACACGAACAGGTTGTTGTCGGCAAGGTCCTTATTGGCTTTGTCGAAGCGTTTCTCTTCAAAATCCTGCGTGGCGAACGCGCGGATGACCATCATGCCTGAAAGGTTCTCTCGGCTGACAAGGTTCAGCTTATCCACCAGCTGCTGCATGATCTTGAAGCGGGGCATGGCGATGGCGGAGATCGTGCAGATGAGGCCCAGAATGAGCACTACGGCCAGCGCGATGACCCACGCCATGCTCACGCTTTTGCTCAGGGCCATAATGGTGCCGCCGATTCCGATGATGGGCGCGTAGCACATGATACGCAGGCCCATCGTTACAAGCCCCTGCACCTGCGTCACGTCGTTGGTGCTGCGGGTGATGAGGCTGGCGGTGCCGAATTTGTCGTATTCATTGTTGGTAAAGCTGGTCACTTTTGCGAAAATATCCCGCCGCAGATCCCGCGCGATGCCCGCGCCCATGCGGCTGCCGCAGAAGCCGACGCTGATGGCGCACACGGCCAGCAGAAGGGCCATCAGCAGCATTTTGCCGCCGGTGCGGAAGATATAGCTTGTCTGCATGGCGTCTGTATCCGCGCCAAGCTGCATGTAAAAGCCTTTGGTGAACACGGCGGCCGTCTGGCTGAGCATGCTTTCCGGCGTAGCGGCGGCAGCGGCAATGGCATCGTCTACCATGCCCTGAGGCAGCATGGCAAGCATGGGAACAAGCTCGCCCAGTTTGGACATGTCCATGGCCTTGCTGTCGGTATCGCCGGCAGCGATGTCCTGCCCGCTTTGCTCGGCAAGGTCCTTAACAACAGTCATCAGCGCATAGGACGCACGGCTGAACGCGCTGTCCAGTTGAGCTTGCGTGCTGTCGTCCAGATTCGGAATCTGTCGGTATACATCGGTGTCAGATACCTTGGGCCAATCTGTCACAAACCGATCCCATTCATCCGCCGTCATGTTTGCCTGTTCGGCCAGGACATACTGGCTTTGGGCAAGAGCCCGGTCCTCCTCGGACATAAAGGCGCTCATCAGCTGCAAGCCCTCGGCGGAAACCGCTTTTGGCGCGGCCTCGGTGATACCGCCCTGCTGGATGCCCACATTCACGATATCGCTCATGAGGTTGGGCAAATTAAGATCCACGGCGGCCTGGCAGAACATCAGCACGATGGCCGCCAGCGCGAAGCCGATATAGGGCTTTAGGTAGCGCTTCAATTTCATCATTTGGAATCACTCTCCCGTTCTTCTTCCTGTGCGGCGACCGCCTGCTCCAGCGCAATGGCCAGTTCGCCCAGCAGATGCAAAAGCGTTTCAAAATTTTGGGGGCCAAGATAGTCGATCGACTGGGAAAGAATGCTGCCGAAACGGCGGTAGGCCACTTCCATCACAGTGCGCCCCTCCGGGGTGACGCAGACGCCGATGACACGCCGGTCATCCGGGTCGGGCACGCGCTCCACATAGCCCTGTGCCTCCAGCGCGCTGACACGCTGGCTCAATGCGGGCAGACTTTGATGCATGGCGCCCGCAAGCGCGGTCAGCGTAAGAGCGCCATGTTCCTGAGACGGCGTGCAGCTTTGCCCGGGCATTCTGCCGTGGTGGGCAATGGCCATAAGTGTGCCAAACTGAGATTTGCTCAGATGTTCGCACGGGGTGACGCTCTGCCAGGCTTTGCGCACCCGGTCCATCAGCCGGAAGAGCTCGGCGGCGTTGTTTTCCAGCCCCTTCATGGTTTACCTCCTGTTGGATTTGCTTGTTAAAAGTTAATATGCCTAATTGTTAACAATTTTAATAATTAGGCTGCTTAACTAATATACGGCAAAATATACCTGTCGTCAAGCGGGAATCGGGAAAGTTCACAAATCATTCAAATTTTTCCGGGCAGAATGCGCAAACGTCTGTTCCACAGGTTATGAAAGCCATCGCCCCCGGTAGGCGCGGGATGCGCCGCCGGGGGCGATGGCTTTTGCAGGAAACGGTCGTTTTTTCTGTCTGTGACGGCCGCGGCCGGGAAAAGGCTGCGGACACGAAAAAGCATAAGGCTATTTTTTTACCTTCATCCGTTTGATGACCTTCAAACGCGTGAATTCTTCGCGTTCATGCTCTTCCAGCGTGCCGGAAATAAATTTGATGTTGCCCTCCAGGCGGGGAATGACCACATTTTCCAGCATGTTGGCGCGGCGCTGTGTCTTTTTGATGGCCATGGCCAACCGGTAAACGCTGTTTTCAATGCCTGCGAGCTGCGCGCAGAGCTGTTTGACTTTATCGAAGCAGACATAGGCGTAGTCGAGCTGGGCATTGCTGCCGGAGAAGCCGTAGTAGGGGTACAGAGGCCGGCTGGCCAGATGCCCGGTGGGCAGGTCCACGCCCATGATGCTGTGTCCCGTGACGGAAAAGCCTTTTTCCTCGGGAACGGCGCCCTCCAGGGCATGCTCGATGCCCAGCGTGATATTGGCGCTCTCCAGCGCTTTGTATGCCTTGATGAACGTGTCGCCGATGGCGCGCTGCATACCGGCCGCTTCGTCGATGAGCTTCATCATCTCGCGCATCAGCACATTGCGTTTGCGGTCCAAAAGGTCGAAGCCCAGTTTTGCCAGCGTCAGGTTTTTTTTGCAGGCGATCAAATTGCCCTTTGTGGGGAAGATCTGTTCGGCCATGGGCTCACCTCCATTTCAATGAATCTGTCCGGCCCGCATGGGCGGCCGGCTCAATGCTTGCGGTAATGCTGTTCCAGCACGGCTTCGTCCACACGGTCCAGCTCCTCGCGGGGCAGGATGGAGAGCAGGCGCCAGCCAAGGTCCAGGCTCTGGTCGATGGTGCGGTCCTCATTGGGGCCCTGGCCCAGAAATTCCTTTTCGAAGTGGGCGCCGAAATCCAGATACAGTTTATCGGTCTCGCCAAGCTCCTCTTCGCCGATGACGCTGGCCAGGTCCCGCGCGTCGTTTACCTTGGCGTAGCTGGCGAACAGCTGGTTGGAAACGTCCGCGTGATCGGCACGGGTGTAGCCTTCGCCGATGCCGTCCTTCATCAGGCGGGACAGGCTGGGCAGAACACTGATGGGCGGATAAACGCCCTGCTGGTCCAAGTAGCGGTCCAGCACGATCTGCCCTTCGGTGATATAGCCTGTCAAATCGGGGATGGGGTGTGTGATATCGTCGTTGGGCATCGTCAGAATGGGAATCTGCGTTACGCTGCCCTCCCGCCCCTCGATAACGCCCGCGCGCTCGTACAGGCTGGCGAGGTCGGAATAAAGATAGCCCGGATAGCCCTTGCGGCCCGGGATCTCGCCCTTGGAGGATGAGAATTCGCGCAGCGCTTCGGCGTAGCTGGTCATATCCGTCATCACCACGAGGATATGCATGCCCTGCTCGAAGGCGAGGTATTCGGCCGCTGTCAGCGCGCAGCGCGGCGTGAGGATGCGCTCTACGATGGGGTCGGACGAGAGGTTCAAAAACATTGTAACACGGGACAGCGCGCCGGATTCTTCAAAGCTGCGGCGGAAATATTCCGCCACGTCCTTGGTCACGCCCATGGCGCAGAACACCACGCCGAAGTTGGCGCCCTCATCCTCACTCAGCTTGGCCTGCCGCACGATCTGCGCGGCAAGCTTGTTGTGGCTCATGCCGCTGCCGGAGAAGATGGGCAGCTTCTGGCCGCGGATCAGCGTAATAAGGCTGTCGATGGAAGAAATACCCGTGCGGATGTAGTTGCGCGGATAACTGCGGGAGACAGGGTTGATGGCGCTGCCGTTGATATCCTCGAAGCGCTCGGCGTAAACAGGGCCGAGGCCGTCGATGGGTTCGCCCGCGCCGTTGAAAATGCGGCCCACGATCTCGGGCGCGAGCGCCAGGCGCATGGGGCTGCCCGTAAAGCGGCTGGCCGTGCCTGAAAGCGTCATGCCGCTGGTGCCCGCAAACACCTGGATGACGGCGCGCTCGCCTTCCAACGCCGCGATGCGGCCCAGGCGCGTGCCGGTGGCGGTTTTCATCTCCACCATTTCCTCGAAGCCGACGCCTTTTACGCCGTCCACCGCGACAAGCGGGCCGTTGATGTCAGAAAGGCCCAAATATTCCATTGCCATATGCAAACGCTCCTTTCCGTTCAGCCCGCCGCAGGGGTCTGCTTTGCAAGCAGCTGCGCGCACATATCGTCCAGCTCCTTGTTGTACTCGCCGAACATTTCCGGCTTGTCGTTGGGAATCTCATACTTTACCTTTACCAGCTTGTCGAACAGCCCCGCTTCGGCCATGGCACTGACGGGAACGCCCTTGTCCACCAGCTCCACGGCGCGGTCATACAGGTGGAGAATGGCCTCCATCATCCACATCTGTTTGTCCAGCGGCACATAGGTGTCGTTTTTGTGGAAAGCGTTCTGCTGCAGAAAGCCCGTCCGGATGACGCGCGCCGTCTCAATGACGACCTTCTGGCTGTCGGGCAGCACATCCGAGCCGATGAGCTTGACGATCTCCATCAGCTTGTTTTCCTCGCTGAGCAGGCCCAGGATGCGGCCGCGCATGGTGCAGAACTTTTCACCCAGATGCTCGGTGTAGTAGGGGTCCAGGTCTTCGTAATATTCGCTGTAGCTCATGGTCCAGTTGATGGCGGGGTAATGGCGCGCGTAGGCGAGGCTTTTGTCCAGCGCCAGGAAGCAGCGCACGAAACGCTTGGTGTTCTGGGTGACGGGCTCCGAAAAATCGCTGCCCTGGGGCGAGACCGCGCCGATGATGGACACGCTGCCCGCCGCGCCGGAAAGGGACTGCACGCAGCCCGCGCGCTCATAGAACGCGGCCAAGCGGCTGGGCAGGTAGGCGGGGAAGCCCTCTTCGGCGGGCATCTCCTCCAGACGGCCGGAGATCTCGCGCAGCGCTTCTGCCCAGCGGGACGTGGAATCCGCCATCATGGCCACGTCGTAGCCCATGTCGCGGTAGTATTCCGCCAGCGTGATGCCCGTGTAGATGGACGCCTCGCGTGCGGCCACGGGCATATTGCTGGTATTAGCGATGAGCACCGTGCGCTCCGTCATGGGCTTGCCGCTTTTGGGGTCGATCAGCTCGCGGAATTCGTTCAGCACCTGCGTCATCTCGTTGCCGCGCTCGCCGCAGCCCACATAGATGATGATGTCCGCGTCGCTCCACTTGGCAAGCTGGTGCTGCGTCATCGTCTTGCCGGTGCCGAAGCCGCCGGGAATGGCGGCCGTGCCGCCCTTTGCAATGGGAAACAGCGTGTCGATGACGCGCTGGCCCGTGATGAGCGGACGGCCGATGGGCTCCCGCGCGGCCACGGGACGGGGCGTGCGGATGGGCCACTTTTGTGCCAGACAAACGGTCTTTTCCTCACCGGAGGCCGTCGTTATCTTACAGATGGGGTCCGTCACGGTATATTGGCCGTTTTCAGCGGCCCAGGTAACGACGCCGGAAATATCCGGGGGCACCATGCTTTTGTGGGTGATGATGCTGGTCTCCGGGCAGGTTGCGACGACGGTGCCGCCCGAAACGCTGTCGCCGGGCTTGACGGTGACGGTCACATCCCACCTGCGGGCCATATCCAGGCTGTCCACATGGACGCCCGTGGCGATGAACGCGCCGTTTTTTTGGGCGATATCCGTGAGCGGACGCTCGATGCCGTCAAAAATATTTTCCATGATGCCGGGCCCGAGCGTGGCGGAGAGCGGCGCGCCGGTGCCCTTGACGGGCTCACCCACCAGCAGGCCGGTGGTGTTCTCGTACACCTGGATGGTGGTGCGCGCTTCGCTGACGCTGATGACCTCGCCGATGAGGCCCGCGTTTCCGACGTACACCATCTCCGCCATGCCGAACGTGCTGGTATCCTTCACCGTGACGACAGGCCCGTTGATCGAATAAATTACATCTTTCATAGGCTTGCTCCTAATTCCAGGCCGTCCGGAAAAAACGCTTGAAAAAACGGCTTTTCCGGCAGCGGCCCATACTCGTTTGCGCGCCTGCGCGCCCGGATGGGCGCGGCGCGCGTTACTCCACCCGCAGCTTGCAGCGCGTCAAAAAGGCGGCGCGCTCGGCTGCGGCGGCGAAATCCAGCGTTTCGTCGTACAGGATATGCTGTGTTTCCAGCTTGACGCCGCCCAGACGGATGGAACCGTCCACGGCGATATCCGCCGAGGGCAGGGCCTTTTTCACCACGGGGGCCAGCAGCGCCTCGTCGGCACGGCGCAGGCGCACCGTGCATTTGCCGGAAATTTCCGGTGCACGCCTGGCCAGCGCGTCCGCCACGCGCTGGGCATAAGCGGGTGTCCCGGTGTACTCCTCCAGCGCTTCTTCCATTTCGGCAAACAGGCCGTTCACAAGCTGGCTGCGGTACACCAGCAGCTTTTTGCGGTTGTCCTGCTTGACCGAGGCCATTTTGCGGGCCAGACGGTTCTTGGCCTCTTCCCGGTAGGGGATGAGCGGGTCGCCCCGGTGGCCCTCCATCAGCTTGTCAAAGTTGGCGTCCCCCTGGCGCCTGGCGTCGTCGATGATGCGCTGCGCCTGCGTTTTTGCCGCTTCAATGACAGAGTCCTCGAACTCGGAGTATTGCTCCGGCGTTTCCATGCTGCGCACGGCGCGCTGCTGCTCGGCTGCTTTCTTATTCATGCTCGTCACCTCAAATTTTAACGCCCACGACCTCGGAGATATAGCGTTTGATGCTGTCGCCGGGGTTCGAGTCGCTGTGGCGGTCCGGCATTTCGACGATGAGCGGCCGCTTGCGCGTGAGCTTGTATTCAAATACGACCGCGGAGCATTTCGCCACCAGCTTGTCGGTGATGAGCACAAGGCCGATGTCCGGGTCCGCACAGGCCTTGTCCAGCGCCGCGCGCACTTCGTCCTCTTCGTGCACCACGACGCCTCTGACGCCCACCAGCCGCATGCCGGCCAGCGTGTCCACGTTGTCGCTGATCAGGAAATATTTCATGGCTTAAAACTTAGTGATGATGAGGATGGCGATGAGCATGCCGTACAGCGCGATGCCTTCGCCCAGAACCACGAAGATCAGCGCTTTGCCGAAGCTCTTCGGGTCCTCGGTGAGGGCGCCGATGGCGGCGGGCGCGCCGGAACCGACGGCAATGCCGGCGCCGATGCCGGCGACGCCCACGGCCAGGGCGGCGGCGATCATGCCGATGCCCATATTGTAGGTGTTGTACATGTCCCGCTCCGGGATGTCCCCGGTCTTCTGGATCAGATCGAAGATGGGCAGGCGGGGGAAGGTGCTCAGGTCGATCTGGGCGGTGAGCCCCTGGGTCATCATCCGGGGCACATTCTCATAGAAACCGCCGCCGGTGATGTGACTGACGGCATGGATGTCCACCCCGGCCCTCAGCAGGGCCTTCACCGATCTTACATAGATGCGGGTGGGGGCCAGCAGGGCCTCGCCCAGGCTCTTGCCGCCCAGATCCTCACGGGGCGTCTTCAGGTCGGCGTGCTCCAAACACCTTCCGCACAAGGGAGAAGCCGTTGGAGTGGACCCCAGAGGAGGCCAGGCCGATGAGCACATCCGCCTCGCTCAGGCGTCTGCCGTCAATGATCTTTTCCTCGTCTACCAGCCCGACGGAGAAGCCGGCCAGGTCGTACTCCTCCTCGGGGTAGAAGCCGGGCATCTCTGCGGTCTCACCACCCACCAGGGCACACTCCGCCTGGCGGCAGCCCTCGGTGATGCCGGAGACG
>ENA-ORUF01003704-ORUF01003704.1-human-gut-metagenome-genome-assembly--contig:-NODE-3704-length-10798-cov-3.008284_pt1 | contig 10798 bp, 7 predicted proteins | sample MGYA00242077_ERZ509203 | MGnify/ENA primary metagenome ERZ509203 (study PRJEB26280, sample SAMEA2338834) | human gut metagenome | biome: human gut; feature: human-associated habitat; material: faeces...
GACTTCATTCATGCCAGGGCTGCAAACCAATTTGCGAAAAATTCTTGACACTACCTTCACCGCAAGGCCATTAACTTTGGCGCTTACAAAGCCGCCCGTAGGATTCCCCCACGGGCGGCACGCTTTTTACCTATTCAAAAATATATTTTCATTTTTCCATGACTTCTGACATTAAGCTGTTCTGGAAGATCAGGCAATCCTTGCACTTATCAAATCGTATTTCTGTTCGTCCATCATGGAGGCTTTGAACTTTAGTGCTACTAATTTTCTGTACTTCTTATAGGAAGAAGTACAGACGCTTCCTCCACGACATATTCAATTGTTCAAGCAATCTAAACAGTTGATTACAGTTGCTATATTCTTCATTTTTAAGCCAGACTTTCCTAATATATTATTTATATTCTGTGCAAATTGACTGGCATTATAATCACCATTGATATATACCAAAATCAGTTTTGTTTTAGCTCGTGTAGAAGCAACATAATGGTTATAAACATCTTCTTCACTTGCCAGCCTATAGTCAGATACAAATAAAACCACTTGTTCAAACTCCAACCCTTTCGAAGAATGAAAGGTAATCGCAATTCGCTTCAATTGGTCCATATTGAATGCGGGATGAAACTTAGGGTCACAAATTGTTTCATATGTTTTTTTGCAATGTTCTTCTTTGGTATCGTAACCCAAATAACCTGCAATCAATTCAACCTGCTTTACGAAAGCAACTGTATCCTCTTGCTTTATGCACTCATACAAAAGGCTAAGAGATTTTTTTATGTAATTCAAAATTCTTTTATTTCCAATTACCTCATTAGGTATTTCATCTCTAAAATCATAAACTGAATATTTTGGAAGAATAAAATACTTGGCAATCGCATTGTAAAGCCATGCTGCATCTGTAGTTATTTCTGAAATGGGTGTCTGTGGAATGTAGGTAAACTCCATGTCTCCATCGCTTAATGCCTTAGCTCCCGCTTCTGCGTTAGCTTTGCTATATCGCAACAATGCACATTTCTTATTGGGGTCTAAATGTTGTGTTACGGAAGCAACCCAATTTGACATTGTCGTGCATATCACAATTACGGAAGAGAGGTCATCAACAACTTTATAGAGCTCCCTCGTTTCATCACAGAGCAAATTCGAATAATTCTGTATCTGTTGGCAGGAGCGGAAATTATCTCTCATAAACTTTTTTGAAAAATCTTCCCTGTCCCAAATGCTCATAAAAGCTTTTGGATATGCACCACGCCATATATAGATTGATTGCTTTTCATCGCCTACTACAAAAGTATCTATGTTTAGAATTTCACAGATGAACATAAATAATGCATGCATATCCTTATCGCAGTCTTGATATTCGTCTACATAGATTTTGAAATACTTAGCCTTTAAATACAATTGACACGCCTTTGATTTCTGTAAAATCTCTAATGCAAGTTGGAATATGAAGTTCTCCTTGCTATTTGCATATGAGCAGAGGATTTGTTCATCCTTTATTTTTGACAATCCTTCTGCAAACGTTTTTACCTTTACAGAATAATCTGTACTCATATCCAACTTATAAGCTCTTCCAAACACATCTTTCATGAAAGGCTTGATGATTTCTTCGATTGCAAAACTATTATTCGTTCCAATGAAATGATTGCTTGTATCGATAGTTAATCGATCTTTGATTTCAGCAGCCGCCTTAATTGTAAATGTAATTGCAGCAACTGCTTTATGCGTGTGGCAATGAGCTATATCATATTCAATTTTAGATACCATAGTATGAGTTTTTCCGGTACCGGCACTCGCTCTTACTATTAGATTTCCCGGTAATTCTACGATTTCTTTTTGTATAGGAGATAGCATTATGGTGTTACCTCCTTTAAACAAGCGAAATTATAGTGTTCAAAAATGCGGGCACAGTCCTCTGGAGTAAGCTTTTCAACAAGTTCTACCATGTGATTATTCTTGGCATCTTGTAAATATCCAATTACATCTCCGCCTGCTTGAGGAAGATATTCAACCATTTTATCATGGAGGACTTCATCCAAATCTTCTTCCAAACTACATCTCGACAAATATAACGCATGTTCTTTTCTAATTTGATCCAGAGTTTCTCTGTTGCTGTCATATAGCTTTCGTTTTGCTTCCACGCCGCTTTCGTCAATAGGTTCCGTAGGAAGAAGATTTTCACCGATATAGTTGTTCAGTCTGGAGAACCCCAGTACACTATATTTTTCCTTGCCCTTGATTTTTCTTAAATCATTGTCGGTCTTGATAATGTTATCAATCTCTAATGCATCTAATATTTCAAAATATGGTCTAAATCCAAAGCCACCAACAGGAAGTATATAAATACCATCTGCTTCAAAAAATGGGTTTAGTTCTGACAAAATCTTACCGAACAATACATTTTCAGAAGGCCCTTCAACAAGTAATACCTTATCTGCGAACACTGCTTCTACCAATCCACGATTCAGCATTTTTCTTTGGGTCTTAAACTCTGCTGGTACATTATAGAGCGCACTTTTGCTCATAATCTTATCAGCATTATATATGCGAATCAGATTTACACGATCCATTTCTGCCAACACGTAAGGGGAATGGGTCGTCATAAACAAATACTGATATTTTTCATCGTGGAAGAGAATATGTGACAGTGCAATTTGCATAGATCTGTGCAAATGATTTTCTGGTTCTTCAATCAGGAAAAGATTGATCTTCTTTTCTTCTTCCGCTTTCGACAACAAGTCAAAAATAGCATATACCAGTAACTTTTTTCGCCCTTCACCAGAAGTTGGGTATAGTGAATTATCGGAATCCTGCTTAATGTACGGCACAATATTAGAGTATAAGCCCTTCACCGCAATTTCTGATTTGACAGATACGGAGACATCTTCGTGTCTGTATTTTTTGTATTCAGGTGCAATTCTCTCCTCAAATGCTTTAATACCAGACAGACCAGAAATCTGGGTGTTTAGATCGACACAGGCTTTCTGTATGTTTTCTAAAATTTCTTTATCCTGCTCTTTGTCATTTACGAGCAATGTATTAGCATTTTTCTTAAACAAAGTATAGAGATCAACATATGCGTCAATGTAGAATACATTAAAAACATAATCAATGTCGAAGAATGTTCCATGAACTTTCATTTCTTCAAGATCTTCGACATCTCCGCCCCAATACAAAACAGGTATACCAACCAATTCTTTCTCGTCATAAGTAGCGTTTACCTTGATATAGACCTTGTCTTGTCCTGAAAGAATAGCGCCCTTCAATTTAGCACGAAGCTTCTGGCTATCGCCATCTTCGGTGTCTCTGATATCTATTGAGACAACGATTTCTATTGGTGTATTGGTGTTCTTTTTGTAATAATCTGTATCAATGAAATTTTGCCTTCTGATATCTTTATCGAACAAAAACCTCAATGCATACAGAAAGTTGGTCTTTCCAACATCATTCATTCCAAAAAGAACATTTTTGTTCGTTAGATCAATTGTTATATATTCAAAATTCCTAAAATTTTTTATTGTTACTGCATCAAATTTCATAATATTCCACCTCGAGAGTTCTTCTGAATTTACCAATGGGTCGCTGTTCATTGGAGGACAGGGTTAGAACGGGAATATAATAATCGCCAATGCGTTCATACCAAAGGCCATCTCTCATCATAAATGTGTTTCTTCAATCTCAGCCATAGTATTGAGCTCCTTATTCTGGTATTAGAATCCACAAGTCTGACTTTCCAGAAATATTGGCAAATCTTTAGTAAATTTGAGATTGAAACACAAAAAGCGCTTAAAGATGGGGATTATAAGACAATATGAGACTTTTTATCATACCAGGTAAATCCTGCCGTGACACATAAAAAGCATCTTTTTCACGCAGATTGAACTCCGAAACTTTATTATTGTCTGCATTATACCAGCATTTTTCAGTTTGGTCGAGAGAGATTTACAGACGAGCCACTTTCCAACAGGCAAAGAGTACAAAAACCTCTGAAATCAGACGATTTCAGAGGTTTTTGGTCCGAGTGGGGAGACTCGAACTCCCGGCATCTTGCTCCCAAAGCAAGCGCGCTACCAACTGCGCTACACCCGGTTATAGAATTTTTAGATGTGGTCAAACATGTGGTCAACGCCGATTTTTGACCAGTTACCGGCGAGGTGGAAAGTGCTGTCAGCCCAGGCGTCCCAAGGGTTTTCAGGTTTTCCGAGAACTACGGCTCGAACCCGAGCCACACGCACCCAAAGCAAGCGCGCTACCAACTGCGCTACACCCGGATCTCTCATACAACTCAAGAGAAAGTATAGTGTCACAATCTATCTGGAGGCGTCTGTGAGAGGGGACTTACCTAGTATAGTATATTTTGAAAAAGATTGCAAGAGGTTGATTGAATATGTTAGAATATTTCTGGAACAAATCTGAGAGGTGACAATCTATGCGCATGAGAAAAAAGCCGAATCTGATCCCACGGATGGAGCGCTGCGCTCGTTTTTTGATCCAGGAGCCGGAGAAACAGCGTGGACGCTGGGGGGAGCTGAAGACGGATGCGGAGCAGGTCTGGCTGGAACTTGGCTGCGGTAAGGGACGGTTCACTGCAGAAACTGCAGCGCAGAACCCCAATGTGCTCTATCTGGCTGTGGAGCGAGTACCGGACGCCATGATTGTGGCCATGGAGCGCTGTGCACAGCTAGGACTGACTAACGTGTTTTTTGTAGATGGTGATGCGGCCAGGCTGCGGGAGTATTTTGCTCCGAATGAGATCGACCGCCTGTTCATCAACTTCTGCGATCCCTGGCCCTCCAACCGGCATGCCAGGCGGCGGCTTACGCATCAGAATTTCCTTGTTCTGTACCGCGGAGTACTCCGTACTGGTGGGCAGATCCATTTTAAGACGGACAACCGGGACCTGTTTGAATACTCCCTGTTTCAGTTCCCCAAGGCGGGTTATGCGCTTTCGGAAGTGACCAGGGATCTCCATGCGGAAGGAATCCAGGGTGTAATGACCGACTATGAGGAAAAATTCCACAACCTTGGCACAAAAATCAACCGCTGTGTGGGGACGAAGGAAGTGATGGATCCAGAGCCGGAGTATCAACCTGTGCCAGGCCCAGATGCTCGGGCGGCACTGGGATCAACAGATGAGGAGCAAATAGAAGACTAAAGAAATAAAATGCGGAAGCGCTGCCCTGTACGAGATGTGCGGGGCAGCGCTTTTAAATGTATTATACAGGGTTCACGGAAGTGTCAGGATAGGAGGAGTATAGAATTTTTAGGGCGATAGGTGTGACCACGGCGGATACAATAATCAGCAAGATGACTGCGGGGAAATAAGCGGCATTCATCAGTCCTACCGCCAGCCCCTTCTGGGATACAATAAGGGCAACTTCGCCTCGATTCATCATCCCAACGCCGATTTTCAGGGCATCTTCCTTTTTAAAACGGCAGATCCAGGCCATAAGGCCACAGCCTACGATTTTAGAGAGCAGCCCTACGACCAAAAAGGCCAGAGAGAACGCCAAAATTGAGGTGTCAAAGGCACTGATGTCCGTACTGATGCCAACTGATGCAAAAAACAGGGGGCCGAACATCGTATAAGAGTTGACATCCAGGCGCCGCTCAATATCGCCGGAGTCCCGCAGCTTGGACAAAACCAGGCCGGCCACATAGGCTCCAGTGATGTCCGCGATCCCAAAAAATTCCTCCGCCAGATAAGACATGATAAAGCAGAAGGCCAGTCCCAGAACGGTCAGTCGTTTGGTTTTGGGGTGGCGGAGGCTCATACGTTCAAAGACTTGGTAGACCAGATAGCCAACCACTCCGGAAAAGAGGAAAAAAAGCCCAGTGTCCGTCAGTACCTTGGCGGGGGAAGTGGATGCATCCTTGAAGCCGGTGATTACAGTTAAGACGATGATGCCCAATACATCATCGATAATGGCAGCGGAGAGAATAGTGGTTCCAACCCGAGTTTTGAGATGCCCCAATTCCCGCAGTGCTTGGACTGTGATAGATACAGAGGTAGCGGTCAGGATACAGCCCATAAACAGTGCATGATAAAACGAGTCGGAGGCGAATCCATCAAATCCATAGAAGGCGATATACAGTGCGGTGCCCGCTGAAAGAGGAAGAAGAACTCCGCATATTGCAACCAAAAGAGCAATAGGGCCGCTTTTGATGATTTCATCGATGTCTGAATCCAGACCAGCGCTGAACATCAGAAGCACCACACCCAACTCAGCCATCTGAGTCAGAAAATCAGAGGGCTGCACCAGCCCCAGAAGGCAGGGTCCTATAAGCAGGCCAGCCAAAATTTCTCCCGCTACCTGAGGCGCTTTCCATTTACGGGCAAGCAGCCCCATATACTTTCCAACGACCAAGACCACCGCAATATCCCGAAAAATCACATAATCCAATGCAATCCCACCTTGCTAAGCTGATCTTATAGCGCCGCTGTCCTGAGGCAGCGCGGCGGCGATCTCAGCTCTAAAGTTAAAATGTGCGTTCCGCTGTTTATGATAGCCGTCCCTTGCTGGGAAGTCAACGGCTCTCCCCGTTCAGATTTTGTATATTTTTTGCGGAACACAGGGATAAATGCTGATTTTTCAGAGTGGTGTAATGTCTGGAAGGCTGGAAACATAGCGACGGAGTTCTGCTTCAAACTTACGGATCACATCTTCCTTCTGAGTCTGGTGATCTTTGGGTTTCAGCAAGTAGCAGGTTCGACAGGGCGGTTTTGGCAGGATTCGGCTCAAATGCAGGTCGTTATTGCCATAGTACTTAAAAATGCTAGTTGGAACGATACTGAAGCTGTTCGGAAGCCGAAGTAAATCTGGGATGATTTCTGTGGTATCTGTTACCATAATTGGAAGCTCGAGAGGGTTCATCAGACGGTCGTGCCATTCAACAAAGCGTGGTCCCCAGTCAAAATAGATCTCATTACTCCGCTTCAGCTCCCTCAAATCCACTTGGTCCGGATAGTTGGAAACACTTTTGCTGCTGATCAGGTAGAGCGGCTCGTCGAAGATGGGGGTTGCTTCTACATATCGGGAGTAAAATACTCGGGGGCAGATACCGACATCTGCCTCCCTATTTTCCAGCATGGAAATGATACGATCGGTCCAGTGGGTAGACAGTGTGATTGACAATCGATGATTGGTAAGAAGTTCCAGGTAAAAACCTTTTAAAACATGGTGCGTCAGACTGATAACCGAAGAGACCCGCAACACTTCAGTCACTGATCCGCTGCTCCAGTCTAAGACCTGACGCTCCAGATCAATATATCGTTTGGCAAACTCGGCAAATTCTTCTCCCTTCCTGGTTAGGCTGATCCCCTTTTGTCCTGGGCGCCGTTCCACAAGTTTTACATTTAATTCACTTTCCAGCTTTGCCAGTCGGTTGCTCACTGCGGACTGAGAGATGAACATGGACTCGGCGGTTTTGGTGAAGCTGCGTGTCTTCACAACATTTACATAAGTTTCCAAAATTTCTAGATTCATGTTGCACTCCAAATATCTCTGATAGATATATTATATATCTATAATATTCGTTTTACAAGATAATTTCTGTATGATATAGTAGGGGCACAGAAAGCACAGCGGACATTTTTATGCAAAGATCACCAATTAGGAAAAGCAGCTTTGGTACCGGCAGCCTGAGGTTTGTATTGGTGTCCGCTGTATGGACTGCCTGTATGGCGGGAGAGGCGCGCGACTCTTGTTCTGTATTTGACTTCCGGAATTTTTGCTACACCACCGGTGTGGCAGCGGAAGAGAGATCCAGAAACCAAGCGAAGTGTTGTGAAAAACAGGAGGTTCGCAGATTTATGCTGAAAAAATTAAACTCGATTGCCCTGTGGAAACAGATTGTTGTAGCCATTGTGCTGGGAGCGGCTTATGGTTTGCTGCTCCCGCAGGCTGTCCCGTATATCACATTTCTCGGAGACATTTTCCTCAGATTGCTTAAAATGCTGATTGCGCCCCTGGTATTGTTTACATTGGTCAGTGGTGTTTGCAAAATGGGAGATGTGCGTCAGCTGCGTACGGTAGGAGTCCGCATTGTTGTCTATTATCTCATCAGCAGTGCGATTGCGGCCGCTATTGGTATGGGCGTCGCCTTGATCAGCCAGCCCGGTCGAGGTGTGACGGATCTTTTGGGGTCCGAAGCTGGTGAAGCGGTTTCCTATAATTTCCTGGAGAATTTGATTTCTTGGGTTCCTACCAATATTTTTGAAGCGCTGACCACTGGTAACACGCTTCAGATCATCGTATTCTCCATTTTGCTGGGCGTTGTGCTGCTGTTTATTGGCGACTCTGCGGAACAGTTGATCCGTGTCGTTCATCAGGCGGCGGATGCAATGGTGAAAATGACCGACTTGATTATGAAAATTTCTCCACTCGGTATTTTTTCCCTCATCGCCCAGATGATGACCAGTATCAGCAATGATATGCTGCTTCAGGTGCTGAATTTTATCGTTACCGACTATGTCGCCTGTCTGCTTGTCATCTTTATCCTGCAGCCCCTGGCGGTTAGCTTCTTCACCAAGGAGAGTCCACTCAAGTTTGTGAAGAATATTACTTCACCGATCGTGGTGGCAGCATCCACTACATCCTCTGCTGCCACACTCCCCACAGCCATTCACTGTGCCGAGAAGGACCTTGGTGTACCAGAAAATATCTATGGGTTTACGCTTCCTCTAGGCAATACCTGCAATATGAATGGAATGGCAGTTGTGCTGGGCGTGATCGCTGTCTTTGCGTCTAACCTCTATGGGTATCCTATGACTGCATCTTCCCTGATTCAGTTTGTCTTTATGGGACTGGTCCTGTCTGTTGGCTGCGCTGGAGTTAAGGGAGCTGGAATTGTTATGTCCACCGTTCTTCTTCAGACGCTTGGGATGCCGCTGACTCTGATTCCCATCCTGGCTGCGATTTGGCCCGTTGTGGATCCTGCGCATACGACCGGAAATATTACTGGAGATCTGGCTGGAACAACCATTGTTGCCAGTTCTCTTGGAAAACTGGATCGGGATACCTTCCGTGCCTGATTTGGGGACGTAATCTGATAATTTCTAGAAACTGAGACAAATCTTCCCTGTTTCCTAGAAATATACCATCGCAGTAAATTGTTTCTACGATTACATTACATTATATCGAGTCCAGGAGGATGATTATATGACACTTCAAGAAAAATTTGCTAGATTGGGCACTGATAACGCCCCCGGCCAGGAGGGCCTTCAGAAGGATGAAGCTCTGCCCATGATTGGGGACAAGCTGGAGGGACCAGCGGTTGACTTCTCCCACGGCGATGTCAACGCCCACACTCCCATCCCCGGCAGCCTGGAGACTTTTGTGAAGCAGTATGCTGTGGAAGGGACCTATCAGGCCTACACAGAGTACCGGGGTAAGGGAACCATTCGCCAGTATCTGGCAGAGAAGCTGGCGGAATACAGCGGCGCTCCGGTAGATCCTGATACGGAGATCATTCTGACTCCCGGAACTCAGGGCGCACTGTTTCTGGCGATGGGGTCGCTGGTATCCCGTGGGGATAAGGTGGCCATTGTGGAACCGGATTATTTTGACAACCGGAAGCTGGTTGAGTTCTTTGAAGGGGAGATCGTCCCCATTCAGATGCGCTGGCAGGAGGTGGAGCGCAACTCCGGCATTGACCTGGAGCAGCTGGAAGAAGCATTCAAGAGCGGAGTTAAGCTGTTCCTTTACTCCAACCCCAACAATCCCACTGGCGTTGTTTACTCTCACGAAGAGGTTGCTGCCATTGGCCGTCTGGCAAAAAAGTACAATGTGGCAGTTTTGGCAGATGAGCTTTATAGCCGGCAGATTTTTGATCCTGATCAGTCCTATACCCATCTGCGTGCTCTGGAGGAGAAGCCTGATCAGCTGATTACCATCATTGGCCCCTCCAAGACAGAGTCCCTCAGCGGGTTCCGCCTGGGTGTTGGCTACGGAAACGCAGAAATCATTACCAGAATGGAGAAGCTTCAGGCTGTGGTCTCGCTCCGTTGTGCCGGCTACTGCCAGGCTGCGTTTCTGAACTGGTTCTCTGAGCCTGAGGGCTGGATGGAGCAGCGTATTGCCGAACATAAGCGTATCCGGGATGATTTGATGGAGGTTATTAATCGCTGCCCCGGCTGCTGGGCACGTCCTTCGGAGGGCGGCAGCTATCTCTTCCTGCGGCTCCCGCCGCTGAAGATCGACATCTTCCAGTTTGTCAAACTCTGCCGCATTCAGGCCAATGTCACGGTCACTCCGGGGACAGAGTTCGGTAAACAGTATGATAATTTTGTCCGGATGAACTTCTCCCAGGATCATGATAAGGCTGTGTCCGCAGTAGAAAGAATTTGTAAGATGGTTGAGAGGTATCGCGCATGAGTACGAATCAGAATCCAATCCCCCAGGGAAAGTATGTCCCTGCTACCCGGGGCAGCCGCATGATCTTTACGGCCGGTATGACTCCGCGGAATAACGGTGTGCTGATTTTTTCCGGTAAGGTAAAGGCTGAGGAGCCGCTGGAGACCTATCGGGACGCCGTCCGCCAGGCTGCTGCAAACTGTCTCACCGCTGCCCGGAATACGCTGGCAGAGGGAGAGCAGATCCAGAAGCTGCTGTATATGACGGTGTACATCAACGGTGAGGCAGGCTTCAGCTCCCATGCAAAGCTGGCGGACTTTGCCTCCGAGTACCTGGTGGAGGAATTGGGTGACGCCGGGATTGGCAGCCGGGCTGCCATCGGGATCGCTTCCCTCCCGGGAGAAGCCCCTGTGGAGGTCCAGATGGTTCTGATGACCTCTGAACCGCAA
>ENA-ORUF01003708-ORUF01003708.1-human-gut-metagenome-genome-assembly--contig:-NODE-3708-length-10787-cov-2.108833_pt1 | contig 10787 bp, 7 predicted proteins | sample MGYA00242077_ERZ509203 | MGnify/ENA primary metagenome ERZ509203 (study PRJEB26280, sample SAMEA2338834) | human gut metagenome | biome: human gut; feature: human-associated habitat; material: faeces...
CTTCTTTCATTCTCTGCTTTTTTGTTTTATTTGAATGATTTATTTCATTTTCATTTCATTCTTTTGTTGTTTTTATTTCATTTTTGAAATATTTCATGCTCCTATATTTCCAGTATCTCTTTACAAATCCGTTGTTTTTTTCTATACTTTGATTAACAATATCGTTCATAAATGAGAGAAATCATTCATCTTTTTTTCTATCATTTATGAAATTCAAATCTATTTCAAAGGGGAAATGACCTATGAAATTATCCAGCGCCGCTCCTGGGGGCCAGGCGGCAGATATCGTTATTTTCGCAGCCTCTGAAACCTTCGCCCAGACTGCCAGGGAACTGATTCTGGAACGCCGTCTGGAGAATCACATTACAGTCACAGAAGCCACCGGAGAGAGAACCTTAAAGCTTGCTCTCCAGTTTGCGAGGGAGGGAAGCCGCGTCTTCATCAGCAGAGGGCGGAACACAAAGCTGATCGAGCGGCACGTCTCCGTTCCGGTCATCAACGTGCCGTACCTCTGCGAGGAAATTTACAGTTCCTTTCTGGCGGCCGGGGCGCCTCCTGAGAGGGTGGCCATGGTGGGCTTCGACCGGGCCTACAATATTATGAAAACCTTCCGCCGCATCTCCGGCCTGGACGTGCAGCTCATCGAACCTCAGTCCCCCGGCACTGTCATCAAAGAGCTGAGAGAAAAGCTTCGGCCTGGAACAGAGGCGTTAATCGGAGGCTTTTCTGTCAAGCGGGCTATCTCCGAGATTCAGGATCTGGGCCTGCGCCACATTCCTCTGACTGTGGAGCCGTCCAATATCTCCCTGGCCATTGACAGCGCGTTAAATATCCTGGCCTCCATGGATCGGAAGGACGAATTCCTTACCACCATTTCCACTACCATCAACAGGATTTCCAATGCTGTGATGAATTTCGACGTAAACGGAAAGCTCCTCTTTTCCAACGCCAGGGCGGATCACATGCCCCAGTCTGTCAAAAAATATCTGTTTACCGGAGAAGCGGCCTTTTATCTGGAGCTGGACGGCAGAACGCCTGCCGATTCCCGCACCGCGCCGAAAAAGGAGCAGATTCTCCATGTGGGATACGATACCTATGTGGCCGAATATCTTCCTGTCATCGTCAATAAAAGACTGAAAAGCATTGTAGTGATTGTTTCCAGCGAAAACAGCATTCAGATGGCCGAAAAACGGCTGCGCCTGAGCCAGAGCAAGAGGGGCTACACGGCCAAAAACCACTTCCACGATATGATCGGAAACAGTCCTGTTTTTCAGGAAACCATACAGCTGGCGAAAAAATACGCCCGTTCCCAGAGCTCTGTGCTGATCACAGGGGAAACCGGAACGGGAAAGGAGCTGTTTGCCCAGAGCATCCACAATGCCAGCTCCCGCTGCAGCGAGCCGTTTGTAGCCATCAACTGCGCGGCCCTTCCTCAGTCTCTCCTGGAGAGCGAACTGTTCGGATATGTGAAGGGCGCTTTCACCGGAGCCAGCAAAGAGGGGAAAATGGGTATCTTCGAGATGGCTCACAGAGGAACCGTATTTCTGGACGAGATTGGGGAAATGGATTTAAACGTGCAGGCCAAGCTTCTGCGCGTGCTTCAGGAGCGGGAGGTCTGCCGCCTGGGAGACGATAAAATCATTCCGGTGGATATTAGGATTATCAGCGCCACCAACAAGGATCTGGAAGAGCTGGTGCGCCAGAAGCTGTTCCGGGAGGATCTGCTCTACCGCCTGAACGTGCTGGAGCTGCGCCTGCCTCCTCTGCGGGAGAGAACCGGCGATATTCCCCTGCTGATCAAGGCATACAACGGAAAGCAGAACCATCCTGTCACCTTCCTTCCAGAGGCAGTCCGGCTTTTAGAGGCCCAGCCCTATCCCGGAAATATACGTCAGCTCTTCAATCTGCTGGAGCGGACGATTACGCTGTCCGACGGAGATATGATAGAGGCGTCCCAGCTGGCAAACATTCTCCACCTTCCCTTCTCCAGCGCTTTGCCGGACTGCGGTTCAAAAGAACCGGCCTTCCCGGATCCCGCTTCAGAGGCCTCCTCTTCCGGCTGCAGCGTTTCCTCCCTCGATTCGGCCATGGTTCTCTGCGAAAAAGAACGCATTCTGGAAACGCTTCGCAAAAACAGAGGACGCAGAAGGGAGACGGCAGAGCAGCTTAACATCAGCCCGGCTACTCTCTGGAGAAAAATGAAAAAGTACGACATTTTTTAGCCGGCTTTCAAAAAATCAAGGGCAGAATTCCATTTTCCGGATTCTGCCCCTGATTTTTGTGCATATTGTATACATTTCTACAGTTTTCTTCATGTTTTTACAAATTTAGTCACGTTTTTTCTCACTCTCTCCCTTTTCACTTTTACCTTTTTATAGTATTATATTTTTTATCGGCCTTTTAACACGGCATTTTGCACAAATTTTGGGAGGTATTACGTATGACAACTATTTTTCTAGGCATGGGACTGCTGCTGCTCACGCTGGCCGGCTTTTCTCTGTTCAGCATGAAAGCTCCGAAAGGCTCTGCAGCCATGTCCGGTCTGGCAAATGCAGCTGTGGCTACCTTTCTGGTAGAGGCAGTTCACAGATACATTTCCGGCGATCTGTTAGGCTCTGCGTTTCTCGGCGAGGTAGGCTCTGTATCCGGAAGCCTGGGCGGAGTCGCTTCCGCTATCCTGATTCCTATCAGCATGGGGGCCAATCCTCTGTTCGCGGTTGTAGCGGGCGTTGCAGTGGGAGGCTACAGTATCCTTCCGGGCTTTGTAGTCGGATATCTGATCGGCTTTATTGCTCCTGTGATTGAAAAGCACCTTCCAGCCGGCCTCGACACCATTCTGGGCGCTCTGCTTCTGGCTCCCATCGCCAGAGGCATTGCCTTTCTCACCGATCCGGTTGTCAACGCGGCTATGGGATATATCGGAAATACGATCACCGCTGCCACCGACCAGTCCCCTGTCCTGATGGGATTTCTCTTAGGCGGAATTATTAAGATGATCTGTACGTCGCCGCTAAGCTCCATGGCGCTCACCGCCATGCTGGAACTGACCGGGCTTCCCATGGGAATCGCAGCTATCGCCTGCTTCGGAGGTTCCTTTACCAACGGAATCATCTTCGCCCAGTTAAAGCTGGGAAAACCAAGCAATATCGCGGCCGTTATGCTGGAGCCCTTAACCCAGGCCCACATCATTACGCGCCACCCCATTCCCATCTACGGATCGAACTTCTTCGGCGGAGGTCTGGCCGGCATCGCAGCGGCTTTGCTCGGCATCGTAAACAACGCGCCTGGAACCGCGTCCCCTATTCCAGGACTGTTAGCTCCGTTTGCCTTTAACCCGCCGGTCAAGGTGCTCATAGCTCTGGCTCTCGGCGCAGTCGGCGGAACCCTGGCAGGTTTTGCCGGAAGCATTGTGTTTAAGAAGTTTACACAGGACGAGGCGTAAAAGAGGTAAATGAAGATTGGAAAAAAGCAGATTTGCCTGTTCTGAGGAATGAGAGATCTGCTTTTTTCTTTAACAAAGGGAACATTTCTGCCATGTATCTTACCAGAGAGGGAGAAGTTTTCCAGCGACTTTCGCTGGAGCGCAGAAAACTTGCTCCCTCTCTGGCATCTATACATCGAAGCGCAGAAACATTCCCTCTTCTATTTTACATACCTATGACTCAACCGAATCTCTGTAGGTTCTGGTCGATTTAATCTCTCCTGTCTTCCACTGGAATTTGCCCAGGAAGCCAAAGGTTATGGACACAATCGGAACAAGCCAGTTAAATACGGCAAACGGCAGGAAGGAAAGCACCGGCACGCCCAGCGTAGCTCCTGCGAAGGCGCCGTCCACGTTCCACGGCACAATCAGGGAGGTTACGGTTCCGCCGTCCTCCAGACACCGGGACAGGGTCTGCGGAAGCATATCCTTCTTCTTGAACTCTCCGATAAAGAGGCGTCCGCCCAGGATAATGGACATGTACTGGCTGGCTGTGATGATATTAAAGAGCACACAGCTGACAACCGTGGAGCAGACCAGCGTTCCCACTGATTTGCTGACGAACTTCATTCTCTCCAAACATACCTCCAGGAAGCCCAGATGCTCTAAAATGCCGCCGTATACCATAGCGATAATACCCAGAGAACAGGTGTAGTTCATATTTAACAGTCCGCCTCGTGAGAGAAGGCTGTCAATGCCAGGATTTCCTGTCTCAGATACGAATCCGCCCTCCATGATGCTGAACAGCTCGCCTAAGGAATATCCCTGGACAACCATTGCAATCAGAGCCGCCGTACCGCCGGAGATCAGAAGGATCGGGAAGGCCGGTTTCTTTAAGATGGCCAGAGTGATAACTAAAACCGGAGGAATTAACGTCAGCAGGTTCAGATTGAAATTCGACTCAAGGGCAGTTAAAATGCTCTGAATGGTATCGCTCTCCGCAGTGCCGGAAAACTTGAAGCCCAGCACCAGAAAAACGGCTAACGCGATGATAATACTGGGTGTCGTTGTGAAAAACATGGCCTTAATGTGGTCAAATACGTCGCCCTCAGCAACGGCCGGAGCCAGATTCGTGGTATCGGAAAGAGGGGACATTTTGTCGCCGAAAGCAGCTCCGGAAACGATAGCTCCGGCTGTCATGGCCGGATTTACGCCCAGTCCCATTCCTACGCCCATCAGAGCCACACCGGCTGTTCCGATGGCGGACCAGGAGGAACCGGTTGCCAGTGAGGTCAGCATACAGGCCAGACAGGCGGTAGCTAAGAACATGGATGGGGAAATAATTTTCAGTCCCCAGTAGATAATCATAGGCACCGTTCCGCTGGCAATCCACGCTCCCATCAGAGCTCCGATGCTGTAGAGAATCATGGCCGTCGGAATCATCAGCTCGCCGCCGCGTATAATGGCCTTCTCAATTTTGCTCCACGGACATTTCTCAATTTTCAGCACAAGCAGCGTTACTCCCAGAGACGCCATCATGGCGACGTGCATCTTCTGGTCAAAGAAGAAAATGGACACTGCCATGAAGACGATCAGAGACACGACGCAGATCACGGCTGCGCCGAAGGACGGTCTGAATTCCGCTCCGGAAGCGCCTGCATCGTTCACGTCCGCCTTAGGTTTTGGGTTAGGCTCGTTTTTCTTACTCATAAACATCCTCCTTAATAAATAGCTTTTATCTTTTTATGATTTCCGGTAGACTGTCCGTCCTCCCAGAATCGTTTCCTCTACAAAAATATCCCGAAGCTTTTTCGGATCACACTGGGTAGGATCCTGGGACAAGATCACGAAATCCGCCAGCTTTCCCGGCTCCAGGGATCCCTTCACGTTCTCCTCAAAGGAAGCGAAGGCTCCGTTTATGGTAAAGCCCCGCAGCATCTGATCTACGGTCAGCTTTTCCTCAGGCATCCAGCCCCCTTCCGGATATCCGTGGTAATCGCAGCGGTTGACTCCCACGAACAGGCTGTCAAAGGGGTTCAGGGAATCTACCGGGCAGTCGGAGCTCATGGTATACGCCACTCCCATATCGCACAGCGTTCTGTAATTATAAGTAGACGGCAGACGTTCTGCTCCCACCCGGCTCTCTGTAATGTGCAGATCGCTGTTTAAGCACACTGGCTCCATGTAGGCGATAATATTCTGATCCTTAAACCGCCTGATGAGATCCGGCTGGGTAATCTGCAGATGAAGAATGCCGAAGCGGGCGTCGCGGTCCGGCCTTTCCTTCTGGGCCTTTAAGAAAGCGTCCATGCACATCTCCATGGCGCCGTCTCCAATGGCGTGGCACACAACTCCCATCTTCGCCTGGTGGGCCGTCACAACCAGCTCGTCAAGCTCTTCCTGGGTAAATACGGCGATTCCTCTGGTATCCGGCGCGTCCGCATAGGGCGCTCTGAGGTAGGCGCTCCGGCCGCCTAAAGATCCGTCTGTCAGAAGCTTTAACGGGCCCGCCTGCACCATAGGCGTATCATGGCGCTTTGCAATTTCCTCCTTGATAAACTCCTTCAGCCTGTCAATCTGAGGCAGAAGACACTGCTCGCGGATTCTGACGTTCAGCCGCCCCTCCTGCTCCAGCTCCCGGTAAGCCCTCATCACCTTTCTCCAGTCCTTATCAGAAAAGGTCTCGAAATCGTCGGAGTGCATGGTGGTAAGCCCCAGGGAAGAGGCGATGGAAATGGCATTTACCAGCATCTCCTTAATTTCTTCCACCGACTTTTCCGGTATAATGCTGTAGACCAGGTAGCGGGCCGTCTCCTTCAAAAGTCCGGTCAGATTTCCATTCTCGTCCCGCTCAATTTCGCCGCCCTCCGGATTTTCGCTGTCCTTCGTAATTCCCGCCAGGGATAAAGCCATGGAGTTGGCCACCACCATGTGCTCGCAGACTCTCGTAAACACAATCGGATGTTCCGTGCTGACAGCGTCCAGATCCGCAATCGTGGGATTTCTCTTCTCCTCGAAAAAGGTCTGGTTCCAGCCTCTTCCAAGCACCCAGGTTCCCAGCGGAATCTGTTTTTCCCGTATGTACTCCCGGCTGGCCTCTACCAGCTCTTTTAACGATTTCATCGGTGCGCAGTCGATCTTTGTAAGGCTGTAGGCATAGTTGAGCAGGTGGACATGGCTTTCAATAAAGCCGGGCATCACGGTTTTTCCGCCCAGATCGGCGATCTCAGCCTCTGGAAACGCCCGTCTCAGCTCCTCCTCTTCGCCCACCTGAACGATGCGGTCCCCCTCCACTGCCATCGCTCCCGCCCGGCTGCCCTCTGCATCCATGGTGAGAATGACGCCGTTTTGATAGAGTTTCATGTATTATCCTCCATTCTGCAAAATATAGTTTTATAACCCGATGTCTATGAATAAAGCAACTTTTATGCCACACCTGAGAAGGCCTGTATTACTGCCAAATCAGGAAACGATTTCCATTTTTTTCTAACAATATATTAGATTTTCTATTATTCTTCTTCGGAATACAGAAAATTTTCGCTTAAATTTTTGCACAATCCTGTAGAAAGCAAAAACATTTGCGGCATCATGGCTTTTATGCTACACTGAACCCAAAGAAATGTCAGGAGAGGGGAAAACTATGATTACAAATGCTCTAGTCCAGGCCAGACAGCTGTACGAGGACACAGACGGGGTGCTAGTCTGCGACAAATACGGCTATGTAGAATATCTGAAATGGTTTCACGAGGGTTTTTTATCGGACGAAGCCATCGGCATGCACGTGACGGAGGTGTACCCGGAGCTGGACAACCAGACCAGCTCTATTATGCGGGTGATTGAAAGCGGGGTTCCCCGCTTTGACGAACGGCAGGTGATCCACAACTGCAAGGGGGAGCTGTTGGACATCGTATCGTCCACCATTCCGCTCTTAGCCGGAAGCGAGGTCGTGGGGGCTATGACCTCCACCATTTTTTATGACAAATACAGGGCCGGGAAGGGGCTTCCCAAGCGGCGTCAGGGAGAGCTGTATACTCTGGACGACATTATTTCCCAGGACCCCATTATGATCGCCCTGAAGGAGCGGTGCGCCCTGATCGCCAACAATGATTCTCCCGTGCTTCTCTACGGGGAGACGGGAACGGGAAAGGAGCTGTTCGCCCAGTCTCTGCACACCTGCTCCCACCGGGCCAAAAAGCCTTTTATCTCCCAGAACTGCGCGGCGATCCCGGAATCGCTTCTGGAAGGCTGCTGTTCGGCACGGAAAAGGCTGCATATACAGGTGCAGAGCGCCGCGCGGGCCTGTTCGAGCAGGCGGACGGCGGTACGCTGCTGCTCGATGAGATCAATTCCATGGATATTTCCATGCAGGCCAAGCTTCTGAAGGCCATAGAGGAACAGCAGGTCCGGAGAATCGGAAGCGCGAAAAGCACCCATTTCCACACCAGAATTATCTGCGCTATGAACAAAAGCCCCGCCGAGGTGCTGCGGGCCGGGCTGATGCGCACGGATCTGTTCTACCGAATCTGCGTGGTGAGAATCGACATTCCGCCTCTGCGGGACAGAAAGCCGGACGTGATGATACTCACCGACTATTTTATCAATCATTTCAACCGGACTATGGGAAAATCCATCCGGGGCGTCAGCGCGCTGGTGAAGATGACCTTTCAAAACTATAACTGGAAGGGAAACGTACGGGAGCTGAAAAATACCCTGGAGTACGCCTTCAATCTCTGCCAGGGCAATATCATCAACATGGGCGATCTGCCCGATATTCTGCAGGAAGATCTGGAACCTCAGATCTTTCCTCAGGAAAATTCCGGCTGTTTCCCAGGGCCGTCCCTGCCGGCAGCTCCAGCGCCAGACGGAAGGGTCAGGAAAGGGAAAAACGACATGGAAGAAGCCAGGGCCGGAGAGGGGAACGCCGGACGTCTGGCCGCACGTACAAAAAAGCTCTCCGAAAACAGGGAAGAGAGGACTGGAGAGAGGGAATGCCTTTCCGGTTATTTCTATGATGAACATTTGTCCCTCACCGAAAACACGGCCGCCTACGAAAAAGAAGCCATCCGCCGGGCCCTCGAAAGAACTGACAGCATCACGGAAGCCGCCCGGCTGCTCCGGATTTCCCGGCAGACGCTTTCCTATAAAATCGAAAAATACCGCCTGAATTAATGCAAAATTTTTTGCGTTTTTTATGGCATAAAATTTGCTCTATTACACTGGTATCTATTATTACCTGTATCTGTTAAACACCGGCATACGGAAAGACGCGGACCTGTACGCCGGCACTTCAGGAAGGAGGAATTTTTATGCCGCAGACAACCTTGATTCTTAAAAACGCCTGCATTTACACCATGGACGGCCGTGTAGAGGAAGCCGTCGCCATCTCCGGCGATAAAATCGCAAAGATCGGCTCCAATCAGGAGATGGAAGCATGGCAGGGAGAGCATACCCAGGTTATCGATCTGGGGGGACGCACCGTCATTCCAGGCTTTAACGACACCCATACCCATCTGGTGGGTTATGGCAATTCCCTGAGATATGTAAATCTGGAAAACTGCCGTTCCCGCGAGGAGATGTGCAGGCGGATCAAACACTTTATTGAAGAAAAGCAGATCCCGGCGGGAGAATGGATATTCGGCCGGGGATGGAACCAGAACCTGTTTCCAGACGGCGCGTTTCCAACCAAAGAGGATTTGGACAACGTATCCAGCCAGCATCTGATCCTGATTATCCGCACCTGCGGCCATGTGGGAATCGCCAATACCATGGCTCTGGCTGACGCAAAGGTGACAAGGGAAACGTATCTTCCCGGCGGACAGTTTGACAAAGGAGCGGACGGAGAGCCAAACGGCGTGATCCGGGAGGCAGCTCTGGAATGGTTCAAAAAACAGAGAAATCCGGAATCTGCCAGAAAGGAGCTGAAGGAAGCCATTGTCCGGGGCGGAGAGGAAATGCTCCGCTGGGGAGTGACAACGGTGCATACGGAAGATACCTATGATTTAGGCTATCCCGGCGATTTCATGGACATTTATCACGCTTACCAGGAGCTGGCCGCCGAGAAAAAGCTTCCCGTTCGCATTTACCAGAAAATCTCACTTCCTACAGGAAAGGAGATCGATGAATTCCTGGAGGGATGTTCTCTGCGCACTGGAATGGGGCATGATTTCTATCACATCGGCCCCATGAAGCAGTGGGCGGACGGAACCATGGGCGCCCGCACTGCCGGAATGAAGGAGCCGTATTCTGACGCGCCCGGCAATACCGGAATCTATTATTATACGGATCAGGAGCTGTATGACAACATCAGAAAAGCTCACTGCGACGGTATGCAGGTCTGCATTCACACCATCGGCGACGGAGCCTTAGAGCAGGTATTAAACGCCTATGAGCGCGTTCTGCATGATTTCCCTAGGGAAAACCACCGTCACCGCCTGGTCCACGGACAGGTAGGAAATCTGGCGCTCTATAAGAAAATTGCAGAATTAGGACTGAATATCAATATCCAGCCCGCTTCTACTTCAACCGATATTCCCATTATGGAAGCGCGCCTGGGCAGCCGGGCGAAATACTGCCATGCATGGCGCACGCTGACCGATCTGGGGGTAAATTTAAACGCCAGCTCCGATATCCCGGTAGAAACGCCTAACGTATTCTGTGGAATTTACGCCATTGTCACCAGAAAATGCCTGGAACACCCGGAACTGGCCCCCTGGAACCCCCACGAGAAGGTAACGGTCATGGAGGCGCTTCGTTTCTACACGATCAACGGCGCTTACGCCGCTTTTGAAGAAAATATCAAAGGTTCCATTACAGAGGGAAAACTAGCCGATCTGGTTATTTTAGACCGCGATCCCTGCGCCGTCGATCCGGAGGAGCTGAAGGAGGTGCAGGTAGACGCCACGATTCTGGGCGGCAGGCTTGTGTATCAGAGGGAAGAACTGCGCTAGGAAACACGTTTAAAAGCACCGAAAACAGATGCGCCAGGAAAAATTTTCTTGTTCCACTTTAAAGGCACCGAAAATTTTTCCTGGCGTATAGGGGGGAGCTGGTATGAAAGAAATTTAATGCTGTCTGCACCAGATATGTAAGACTCAGCAGTAACTATTAACCGCAATGTGACACTGCTTAGGCCCAAAATGCAGGCTGGGCGATAATGGCGGGGCTTTCGCAGGGAGACCCGTACTGATTTCTGCCACCGGGCGAAATGTTTGAGCCGTAAGGCGAGTTTTCGCGAATGGCAGATCATGGATGCACGAATCGAGCAGAAAACGTAGCTAGCTGCAAGGCCTGCCGTTTTGGCCTACTGTGCAAATAATTTAAGAAAACCGTATTCATTCCTGCGTTTGGTGTAGAAATCAGGCCGGTT
>ENA-ORUF01003720-ORUF01003720.1-human-gut-metagenome-genome-assembly--contig:-NODE-3720-length-10747-cov-2.005612_pt1 | contig 10747 bp, 8 predicted proteins | sample MGYA00242077_ERZ509203 | MGnify/ENA primary metagenome ERZ509203 (study PRJEB26280, sample SAMEA2338834) | human gut metagenome | biome: human gut; feature: human-associated habitat; material: faeces...
TGATCGTTACAGAAATGGGAGTTATGGAGATCACACCCGGGGGAATTGTACTGAAAGAGATACATCCTGAGTTTACGGTAGAACAGGTGCAGGCAGCTACAGAAGCAACTCTGATCGTTGCCCCGGATTTAAAAAAGATGTGCTGAACGACGAAAGCGTATTGAAGGAAATCACGATGGAGGATGGATGGTGGATACCTCTAGCCCGAATCGTAAACTATAAATTAAAAAAGGTATGGATTTTTCATTATCAAAAAAAGAGATATTGTTTCAGCAGATGATCAGAGCATTTGCTGAGAAAGAAGTAAAACCGCTGGCGGCAGAAGTGGACGAAGAAGAGAGATTCCCTGTCGAAACGGTAGAAAAAATGGCGAAACTGGGGATTATGGGTATCCCTTTCCCGGTGGAATATGGCGGAGCCGGTGGTGATAACGTATTGTATTCTATGGCTGTAGAGGAATTGTCCCGGGTATGTGCAACGACCGGGGTTATTGTTTCTGCCCATACCTCTTTGTGTGCTTCTCCGATCTATGAATTCGGAAATGAAGAACAACGGAAAAAATATTTACCCAAATTATGTTCGGGAGAATGGATCGGAGCTTTTGGTCTGACCGAACCGAATGCAGGTACCGATGCCTCTGCCCAGCAGACAATGGCTGTTGCTGAAGAGGATCATTATGTGCTCAACGGGTCCAAAATATTTATTACGAATGCAGCTTATGCACACGTTTACATTGTTATGGCGATGACCGATAAGTCGCAGGGTACACGAGGAATCTCTGCTTTTATCGTTGAACGGGATTTTCCGGGATTTTCCATCGGTAAAAAAGAGAAAAAGATGGGGATCCGGGGATCCGCAACCTGTGAGTTGATTTTTGAAAATTGTATTGTGCCTAAAGGAAATATGCTGGGTAAACCGGGTGAAGGATTTAAAATTGCGATGAAGACGCTCGATGGCGGACGTATGGGAATTGCTTCACAGGCCTTGGGAATTGCTCAGGGAGCCATGGATGAGACAATAAAATATGTGAAAGAACGGAAACAGTTCGGACGCTCTATCGGACAGTTGGCCGATTTAAATGCCAAGATCGAAGCTGCCCGTTTGTTGGTGCGGACGGCTGCCTGGAAGAAAGACAGGAAAATCCCTTACTCTGTCGATTCGGCACGGGCTAAGTTATTTGCTGCTGAAACAGCGATGGAAGTGACGACAAAAGCCGTACAGTTCCACGGAGGGTATGGATATACCCGTGAGTATCCGGTCGAACGGATGATGAGAGATGCCAAGATTACGGAGATTTATGAGGGAACCTCTGAAGTACAGCGGATGGTGATTGCTGCTGCTCTATTGAAATAATAATGTTTTCCGCATTGAACTTATAAAAAGAGAATACATGAAAATAGTAGTTTGTATAAAACAAGTACCTGATACGACAGAGATCAAACTCGATCCGGTAACAGGAACAATGATACGGGATGGTGTACCTAGCATTATGAATCCCGACGATAAAGGAGGATTGGAAATGGCTTTGGCCTTGAAAGATAAATATGGTGCGCAGGTAACCGTTATTACGATGGGACCGCCTCAGGCCGACGATATTTTGCGTGAAGCTTTTGCCATGGGAGCCGACCGGGCGATTCATTTGAGCGACCGTAAGTTTGCCGGTGCAGATACATTGGCTACGTCGAATGCTATTGCCGGTGCTTTACGGATGCTGGATTTCGACCTGGTCATTACCGGCCGGCAGGCGATCGATGGAGATACGGCGCAGGTAGGACCTCAGATTGCCGAGCATCTCGATTTGCCACAAGTGACGTATGTCGAGAATTTGGAATTCGATGGTGACAAGTTGTTTACGATCCGTAAATCTACCGAAGAAGGATATCAAACCGTACAGGTGGAATCTCCCTGTGTCGTTACTGTTCTGGCTACGGCAAACAAAGCGCGCTATATGTCTGTGCGGGGAATCGTAGAGGCATACGATCGGGAAGTGGAAATCTGGAATTTTAATAATATCAGTGTGGATGAAGCTAAATTGGGATTGAACGGTTCGCCGACGCGGGTATGGAAGTCTTTTACCAAAGGAGCTAAAGCAGCCGGAAAAGTTTTCGAAGTGGAACCGGCCGAAGCTGTAGATGTTATTATCGAAAAATTGAAAGAGAAATTTATTATTTAATACATGATTTTAGAGGAAAACCGGGAATAATCCGGTGGAATCTAAAGTTTAAAATCTGATGAAGATGGATAAATCTCAATATAAAGACGTTTATGTATTCGTAGAGCAGCGGGAAGGAGTTATTCAGAAAGTTGCCATCGAATTATTGGGGAAAGCCCGGGAGTTGGCCGATAGCCTGAATGAAAAAGTGGTGGCGATGTTGTTGGGTTATGAAGTGGCGGGTCAGGCACAGGAATTGATCGCTTATGGGGCTGATGTCGTATTGTGTGCTGACGAACGGGAGCTGGTACAATATAATACCGAGCCTTACGCTCAGGCGATTACACAGATTGTACATGAGCGTAAACCCAGTATCGTACTGATTGGAGCGACGACGATCGGCCGGGATTTGGGCCCTCGTTTATCCGCCCGTTTAGAGACCGGGTTGACAGCCGATTGTACGGGCCTCGCTATCTCGGATGAACGGGATTTGCTGATGACCCGTCCTGCATTCGGAGGAAATCTGATGGCGACGATTATTTGTAAAGAACACCGGCCGCAAATGTCGACCGTACGTCCGGGAGTGATGCGCACGAAACCGAAAGATGAACAACGTGCCGGAACGGTAGAGAAGGTGAATATTCATTTCGATAAGTCGAAATTTAAAGTGCGGATTCTCGAGACGGTGAAAGAACAAAAGAACCGTATCGATATAACAGAAGCGAAGATTCTTGTATCCGGAGGCCGTGGTGTAGGTAATACGGAGGGATTTGAGATGCTCGGAAAATTAGCGGAAACGCTGAATGCCGAGGTTTCTTCTTCACGTGCCATGGTGGATGCCGGGGTTATGCCTCATGACCGTCAGGTTGGCCAAACCGGGAAAACCGTTCGTCCCGATCTGTATTTCGCTATGGGTATTTCCGGAGCTATTCAGCATTTGGCCGGAATGGAGGAATCGGAATTTATCGTTGCCGTGAACAAGGATAAATATGCTCCGATTTTTAACGTTGCCGACCTGGGAATTGTCGGGGATGTGAAACAGATCGTTCCGTTGCTGACCGAGAGGTTGGCAAACATCCGGAAAACTGACAAATAAAAGCCCGGACATGGAGTATCAAAAATTAATGCTGGAAAAACAAGATCGTGTTTGTCTGGTAAAGATCAATCATCCGGAGGCATTGAATGCCTTGAATACGGTGATCTTGCAGGAATTGGACCGGGCATTCGATGAAATTGCAGCCGATCCGGAAACCGATGTGGTTATTCTGACAGGCGAAGGACGTTCGTTTGTTGCGGGAGCCGATATTGCTGAAATGAGTGTGATGAAGGCCGAAGAAGGCCGGCGTTTCGGTGAGTTAGGGGCTGCTGTTTTCCGGAAAATCGAACTGATGGCTAAGCCGGTTATTGCTGCCGTGAATGGATTTGCTTTAGGAGGAGGATGTGAACTGGCGATGGCTTGTGATATCCGTATCGCCTCGGCTAAGGCGAAGTTCGGTCAGCCGGAAGTGGGACTTGGGATCACGCCGGGATTTTCCGGTACCCAGCGTTTACCGCGTTTAGTCGGATTAGGTAAAGCCAAAGAGTTGATTTATACGGCTGCGGTTATCCATGCCGAGGAAGCTTGCCGGATCGGACTGGTGAACAAAGTGGTGGAATCGGAAGAATTGATGAATGAGTGTATGGCTATGGCAAAGACTATTGCTGCTAAAGCGCCATTGGCGGTTCGTTATGCCAAAGAAGCTATCAACCGGGGAGTGGAAACGGATATGGATACCGGTATCGTCATCGAAAACGGTTTGTTCGGGTTGTGTTTCGCAACGACCGACCAGAAGGAAGGCATGGAAGCTTTTTTATGGAAACGTAAACCCGAATTTGAAGGGAATTAAAATCTTTGTAATTTAAATTTATCGATTATGAAAATATGCATTGTTGGAACAGGGACTATGGGACATGGTATTGCCCAGGTATTTGCCCAGGCCGGACATGAGGTATTGTTAAAAGGCCGTTCTGAAGCTTCTTTGGCAAAAGCCCACAAAGCTATGGATAAAAATCTTTCCAGAATGGTGGAAAAAGGTAAATTGGAAGCCGGGGTTAAAGATCAGGTATTGGCCAGGATTAAAGATTCGATGAAATATGAGGATTGTGCCGATGCTGATTTGGTGATCGAGGCGATAGCTGAAGATATGGCTACCAAGCATGAGATATTCAAATTGTTGGACGGAATTTGTAAACCGGAAGCGATATTGGCAACCAATACTTCTTCGCTTTCTATAACGGAAGTGGCCGCTGTGACTAACCGTCCGGAAAAGGTGATCGGTATGCATTTCTTCAATCCTGTTCCGGCTATGAAACTGGTGGAAGTGATCAAAGGCCGGCTGACTTCGGCAGAGGTGCATGATCAGGTATTTGCTTTATCGCAGGAAATCGGGAAAGTGCCCGTCAGTGTCGAGGAAGCTCCTGGATTTATAGTCAACCGGATTCTGATCCCTCTGGTGAACGAAGGCATCGGTATATTAGCTGACGGAGTGGCGAAAAAAGAGGAAATCGATGCCGCGATGAAATTAGGGGCTAACCATCCTATGGGACCATTGGAACTGGGTGATTTGATCGGATTGGATGTTTGTCTGGCTATTATGGAAGTGTTGTACCGGGAATTCGGTGACTCTAAATACCGGCCTCATCCTTTGTTGCGGAAAATGGTTCGCGCTAACTTATTGGGACGGAAGACCGGAGTCGGGTTTTATGACTATCGGAAATAATGAGGAGAGTCTTCTTTACCGGGATACGATGCTGGGGAATATTTCCCCAGCATTTTTACTTTTTCCCCACTTTCTACAAGCTGCGATTCTTAATCTGTTGTATGTAATATATTGATAATTAGTATATTTTGTTGATTTTGTGCTTGTGGCATCGGATTTGTCCTGTTTAAGGACAGAATCTAACTCTAAAAAATAATAGTATGAAAAAGATCGTCATTTTAGGAATCGGAGCTTCTATGTTCTTCTTGGGTAGTTGCGTAGAGAGTTCTCAGAAATATAAGTCTTTACAAGCCCGTCTGGATTCTTTGAGTACAGTACATATTATGCAGAATTCCGAAATGGAGAGTATGCTGGCCGATTTGAACGATATTTCTGCCGGAATGCAATCGTTGCGGGATGCCGAACGTTTATTGACTTTGGAAACAATTAATGAAAATAAAGCCAATAGTAAATCCAAACAGCAATTGAATCAGCTGAAAAAAGACGTACAGGCTATTACCGAGGCGATCGCTTCTTATAAAGAACAGATTTCCAAACTCGAAGGTAAGAATAAAAGCCAGTCGGCCGAGTTTAAAAGATTGATTGCCGGCTTAAATGCGGAATTGGATCAACGTACACAGAAACTGAATGAAATTACTAAACAATTGGCAGTGAAGACCGAGGAAGTCGCTAATCTGACCGAGAATGTGGAAGCTTTGGATAAAGCCAATAAAAGTCAGCAAATGACGATCAATGAACAGGATATGGCGATTCATCAGGGACACTATTTGATTGGAAACCGCAAAGAGCTGAAAGAAGCTGAGGTAATTTCCAGACAAGGGATTTTCTGTCCGCCGATCGTATCGTCACAAGCACAAAAAGCCAACTTTACCGATTTGGATATCCGTGAGATGAAGGTGATCCCGTTGAATAGTAAAAAAGCGAAATTACTTTCTGTCCATCCGGCTGATTCCTATACTTTGGAGACCGGTGAAGATGGTAATATGACCCTGAAAATCAATGACGAAAATAATTTCTGGAAACAAACAAAATACTTGGTTGTGATGATTGGATAAAAGCGGGAATAATTTTAACTGAGAGAGGCATACCCAAAAAGTATGTCTCTTTTCTTTTTTCACAACGATTATTCTTGTCGAGAGAGAAAATAAAGAAGTTTTTTTTGATTTAAAGACAGTTCGTTTAGAAAACTAGCCGAAGATCATCAGGATTTTTAAAAGTGTATCCGATGAGAAAATCGCTTTCAATTTGTCGATGCTTTTGTATTTCAGTGTTTTAACACTGTTTACTGAGATGTTCATTTCCTGTGCTATTTGCTGATTGTCGAGGCCTTGAAAAGCGAGCTGCATGACTTGTTTACTACGGGGAGGTAATTTTTCGATTTCCTTGATGATCTGTAAAGCGACATCTGTTTCGACTATAACATTGAAAATGTTCACTTCTTTGAGCGAACGGCTATTCACGAATTTTTCCTGTAATTTCAGTTTTCTTAACCATTCGAGAGAGAGGTTATGTACCAACATATACATATAATTATCGATGCTTTCGATTTCCTTCTCTTTGGACACTAATTCCCAAAGCCGTGCAAAAGCTTCCTGGACAATGTCCTCTGATGCCGATTTATCGTTCAGAAACCGGTTGGCTGCAAAACATAAAGGAGCATACAACCGATTCATTGTACTGGCAAATTCATTTGGAGAAGAATTTTTAATCCCTTGTTTTGCTGTTGATTTCATCTTTATTTAACCTGAAAGTCGAAAACAAAGGTAAAAAATTGTAAGAATCATTCATCTTTTTGGAAGACTTATTAGTCTTTAATATAAAGTGTAATTCGATATAAAACAAATTATGTGTCTTGTACAAGATCGTCAAAAATTGATTTTGTTGTTGCAAAAAGCTTATTTCGGGCAACTCTCTGAAGAAGAAGCCGGGCTGTTGGCTGAGTGGCGTAGTCGGTCTTCGGAACATGAGGCATTGTATCGGCGGATCATGAGCGGAGAAAGCCTGGCCGAACTGCTTGAGTGGCAAAATCATTTCGATCCGGAACAAGCGAATCGGTCGATTTTGCATCGGGTTGAAAAACGTAGATCTATTCGGATGAGGAAAATAGGTTTGCGGGTAGCTGCTATAGTTCTCCTGTTGCTGGGAATAGGAACGATATGGATTATAAATCGTCAGGGCGATTATAGACGGCAACAGGAATTGGCTTTTACATTGATTCACCCAGGAACTCCCCAAGCTATTCTTACTTTGGCGGATGGAAGGCAAGTGGTATTGGATAAGAAACCGGTAACCTTGAAATTAAATGAAAAACAATTTTTGACCGGAGATAGTGCTATATTGAATTATGCGGTTAATCTACCGAATGGTTTGGAAAATAATGAACAGCAAACATTAATGCATAAGGTGGAAGTTCCGGTTGGTGGTGAATATCGGTTAGTGCTTGCCGATGGTACTAAAGTCTGGATCAATGCTGAAAGTTCTTTGCAATATCCGGTAGAGTTTACTGCTGAACAGCGAACAGTAATTTTACAAGGTGAAGCCTATTTCGAAGTCGTTTCGGATACGCTGAAACCTTTTACGGTGAAAACGCCTGCCGGTTTGGAAGTGAAAGTTACCGGTACGCATTTCAATGTAGAGGCATATGCCGATCGTAGAACATGGAAAACCACTTTAGTAGAAGGAGGGGTGGAAGTCCGGCTTGGAAAATATCAAACCTATCTGCGACCGAATGAACAATTTAGTTTTGATCAGGAAACCAATCAGGGAAGCTTGAAAAAAGTAAATGTCAGGGAGGTCATCGCCTGGAAAAATGGCTGGTTCGTTTTTGATAATACTCCTTTGGAAGAAATCATGGAGACAATACGACGATGGTATAATATCGAAGTAGAATATCGGGATGCTGAGACGAAACAATTGTGTTTTACGGGTGACCTTAGTAAATATGATTCTTTTGAATCTGTGATTCGTATGTTCGAAGATACACAGAAAGTTAAGTTAAAAGTTCGGGCCAATCGGCTGATCGTAGAAAGACATTAATTCATAGAAATAGATGATAGAATATACCTAAAAATGGGGATTTCTCTTAAATAGAGCTCCCATTATCTTTGGACCTGCTAAAATGGTCGATTCATTTTGCGGATTTCCGCGAAAACAATGGACAGGTGGTGATTGAAAATAGGTAATTATTAATTAAAACAGTAAACATGAAAGTAATGTGTTATTTCAAACAAGGAACAATATCCCGGATGTTATTCAGAGGGATGTTGTTTGCATTGTTGGCTGTATGTTACCCGGAATATTCCCGGGCTGTTATTGCTGAGGATTATCAGGCGAATCGGTTGATTACGCTTTCTATGAAGAATATCTCTGTGGCTGACATTATCGGGCAAATCCGGAAAACGACAGATTATCGTTTCTTATTTCAGGTCGATGACCTGAAGGGAGTCCGGAAAGAGGTTTTCGAGGTTTCTGAAGCGACTATCCGGGAAGCGATGGATAAATTGGTGGCAGGAACATCACTGACTTATACTTTGCGGCAGGACGGAGTAGTCGTTTTATCTCAAACACAACCTCAATCCAGGGAATTTACCGTTTCAGGGTTTGTACTCGAGGCTGAAACCCGGAAACCGATACCCTATGCCACTGTTTTTATACCGGATTTACTGATCGGTACTTCTGCCCGGGAAGACGGGGCATTCACACTTAATCATGTACGTCCCGGAAAATTGAAACTTGAAGTTCGTTTTATGGGACGGATCAGTCTGGATACGGTTATTCAGGTGAATGCGAATGTGACGAATCTCCGTTTTTATTTGCAGGAAGAAAATTTCAGGTTGAATGAAGTACATATTACGGCCGAGAACAGCAAAGCCGGACAAGCTACTTCCTCCAAGATTTCCCGTTTGGCCATGGATCATATGCAGGCAACCAGCCTGGGAGATGTGATGCAGTTATTGCCGGGTGGGTTAGCAACCAATCCGAATCTGGGATACGCCTCCCAATTGAATCTCCGTATGATTTCCGAGAATGCTTCCGGCATACCGGGGGTGACGGATGGAGAAGAGGAAGCTGCCAATATGAATAGTTTAGGGACTCTGATTATCCGGGATGGGGCTCCCGTTTCCAATAATGCCAATCTGCAGACTGTAAGTCCTGCTATCACAGGTGCCGGGACTGCTTTGGGCGGAACATCTTCACCGGCCGGAGGTGTCGATGTCCGGGCTATCTCGACAGACAATATCGAGTCCATCGAAGTGATTCGGGGAATACCTTCTGTCGAATACGGAGATTTGACTTCAGGGGCTGTCATTATCAATTCGAAAGCAGGCCGGGAACCGTTCCGCTTACGTTTTAAAACCAACGAAAACATTTATCAGGTATCGGCTGGTAAAGGATTTAATCTGGGAGGGAAGAAAGGAAGCCTGAATATCAGTGGGGATTACGCTTATAATGTGACGGATCCTATGCAATCTTATGTATACTATCAACGGGCTGCTGCAAAAGTGATGTATTCGAATATATTCTTACATGATGTTCTCCGTTCCAATACTTCGGTAGAGGTGATATATGGGGATAATAAACGGAAACAAAATCCGGATGATGAACGGCTCCAACTGAAGAGCAACGGACGGGATCTCGGTATTGCGTTTAATACGAACGGAATTTTTGACCTGGATTACGGCTGGCTGAAAAATCTCCGTTATACGTTGGCAGTAAATTATATGAATAAGAAGAGTTATGAACAAAGATTATTGACAAATGCAACATATCAATATTCGATGACGACGACCGACGGTGCAATTCTGAGTAATCGGCCCGGTGTCGATTTGTATGACGATCAGGGAAATAAGCTGACCAATATTCCTGCCGGCGAAGAGACACTTTATGCCAATATGTTACCCAACGATTATCTTACCCGTTATGATATCGAAGGAAAAGAGCTGAATGTGTTTGCTAAAGTGATGGCTAATTTTGTCAAGCAAGGCAACCGGATCAATAACCGGATTTTAGTCGGGGCGGATTTTAAAAGCGATGGAAACAATGGAGATGGAAAGACTTTCGATCCGGCGACGCCTCCATACCGGGTAAATACCAGTCTGTATTCTTCTTTCCGCCCGCGGAAATACAGTGATATTCCGTTTGTAAACCAACTGGGAGTATATGCGGAGGAAAATTTCAGCCTGAATTTTGCCAGACGGAACCTGAATTTACAGCTCGGTATACGGTATGATAAATTGTTCGGACACCAGGATATCTGGACGCCCCGTTTGAATGCTTCTTTAGATGTATTGCCAAAAACATTTACGTTGAGAGGGGGATACGGGGAAACGGCTAAAATGCCCACAGTCCTTTATTTGCATCCGGAGAAGGCTTATTTCGAGATGGTCAACTTTGTGAGTCTGACAGATGATAAGATTCCCGAAGCTCAACGGTTGATGATGACGACGACCCGGGTTTTCGATACGGAAAACAAAGACCTGGAAATTGCTAAAAACCGGAAAGCAGAAGTCGGGTTCGATTTGAATATCAAAGGAGTGAGGCTGGCAGTCACCGCTTTTCAGGAACGCATGAATAACGGTTATTCGATGGCTTACTTGCCGACTACTTTTAAATCCGTCGAAAACAAACAATACAAAAGCGGGGAATTACCTGCCGATGGAGTGACTGCTCCTGCGCTGACCGAAAAGGGGACTTACCGGGTATTGATGAAATATATGACTCCTCAGAATAACATTACAATCAATACGCGGGGACTGGAATTCGATCTGAATCTCGGACGGTTCGATGCGATTCGTACCGCTTTTTCGGTCAATGGCGCCTGGTTACGGACAGAACG
>ENA-ORUF01003728-ORUF01003728.1-human-gut-metagenome-genome-assembly--contig:-NODE-3728-length-10709-cov-38.214473_pt1 | contig 10709 bp, 8 predicted proteins | sample MGYA00242077_ERZ509203 | MGnify/ENA primary metagenome ERZ509203 (study PRJEB26280, sample SAMEA2338834) | human gut metagenome | biome: human gut; feature: human-associated habitat; material: faeces...
CAGAATTCAAAGTCCTCTGTAGTTGTATATCCACAATTGCTGCATCTTTTTGTTGTGTTTCCACTTCCATTTTCAAAGCCATAACCATACTGCGGGTTTACACGCTGCAAATGCTGTGGCAATATCTCCACGTCCTCGCCTCTTGCTATCCTGCGTCCTATTTCCGGATCAAGCTCGTAAAGTGCATTACAGCATGTGGTCTGCACATAGTAGTGCCTGTTCCATTTAAAACACGGAATGAAGAACAGTGACAGCACCATGTATGTCATATACACCTGATACCTGCCATACCTGCCACATTCATCGCAGGTAATGACCTGATTGAATTCAAAGTCCTTCCTGCCGTCCGTTATTCCCATCATAAAAAACATATATGATGCCTCCGTTTATCTGTGCCATAGTCCCCAGAAGTCTCCAAGCGATTCTCTCGTATGAAATCCCCTCTCATCCTCAACCACCGGTATTGATTTAGCATCCATTTTCTCTATATTTACATAAGTCCCCTGACTCACCATTGCAAATACCCTGTCTATCTGCTCCTCTGTGCCCTGTATTTCCATAAATACCGAGCCGTCAGGGTCATTTCTCACCCAGCCTGTTGCACCAACGCTTTCTGCCGCGTGCTCTGTTCTGTAGCGGAAACCTACTCCCTGCACCGAGCCATACACTCTTATCTGCTTTCTGATGATTTTGCTGTCGTAATCACTCATATACACTCACTTCCCTGATACACATTATTTTCAGTCTACAATAGCCCTGCAAACAGCCGCATAATTGACTGTCCCAGCCTTCGTCTTGCACTTCTTCCAGTCCTGTACTTCTCCGTCACCTCCGCTGACTCAGTGAAAAGCCTGATAAAATCATCCCTGATTTCATGCACCACTTCACAATCCGCCATAAAACAACCATTTTCAAAGTGATGATAAAGGCTTCTGTAGTCAAGATTTATGGTACCGCAGGTTGCCATTATATCGTCTGCCACACTCATCTTTGCATGGCAAAAGCCAGGTGTCCACTCAAAAATCCTCACACCATGCTTCACAAGCTGGTTGTAGAAGGAGCGTGTCACGCTGTATATTGGTTTCTTATCAGGTATGCCCGGCGTGATGATGCGCACGTCAACTCCACGCTTGGCGGCAAGTGTCAGCGCATGGCTCATCTCATCGGTAATAATAAGGTAAGGCGTGATAAACCAGCAATAACGCTGTGCCTTGTTTGCCATGCTGATATAGACATCCTCCCCCACCTGCTCGTTATCGAGAGGGCTGTCTGCATATGGCTGGATAAATCCACTCTGTTTTGCCTTATAATCATAGTGCAGCAGATATTGCGATACATCCACCTCGCGCGGCACCTTGCGCTCTGATGCATTCCACATCTCGAGAAATGCGATGGTAAACGACTTGACAGCATCTCCCTCGAGCCTGATTCCCGTATCCTTCCAGATTCCGTATGGGTGTGTCACATTGAAGTACTCATTTGCCAGATTATAGCCGCCGGTATATGCGATTTTTCCATCAATTACCGTGATTTTTCTATGGTCACGATTGTTTAAAAACATGTTAAAGGCAGGTGCAACCGGGTTGAACACCCTGCATTTGATGCCAAGCTTCTCCATCTTTTCCGAGAAATCCCTGTCTATGAAAAAGATTGAGCCCATATCATCATAAAACACTCTTACCTCGACTCCTGCCTGCACGCGCTCCGTGAGCACCTTCTGGATACGGTGCCACGATTCCTTGTCCTCTATGGCGTGATACTCCATGAAAATAAATTTCCTGGCCTTTGATAAATCACTAAGCTGCGCTTCGAGTCCCTTTGACGCCTGATCATAATATGTCACATCCGTGTTCTGATATACCGGATAAAGTGCATTTTTGGCCAGGTATGTTGAAATTCCCGCTGCCTGTGGCACCTTTTCATACATATCGGATAGTATGTCTGCGTTTTCAGGCAGACATGGAAGAAGCATGGAATCCACCTCTTCAAACCGTGCACGCATCTTATTCGGTGCGCCGTTTAGTCCGACTAACAGGTAAAGTGACACTCCCATTATCGGAAATGCCAGTATCAGTATAATCCACGGTGTAGTCATGGATGCGGTCTGCTCACGATTGTACAGTCCGAGCACAAGTACGATTGCCAGAACGCTTGTGGTCGTGTTTATTGCTGCCGCATATTCATTTAGCCTTGTAAACATATAGACCATGAAAACTGCCTGCAATAATATCGCAAGCACTGAAAAAAACATTCTCTTTAAACCATTCTGTGTTTTTTTAGTTCCCTCGTAGGTTTTTTCCTTCATCTATTATGCCTCCATTATCTTACTGTCTGTAATACCAAACCTCTCCATACATTTTTAGCCACCTTCTTATTTAAGAAGCCATTCAATTTCCTCTTTATAAGGAGGAATAGTCTTCTTCGCAGAGCCCTCCTCACAAAGCCATGGTGTTTCCAGAATCTTTGGTACATTTGCAAAGGTCTCATCATGCACCAGGCGGTGCAGTGTATCATAGCCGATGGTTCCCTTGCCTATATTTGCATGCCTGTCCTTGTGTGCTCCGAGAGGATTTAAGCTGTCATTCACATGAAATACCGCTATCTGCTCAAGCCCTATCACCCTGTCAAACTCTGCAAAAACTTCATCATAATGGTTCACAATATCGTATCCTGCATCATTTACATGGCACGTATCAAAGCAGACACGCAGCCTTTCTTTCCTATCCACTCCATCATAGATTGCCTTAAGCTCCTCAAAGGAACGGCCTATTTCACTGCCCTTTCCTGCCATCGTCTCAAGTGCGATAAACACATCGTCATCATTCTGATTGAGCACTGTGTTAAGTCCCTTTACAATCTGTGCGATTCCAGCCTGCTCACCGGCATTTACATGACTTCCCGGATGAAGCACCAGTATGCGGCTCTTCATTGCCGCAGTCCTTACTATCTCCTTTTCCAGAAACTCCACTGCCAGCTCGTATGTCTCAGGCTTTACGGTGTTTGCCAGATTTATGATGTATGGCGCGTGGACCACTATCTCATTTATCCCATGCTCATGTGCATATTCCCAGCCTGCGTCTATGTTGAGCTCAAAGATTTCCTTTCTTCTCGTGTTCTGTGGTGCCCCGGTGTAGAGCATAAACACATTCGCGCCATATGACGCTGCTTCCCTGGCTGATGCCAGAAACATATCTTTTCCTGCCATGCCTACGTGACAGCCTAATTTTATATCACTCATATTTTTCCTCTGTTTCATTGAATCTATATATCTATTATTTCTACTATAACACTACATCCCTGATAACTCTATCTAAATATTCTAAATTTTTACTAAACATAGCAAAAGTCATTGACATAGTATCAAAAACTACATATACTATTCTTTGCAACCACATATATTAATGGCATATAATTGCAATGTATGTGATGCATAACTACAGTTAACCAATTATTATGATTAAAGGGGCAAAAGGTATCATCGATGCATGCTTGCATGCAATTCGATGTATACCTTAGTGACCCGCATATCATTATTATAGAAATACGAGGGTAAATATGTTTGAAATAATTGTTGACTCTGCTGCAAACATTCCTGCAGAGCTATGTAAAAAATATAAAATCAAGGTGCTATCATTTGTAAACCTTGTCAACGGAAAGGAAATGACCTGCTTTGAGCCTGACCTCACACCGGAACAGGAGCGAGCAAAGGGTAAGGAATACTATGACGCTATAAGAGAAGGTGCCGAGGTAAAGACCGGACTTATCAGCAGCGGAATCTTTGAGGATACCTTCAGGGAAATCATTGAGGCTGACAAGGATATCCTGTATTTCTCCCTCAGTAAAAACATAAGCGGCAACTACAACTCAGCCCGTGTCGCAGCCGATGCTGTCCTTGATGATTGCAATAACGGCAGAAAAATACGCCTGGTGGATTCATTAAATGCTTCCCTCGGACAGGGACTTCTCGCAATATACGCCAGCGAAATGCGTGAGAAGGGCATGAGCTTTGATGAGGTGGCTGACACGATAGAGACCTATCCTGCCAGATTAAACGGTGTGTTTACCGTTGGCAATTTAAAGTATATCGCAAGAACCGGCAGATTAAGCGGAACCACCGCTTTGGTTGGCAACATGCTAAGTATCAAGCCTATCCTAAGGGGCAGCAAGGACGGATATATTGTACAGTTCAGAAAATGTCGTGGCCGAAAAGCCGTACTAAATGAGCTTGTCAATCTGTTATGCGACAACATTACAGACCCTGAAAATCAGATTATCGGAGTGGCACATGCTGACGCATATGAAGATTCGCTCTATGTGATTGAACAGATTAAAAAGCGCATAAAGGTGCGCGATGTGATAAATACCACCTATGATTTCTGCACCGGAAGCCATGTTGGTCCGGAATCTTTAGCAGTATTTTTCATGGGAAAGGACAGAGAATTGGGAGCCTGATATCAGGCTCCCATTATATTTTACCTCTTTTATTCATCATACCCACATAAACTAAGAAGTCTCAGGACCCGCTTATTTAGCGGATTCTGAGACTTTTGACTTCTATTAATAATTGCAACTTCTATCTCAAATATTAAGCTGCAGCTTTCTTGCTTTCTGATTTCTCACAGAGCTTCTTCACACCCTGAATTGCGACAAGCACACCAAGGATGAGCAGTAATACTGCGAATATAAGCTGTAATGAATTTCCAAGGTCAAGTCCTACAGAGAATAATGCCTTTGTAAGCTTGTAGATTGTCATGCCAAGTGCAGTAAATGTAACTGCCATCATGAATACCATTGGAATCCAGAGCATGCAGCCCTGACGCTTTGTCTTCTTTAAGAATACTGCGCAGGCAACAAGTGCAAGTACTGATAAGAGCTGGTTAGCTGAACCAAACAGTGGCCATATCTCTGCATAGCCTACCTTTGTAAGCAGGAATGCAAGTACCAGTGTGATGATTGTTGCAAAGTATTTGTTTGTCATCAGCTTGACAAATGGACTCATATTGTCATCATCTGTGTCTGAATCAAGCCAGAACTCCTGGAATGACAGACGTCCGACTCTGGCTACTGAATCAAGTGATGTCAGAGCGAAGGCTGATACAGCAAGGTTAATCAGTGTGAACACAAGTGAGTGTGGTAAACCGATTACTGACAGGAAGTTTGCGATAGCTCCTGCGAAAATCTGTGGCTGTGTTGTAAGTCCCTGAGCTGCTGCCTCTCCCTTACTGAATGATGCTACTGCGATAAGTGCAAGGATTGCAAGCATACTCTCCATAAGCATGGCGCCGAATGAAACAGGAAGCATGTTCTTCTCATTCTTTATCTGCTTAGAAGCAGTACCTGATGATACAAGTGAATGGAAACCTGAAACTGCACCACAGGCGATTGTTACGAATAAAATTGGGAACAGATACTGTGGGTTTCCGTTTGCATCAGGGATTGCAAATGCTGTGAAAGCATCAAGGTTACAAGCAGGATTTGCAACGAATACACCGATTATCGCACCTACGATCATGAAGATTAACAGGTAGCTGTTAAGGTAATCACGTGGCTGAAGCAGTGCCCATACAGGTGTAACACTGGCTATAAGTATATATACAAATATAATTATGTGCCATACACCAAGGTTTAAATACATTGGGAAATTGAGTCCCAGTGCTATAGCTACTATAAGTAATGCGATTGCAACAAGTGTGTTAATCCATTTGTTGAACTTAGAGTATTTAAGGAAGAAACCAAGTGCAACTGCTTCTATGATGAAAAGCATTGATGTAGTTGCAACTGCTCCGTTAGCTACAACCTTTGTAACCTCACCTGCTTTATCAGCAGCAAAGCCATTGAAGGTTCCGGCTACGACATCTGCGAAGGCTGCAACAACAAGTATACAGAACAGCCAGCAGAATAACAGGAATAATTTCTTTCCTAATTTACCGATGTACTCCTCGATGATGTAACCGATTGTACGACCCTTGTTCTTAACTGAAGCGTACATAGATGCAAAATCCTGAACAGCTCCAAAGAATACACCACCAATTAATATCCAAAGCAGAACCGGAAGCCATCCGAAAATAGCTGCCTGAATTGGTCCGTTGATTGGACCTGCACCTGCGATAGATGCAAACTGATGTCCGAATACTACATTGGTATCGGCCGGTACATAGTCCACTCCGTCCTCCATCTCGTAGGCAGGAGTCTTGGCATTTGGATCAATGCCCCATTTGTTTTGCAGATAACGGCCATATAATAAGTATGCTCCACCGAGCACAACAATGGCTATTACCATCATTAAGATTCCACTCATATTATTACCTCTTTCTTTTGTTTATCTTAATTTTATTTGTATATTATGTTTACTCTTTTTTTAACAAATTTCAATAAATATTTTATACATAATTTATTTTTAATTTCTATGATTTTTGTTTAATTTACCAATCGGTTATAATAGGTATTCATTCTCTTTATGCTGTCTTTGTCTCAGCGGCTTCTTCTGCCTTTTTAGCAGCCATTTTGTCCTTTAATGCAAAGGCTCCGGCAAGCAGTGTGCCTGAGATTGAATGCCATGTACATGACACTGCACAGATGATGGCTGATTCAGGTGTTGAAGCAAACTGTGCTGTAGTTGTGGCAAGGTTTGTGGCAAGACCTGCATTCTGCATACCAACCTCGATAGAGATGGTTCTCTTCTTGGCTGTGTTCATGCCTACCAGCTTTCCTGCACCGTATCCGAGCAGATATCCAAGTCCGTTATGTAACAGAACTGCCGCAAAAATTACTACTCCTGATGTAAAGAACTTTGAGCCCTGTGATGATACAACACCACCTACAACGAATGCCAGACCAAGCACCGCAATACCCGGCATGACCTTCTGAGCCTCGGCAAATGCCTTTTTCTTTCCAAGCAGGTAGTTGAGTAAAAATCCAACCGCTACAGGAAAGATTACAGTCTCAATGATTGACACAAACATCGGAAGCGCCTTGATTGAGACATGTGTTCCGCTTGCAAGCAATGATACCAGAAGCGGTGTCATAAATGGTGAGAGCAATGTGGAAACTGTTGTCATTCCAACTGAGAATGCCACATCACCACCGCAGAGGTATGACATAATGTTTGAAGAAACACCACCAGGACAGCAGCCTACAAGGATAAGTCCAAGTGCGATTCCGTCAGGCAGATTCAATGCCTTTGAGATACCAAATGCGAGAAACGGCATGATAAGATACTGTGCGATTGCACCTACACATATATCAAATGGTCTCTGTGCGAGTATCTTGAAATCCTGTGTCGTAAGTGTAAGTCCCATACTAAACATGATGATTCCGATAATGATTGACTGACATGTGAACTTGTTGGATACCGGATCCACAAACAGCATCTGATTTACCCAGGCCATCAGATTCGGAACCAGAAATGTGACTACGGCGATTGCTATGACAACTATCGATGTGTAGTCTGATAAAAATTTACTTACTTTTTGTAATGCTTTCATTGTAAGCCTCCTTAACATTTTTCTGCTCACTAAAACTCTTTTATGGAATTAAAAAATCCCTTTCCAGATTGACATAATCTGAAAAGGGACGAAATAATCCGCGTTACCACCCTGATTCCACAGTGTATTACTGTGACACTCTGCATACCAGCATATGCTTTCCATATAACGGTGGACACCGGCGAGGTTTACAGACACGCTTAATGCTTTCAGCCCGCTTCTTAGAGAGGATATTCCAATCTGATCATTGCCTGTTCGCACCGCCCACAGGCTCTCTGAAAATAAATACAAATCGGACCTTGTTCTCATCAACGAATTTTGGTGAACATATTTATTTAAATCTTGTTTTGTATTATAGTCCTCTGACTCTATATGTCAAGAGAATGATACAAATTTGTACTATAACATTTATTTATAGCTTTTATTCATGCGCTTTATTCTTATTATTTATTCGTAATCTTTGTTGTTATACTCATCATTCCATGACTGCTGTTGTGATGTACCGTAGGAATTTTGAGCATCCCCTCCCTGAGCTGCGCCGTTTCCATACATATTCTGGCCGTACTGCTGATTTGTGCCATTTCCGTACATGTTCTGGCCGTACTGCTGATTTGTGCCATTTCCGTACATGTTCTGGCCGTACTGCTGGTTTGCTCCGTTTCCGTACATGTTCTGGCCGTACTGCTGGTTTGCTCCGTTTCCGTACATGTTCTGACCATATTGCTGACCGTATCCGTTTGAACCGTATGGATTATAGTAGTTATTATTATTATTGTATCCATCTCCCACATAAACAATGTTTTTGTTGAAGGCAATAATACAGACAAAAATCACATTGAGGAATATAAGTCCACAGGCAAATCCTGCTCCCTTGCCAAACGCATGTGACAGTCCGACACAGCAGAGGATACTCATAACCAATGCCACAATCATTGCTGCAATAATCAGGATAACCGCAAATATCAGCATGCCCATGTGATTTCCGATACTGCTTACACCATATCCATAGGTAGAATCATAATACGATCCCATATAATCGGATGTCATAACAGAAAGTCCTGATGCAATAATCTCATACATCAATATAATACATCCCACTATAATTCCGATAGTAGCCACAAGATATCCCCAGAACAGCTTCTTTTTCCCTGCAATCTTAAATCTGACGTATGAGCTGTAAAACGGTACAATAGCCGCCCAGCCGGGCTCTCCTGCCTTTGCATACATAATCCATGATGCAATAATTGTCAGTACCATAACTGCCAGATTGATAAACGCCTCAAAGCCATCAATCATACTAATAATAATATAATATATGCTCATTTTTTCTTCCTTTCATAACCAAAGTTTGTTTGTTATTCAAAGTATACATCACCACAGGTCAGAGTGCAATAATTAAAAAGCTTTTCATACTTTTCATACACCGCTTTTTGCACCCTTGACAAACCCCTTCTTAAACAGCTATAATATCGTCAATTGAAGCACAATTACATTTCAACAGGCTTTGATGGGAACAAGTACATTTCTGCAATACTTACAGAGAGCTGCCGGCAGGTGAGAGGCGCAAGGAAACAGATCTGGAATACATCCCGGAGCTTTGCACCGAACGTCATACCGGATGGTTAAATATCGCCGGTTCGATTAATAAGCCGCAACGTATTGGCACACGTTATAGTGCCGGAGTGTTAGCAGAATCGGCTATTTTCACTATATAATATATGTCGAATAATGTGTGACAACTCACGGAGGCATTCCTGTGCGAGCAGGATGCAAATTAAGGTGGTAACGCGAGAAATCCCCCTCGTCCTTAAATGGATGAGGGGGATATTTTATTTTTCAGAATACAGATTCATCTTATCAGGAGGAAAATCATGACAATTTATGACGAATTAGTTGCCCGCGGTCTTATCGCGCAGGTAACAGACGAAAAAGAAATCAAAGAGCTTATAAACAACGGAAAGGCTACCTTCTACATCGGCTTTGATCCTACAGCAGACAGCCTTCACGTTGGACATTTCATGGCTCTTTGCCTTATGAAGAGACTTCAGATGGCAGGAAACAAGCCTATCGTGCTTATCGGTGGAGGTACAGCACAGATCGGTGATCCATCAGGACGTACAGATATGCGCCAGATGATGACAACAGAGACTATCAACCACAACGTAGAGTGCTTCAAGAAACAGATGGGCCGCTTCATCGACTTTGGCGAGGGAAAGGCTATCATGGTAAACAACGCTGACTGGCTGATGGACTTAAACTACGTTGACGTGCTCCGCGAGGTTGGTGCTCATTTCTCAGTAAACCGTATGCTTACAGCTGAGTGCTACAAGCAGCGTATGGAAAAAGGTCTTTCCTTCCTTGAGTTTAACTACATGATCATGCAGAGCTACGATTTCTACACACTTTTCCAGAAATACGGCTGCAACATGGAGTTCGGTGGAGATGACCAGTGGAGCAACATGCTCGGTGGAACAGAGCTCATCAGACGTAAGCTTGGAAAAGATGCATATGCTATGACAATCAATCTGCTCCTAAACTCTGAGGGCAAGAAGATGGGCAAGACACAGTCCGGTGCAGTATGGCTTGATCCTAACAAGACAACACCTTTCGAGTTCTTCCAGTACTGGAGAAACGTTTCTGATGCCGATGTTCTTAAATGTATCAGAATGCTCACCTTCCTTCCTCTCGAGGAAATTGACAAGATGGAAAGCTGGGAGGGCGCACAGCTCAATGAAGCTAAGGAAATCCTGGCATTCGAGCTTACAAAGCTTGTTCACGGTGAGGAGGAAGCCGCAAAGGCTAAAGAGGCAAGCCATGCACTTTTCGCAGGCGGAGCCAACAATGCAAATATGCCTACAGTTACCGTTACAGCAGAGGACTTCCCTGACGGAGAGCTTGATATCATCTCTGTTCTCGTAAAAGCAGGACTTTGCGATTCAAGAGGAGACGGCCGCAGAAATATCCAGCAGGGCGGTGTTTCCGTTGCAGATGAGAAGGTAACTGATATCTCTACAAAATACACTCTCAACGATTTCAAGGGCGAGGGTCTCATTATCAGACGTGGTAAAAAGAAATTTGCCAAGGTTGTAGCTGAATAATTATGTAAAAAACTTCGCATTTTAAGATGGTTTCTTTTAATGCGAAGTTTTTTAATAATTTTACTGCGGAAATCCAGTATGAACCATCATTTTTATTCTTTAGCATAATATTCCCCACACTAAATTA
>ENA-ORUF01003735-ORUF01003735.1-human-gut-metagenome-genome-assembly--contig:-NODE-3735-length-10699-cov-4.275179_pt1 | contig 10699 bp, 9 predicted proteins | sample MGYA00242077_ERZ509203 | MGnify/ENA primary metagenome ERZ509203 (study PRJEB26280, sample SAMEA2338834) | human gut metagenome | biome: human gut; feature: human-associated habitat; material: faeces...
AGTCTTAGGAGAGGGAGGGGGTCGGGGGCGGGGAGGGGAGGAAGCCCCCTTCTCCAGAAGGGGGCTTCCTCCCCTCCCCGATTCCTCTCCCCCTTTCTTTCCACATCCAAAAAGGTTTTCCTATGAAAAAACATCCCCGCCAGCGCGGGTACTTTGGCGATACCGTCCGCAAGGGCGCTTCCGGCCCGGCCCGGCCCGGTAAAAAGAACGCTCGCCGCACGGACGACGAACAGACGTTCGTGAGCGTCCCCGGGGGGCTGGACGCTGAGGAGGTGCTGGGGCTGATGGGCAAAATCCGTCATCCAGTGCGCCTCGACGATCTGATCCGTTTCCTTGATTTGTCCCGGCGGGACAAGAAACCGCTTGAGAACCTGCTCGACGCTTTGCAAGCCGAAGGCCGGGTCATCCGGCTTCGCGGCGGCAAATGGGTGGAGGCGTCGCAAGCCCGGATTGTGACCGGCGTGCTGTCCATCCAGCGCTCCGGGGCGGGGTTCGTGACCCCGGACGCGGTGCAGGACTCGCCCGAGGACGCCCCGAAGCCCGTTGACGGCGACAAACGCAACCGTGTGCAATCCCGGTTGCAGCCCGATATTTTTATCCATCCCGGCTTTCTTGGCGACGCGTGGCATGGCGACCGCGTGGAAGTGGCCCTGCAACCGGCCCCGCAGCACCGGGGCGGAAAGGTGCGGAATCCGGAAGGCCGGATCATCCGCGTGCTCGAACGCCGCCAGAAGGAGTTGGCCGCCCACGTCACCCGGAACCAGACGCCGCGCGGCGTCCTGTGCCGCCCGGCTGATCCCCGGCTCGACTTCCTGCTTGATGTGGACGTTTCCGCGTTGAAGGCCGCGCCGAAAATCGGGGAACTGCTGCTGGTGACGCCGGAAGAGAAGGTTGAAGACGGCCTCTGGCGGGGCACGGCCCGCGTATCGCTCGGGCTTGAGGAAGACGCGATGGTGCAGGAGCGCCTGACCAAGCTGAACCACGAAATCCCGCTGGACTTCCCGCCCAACGTGCTGGCCGAGGCCGCCGAACTGGAAAAGCGCGCGGCGGAAGGCGCGGCGGATTTGGGAGGGCTGAAACCGCTCGGCAGCGTGGAGGACGCGCTGCCCATCGACCGGGTTTCAAAGGCATCCACGTCGAAACGGCAGGATCTGCGCGGCGTGCCGTTCGTGACCATCGACGGCGAGGACGCCCGCGATTTTGACGACGCGGTGTATGTCCGGCGGCTTCCCGGCGCGCCCGACGGCGCGGTATGGGAACTGTGGGTCGCCATCGCGGACGTGAGCCATTTCGTGCTGCCGGGTTCGCGGCTGGACCGTGAAGCCCGAGATCGCGGCAACTCCTATTATTTCCCGACCTCCGTGGAGCCCATGCTGCCCGAGGTTCTGTCCAACGGCCTGTGCAGCCTGCGTCCCGACGAGGATCGGCTGGTCATGGCGGCGCGGGTAGGGTTCGACGATCGGGGCATCCCGCGCACGTCGGCGTTTTTCCCGGGCGTGATCCGGTCGCGGGGACGGCTCACCTATGAAGGCGTGCAGGAGGCGTTGGACCACGGCGGCGAACTGGCGGGGCGGCATCCGTATTTAAAGGACGCCGAAGCGCTGGCGCATCTTCTGCTCGAACGGCGTCAGGCGCGGGGGAGCCTTGATTTCGATTTGCCCGAGGCGCAGTTCATCGTGAATCGTTCCACAGGCGAAGTGGAGGGCATCAAGCGGCGCGTCCGGCTGTTCGCGCACCGGCTGATCGAAGAATTCATGCTGGCGGCGAACGAGGCCGTGGCCCGCTTCCTCACGGAGAAGGGCACGCCGTTCCCGTACCGCATCCATCCCGCGCCCGATCCGGATCGGCTATCCACGCTGTTCCGCACGCTGGCGTCCACGGACCTCGCCCAGAGCGATCTCCTGACCCTCAAGCGGGGCGAAACGCCTTCGCCGTCGCGTCTCCGGGACATCCTGGTACAGGCCAACGGCACGCCGCAGGAGTACCTTGTGGGGCGGCTCGTGCTGCGCTCCATGATGCAGGCCCGGTACTCTCCGGAGGCGGGCGAGCATTTCGGGCTGGCTTCCCCCTGCTATTGCCACTTCACGTCACCCATCCGGCGCTATGCCGACCTGCTGGTGCACCGGGCTCTGTCCTTTACGCTCGGCGCGACGCCGGGGCCGATCCTCGCCGGGCACAAGCTGCTTATGGCGGCGGACCAGTGCAACGCCCGAGAACGCGCCGCGACCGAGGCCGAACGGGAAATCGCCCGCCGTCTCGGGTGCCTCCTGCTGCGGGAGCGCACCGGCGAGACGTTCACCGGCGTCGTTTCCGGGGTGACGGAGTTCGGCTTTTTCGTGGAGTTCGACGAGATGCCCGTCGAGGGCATGGTGCGGCTCACGACGTTCCGCGACGACTGGTTCGAGTACGATCCGGACCGTCAGGAACTCATCGGCGTGGGTACGGGGCGGCGCTTCCGTCTGGGGCAGGCCGTCACCGTGCGGCTGACCGACGTGCATATCGGACGGCTTGAGGTGAATCTTGAGCTGGAAGGGACTACAGATACGGCGAAAAGATCCAGCTCGCGGCGTTCCGCAGGCGGTAGGGAAGCGCCGGGTAGGTCGTCGGGACGGAAACGGAACGGCTTCGTACCTCGTCATAAAAGGCGCTGAGCTGTTCCGCCAGCCGGAGATCCAGCACTTCCATGACCAGCTCGAAGTTGAGGTTGAGGCTGCGGGGGTCGAGGTTGGCGGAGCCGAGCAGGGTGTATTCGCCGTCGATGAGCAGGAGTTTGGTGTGGGCGAAGGGCGGGGGCTGGCGGTAAATCTTCACGCCCCTGTCCGCCAGCATGGGCATCTGGTGGCGCATGGCCCAGTCCACAAGGCGGTGGTTGTTCTCGCCGGGCAGGATGACGCTCACGTCCACGCCGCGCAGGACCGCGCTCACCAGTTCGCCGTGCAGACGGTGCGGCGGCAGGAAGTACGGGCTCATGATCCGCACGGAATGCCGCGCCGCCGAAATCTGGGCGCAGACGAGATCGAGGATGGTGTCCTCGGGCGTGCCGGGGCCGTCCATGAGGATGCGGCACAATGAGCTCCCTTGTTTCTTCACGGGATGCACGGTGAAGTTCGCGTGGTCCCCGGTGGCGAAGCTCCAGTCCATGAGGAAGGCGATTTCAAGTTGCTGCGCGATGGGGCCGAGGCAGCGGAAGTGCACGTCCTGCACCCGTGAGCGGCGCTTCAGGTTGGCGAGGTGGTTCTGGGAAATGTTCATGCCGCCGGTGAAGCCTGTTTCGCTGTCGCAGATCAGGACTTTGCGGTGCGTCCGCAGGTTGATGGAAAACTGGGGCGGGATGAGGCGCGGCGGCAGGAAGTAGGCTAGCTTGACGTCCGGGCCGAGGCGTTTGCGCCAGCTCGGCCACAAGTGGAAGGAGCCCACGCCGTCCATGAGCAGGCGCACGTCGCATCCGCGTTCGGCAGCGGCGCGCAGGGCGGCGGCGAAGCTCTTGCCCACTTCGTCGTAACCGAAAATGAAACTCGACAGGAAGACCCGTTCCTTGGCCTCGCTGATGGCCTTGAGCATGACCGGATAGGCGGCTTCGCCGTTGTGCAGCACGGTGAGGTCGTTGCCTTCGAGCATACAGCGGCCGGTGATGCTGGAGCCGGGGTTGACGAGGTAGTGCCATGCGTGCGGGACTTCGTCCTTGTCGATGAACCCTTCCGGTTTTTCCGTCAGTGATTTGCCGTGCAGGTCCACAAGGCCGCCCATGACTTTCTGGGCGGCTTTTTCCATAAGCCGGACGGCTTGGCTGTCGATCCGGGCGATCCCGAACAGCCAGTACAGCGGCAGCCCGACCGGGGGCATGAACAGGATGATGGCGATCCAGCCGAGGGCCGCCCGCGAGTCCCGCTTGTGCAGCAGGGCATGGCAGGCGCTGTAGACGGCGAACCCGTGCATGATGGCCACGAAGCTCAGAAGGATCACCGTGTTCGGGACGAAGATCAGGCACGCAACGGCCAGCAGCGCGAGCAGGAGAGAGATGTAGAACATAGGCGGGTGGGGGAGAAGGGCCTCTCTTGGAATCTCCAGCCCCGGACCCTACTCCGAATCTGCTGTGGGCGAGGAGATGCGGCAGGCCTTCCTGCCCTGCATAGGACGCCGACGGAGAAGCTTCTTCCGCGCGGCTTTAGCGGCCGGGGATCTCGGGAAAGGAAGGGGCTGTCTGGCTGGGGAGGAGAGCCTTTCTCGAGAAAGGCTCTCCTCCCCAGCCTGTTCGTCCGGTAGCGTACCGGAAGCTTTTTACCGTACGACGAGCACGGGGACGGTGGCGAGGGTAAGCACCTTGTGGGTGACGCTGCCGAGGAGAAGGCCTTCGATGTCGCTGCGGCCGCGGGAACCCATGACGATCAGGTCGCACTTCATGTCTTCGGCGGTTTCGATGATGCCTTCGGCGGTAGAGGTATGGAGAACAATCTTTTCGCGGCAGGCGATGTTGTCCTTGGCGATGACGTCCATGACGGGCTGGGTGATGAGGCTGGCGTCGGTCTTGACGGCCTCTTCGGCTTCCTTGCGCGCATCGCCGCCGATGACGTTGGGGATGGGGGGGAGGACCGTGGCGACGACGATCTCGCCGCCTTCGCGGACGAGGCTGACGGCGTGGGCCACGGCGTGCATGGAGTGTTCGGAACCATCGACGGGCAAGAGGATGCGGTTGTAAGCCATACGTGCTCCTTAATATTGACGCTGATGCGTCTGTTTGAAGGGATCGCAACGTATGTTACACGGGCTGGAACGAAGTGACAAGGCTTCTATTCGCCGGGCGGGAACGCTGCGGAAACGGTGCGGATACGCTGGAACGCCGCATGGTTGCAAAAACATGGAGAGGCCGTTTCCGGCCGGGCCTCAGATTGACAATAACGTCCCGCCAGAGTACATTTATCCATTCCATTTTTCTCTCTCACATTTACGGCCTCCGGTGTGCGCGACCTCCCGGAGCGTCTTTGTCCTCAGGAGGGCACGATGTCCAAAATTTTGAGCAAAGGCCTGACCTTCGATGATGTGTTGTTGGTGCCCGCCTATTCTGAAGTCACGCCGGATGTGGTGGACGTGACCGCTTGGCTGACTCCGTCCATCTCTCTGAATATTCCGCTGGTTTCCGCCGCGATGGATACCGTGACCGAGTCCGCGATGGCCATTTCCATGGCCCGCGCCGGCGGCATCGGCATCGTGCACAAGAATATGAGCATCGAGCGCCAGAAGCTGGAGATCGAAAAGGTCAAGAAATCCGAAAGCGGCATGATCATCGATCCCATCACCGTCGAGCCCGACGACACCGTCGAGCACGCGCTGGATCTCATGCACGCGTACCGCGTGTCCGGCCTGCCCGTGGTCCGGGAAAAGAAGCTGGTCGGCATCCTGACCAACCGCGACGTCCGTTTTGTTGAAGATCTCGCCGGGACCAAGGTCCGGGACGTGATGACCAGCGAAAACCTGATCACCGTTCCCACCGGAACCACGCTTGAGGAAGCCAAGCACCACCTGCACACTCACCGCATCGAAAAGCTGCTCGTGGTTGACGAAAAGGGTGAGCTTGCCGGGCTTCTTACCATGAAGGACATCGACAAGGTCCAGAAGTACCCCAATGCCTGTAAGGACAGCAAGGGCCGCCTGCGCGTCGGCGCGGCCATCGGCGTGGGCCCGGAAGGCGAGAAGCGCGCCGCCGCCCTCATCGCCGCGGGCGTTGACGTGCTCGTGCTCGACTCCGCGCACGGCCACTCCAAGAACATTTTGGATGCCGTGTCCGCCATCAAGGGCGCGTTCCCGGATTGCCAGCTCGTCGCGGGCAACGTGGCGACCTATGAAGGCGCCCGCGCCATGCTGAAGGCCGGCGCCGACACCGTGAAGGTGGGCATCGGGCCCGGCTCCATCTGCACCACGCGCGTCGTGGCCGGTGTGGGCGTTCCGCAGGTCACCGCCATCATGGAATGTTCCCGCGCCGCCCGTGAAATGGACCGTTGCTGTATCGGCGACGGCGGCATCAAATTCTCCGGCGATGTGGTCAAGGCCCTCTCCGCCGGAGCGAATTCCGTCATGGTCGGCAGCCTGCTCGCGGGCACCGAGGAAAGCCCGGGCGAAACCATCCTCTATCAGGGCCGTACCTACAAGATCTATCGCGGCATGGGGTCCATCGACGCCATGAAGGAAGGCAGCTCCGACCGTTACTTCCAGCAGAAGAGCAAGAAGCTCGTCCCCGAAGGCATCGTGGGACGCGTGCCCTTCCGCGGCTTGGCCAGCGAGACCATTTACCAGCTTGTGGGCGGCGTCCGCTCCGGTATGGGCTACTGCGGCGCGGCGACCATTCAGGAACTCTTCGAAAAATCCCAGATGGTGGAAATCTCCGCCGCGGGCCTGCGCGAAAGCCATGTCCACGACGTCATCATCACCAAGGAAGCTCCCAACTATCGCGTGGACAACGCGTAAGTCCCCTTTCGGCGGGGAGGGTCCTCCCCGCCGCCTTCCCGGACGCCCCGGGATTCTCATTGACACTGACAGACTCTGAGACAACGCTGTCTCTCGAACAAAAGGACATACGATGCCCAGTAAAGTTATCATTATAGACTACGGCTCTCAGGTTACGCAGCTCATCGCCCGTCGGGTGCGCGAAGCCGGCGTCTATTCCGAAATCCACCCCTGCGTCGTCACCGCCGCGCAGGTGAAAGCCATGCAGCCCTCCGCAATCATCCTGTCGGGTGGCCCCGCGAGCGTGGGGGAAAAGGACGCTCCCGCGCTGGACAAGGGATTCCTTGACCTCGGCGTGCCGGTCCTCGGCATCTGCTACGGTATGCAGCTTCTGGCCTTCAACCTCGGTGGTGGGTTGGAACAGTCCGAAACCCGCGAGTATGGCCCCGCCGACTTGCGGTTTGTCCGTTCCTGCGCCCTGTGGGACGGCATCGATCTGACCAAGCTTTCCCGCGTGTGGATGTCCCACGGCGATACCGTGAAGACGCCTCCGGCGGGTTTCCTCGTTACCGGCAGCACCGATACGCTCGAAGTGGCGGCCATGGCCGACGAGGCCCGCAAGATCTACGCCGTGCAGTTCCACCCCGAAGTGCACCACTCCGTGGACGGCGACACCATGCTCCGCAACTTCCTGTTCAAGATCGCCAAGATCACCCCGGACTGGACCATGTCTTCCTTTGTGGAGCGCGTGATCAACGAAGTGCGCGAAACCGTGGGCGACGGGCATGTGGTCTGCGCGCTCTCCGGCGGTGTGGACTCCACCGTGGTCGCCGTGCTGCTGCACAAGGCCATCGGCAAGAACCTGCACTGCATCTTTGTGGATAACGGCGTGCTCCGCTCCGGCGAAGGCGACGAGGTCGTCACCTACCTGCGCGAGCACTTCGATCTGAACCTCAAGCTGGTGAACGCGCAGGATCGTTTCCTCGATCTGCTCGCCGGGGTCGAAGACCCTGAGAAGAAGCGCAAGATCATCGGCCATACCTTCATCGACGTCTTCGATGAAGAGGCGCGCGCCATCGGCAACGTGGAATGGCTGGCTCAGGGGACCCTCTATCCCGACGTGATCGAGTCCGTGTCCCACAAGGGGCCGAGCGCGGTCATCAAGAGCCACCACAACGTGGGCGGCTTGCCGGAAAAGATGAACATGAAGCTCATCGAGCCGCTGCGTGAACTGTTCAAGGATGAAGTGCGTCAGGTGGGCGCGGAACTCGGTATGCCCGAATCCGTCATCTGGCGTCAGCCGTTCCCCGGTCCCGGCCTCGCCATCCGCGTGATCGGCGAAGTGACCCGTGAGCGGTTGGATATCCTCCGCAAGGCCGACACCATCGTGCAGCAGGAACTGCGTGATGCCGGCTGGTATCGTAAGATTTGGCAGGGCTTCGCCGTGCTGCTCCCGTTGAAGACGGTGGGCGTCATGGGCGACGGGCGCACGTACGAGCATGTCATCGCCCTGCGCTGCGTGGACAGCGTGGACGCCATGACCGCCGACTGGGCACGTCTGCCGTATGATCTGCTGGAACGGATTTCCAGAAGGATCATCAACGAAGTCAAGGGAGTGAACCGTGTGGTGTACGACGTCTCCTCGAAGCCGCCGAGCACCATTGAATGGGAATAGCGAGGCATTATCATGTTTGGTATTGGCGGTACAGAACTGCTGGTGATTCTCGTCGTAGCGCTGATTGTCCTTGGTCCTAAAAGCGTTCCTCAGATTGCACGGACGCTCGGCAAGGCCATGGGCGAATTCCGCAAGGTTTCTACGGAATTCCAGCGGACACTGAATACGGAAATCGAGCTCGAAGAGCACGAAAAGCGCAAGCAGGAAGCGGAAAAGGAACTGTTCGGCACCGAACAGAAAGCCACCGCGGCTACGAAGCCCGCTGAAGCGGCTTCTCCCGCCGCCAAACCGGCCGCCGCAGCGACGGCAGCCGCCCCGACGGAAACCGACGCTTCCGTAAAGGGTTAGGCATGACAGAACGCGAAGACAAGACCCCCGTCGCGCCCTCCGGCGCGGCGGAGGAACAGGAAATCTTGCTGGATTCCCCGATTGTGGAGTCCGAGGACGAGCCCGGGGCGGTAGACGCTCCGGGCGTCTCCGGTTCGAAGGAGCCGGACGAAGCCGCCGTTGAATCCACGCCCGTGGTTGAAGAAGACGCCGTCGAACCGGTTCCTCCGGTTGAGGAAGCCATTGCCGGGAATCCGGAAGCGGCGGCCTCCGCCGATGCCGACGCTTCGGCGGGGCTGCCCGAAATCCCCGAGGGCGCGTCGTCGGCTTGGCCGCAAGAGGAAACATTGCCCGCGCCCGCCGCTGGCGGTGAGCCTCCGGCCCCCGTCGATCCTCCTTCCGGGGAGGAAGAAGAGCCGGAAGAAGAACGGCCCATGACCCTGCTGGAGCACCTCGGGGAGCTGCGCAAGCGCCTCGTGCGTGGTTTCTTGGCCATCCTGATCGGCTTTTTCGCCTGTTACGGCTTCGCCCAGCAGTTGTTCTATTATCTTTCCCTGCCGCTGTTGAAGGTCATGCCCGCCGACTCCAAGTTCATCTATACAGGGGTTGCGGAAGGCTTCTTCGTCGACATGAAGGTCGCGTTCGTGGCCGGCGTGTTCGTGGCGTGCCCGTTCCTGTTCTATCAGATCTGGGCGTTCATCGCGCCGGGCCTGTACGAGGAGGAAAAGAAGTACATCATCCCGTTGGCCCTGTCTTCGGCGCTGTTCTTCATTTTGGGCGGGGTGTTCTGTTATTTCGGGGTATTCCCGTTCGCTTTCGAGTTTTTCATGAGCTATTCGACCGACAATATCGTGGCGATGCTGTCGATCGACGAATACTTGAGCTTCGCGCTCAAGATGGTGCTTGCCTTCGGGCTTATTTTCGAAATGCCGCTGTTCAGCTTCTTCTTGGCGCGTATGGGCCTCATCACCGCGCAGAAGATGCGCGAGGTGCGCAAATACGCCATCTTGGCCATTTTTGTCGTCGCCGCCATCCTGACGCCGCCGGACGTGTTCTCGCAGCTTATGATGGCGGGCCCCATGATTGTGCTGTATGAAGTCAGCATCTGGGTGGCCGTGCTTGTGGGCAAGAAGAAGGCGGAGCGGGAAAAGGCGGCCGAGGAAGGTGGAGCATGATCCGTACCGGACACGTCGCCAGAACCACGGCGGAGACCGATATCGATTTGACCTTGTGCCTTGAAGGCAGCGGCAAGACGTCCGTCGCCACCGGTTTTGGCCTGCTTGATCACATGCTCACCCTGACGGCGTTCTGGGCCGGGTTTGATTTGTCCCTGACCTGCAAGGGCGATACGCATATCGATGCGCATCACTCCGCCGAAGACATCGCCCTCTGCCTTGGCCAGGCGTTCGCTCTGGCCGTGGGCGACCGGAAGGGCATTGCCCGCGTGGGGTTCGCCCGCGTGCCGATGGACGAGGCGCTGGCCGAAGTGACGCTCGATATTTCCGGGCGCCCGTGGCTGGAGTGGCGGGGTGACGAGTTGCTGCCGCCCGTGCTCGCGGGTGAGGAGCGTGACGTCTGGCGCGAGTTCTATAAGAGTTTTGCCGCCGCCGCCCGCATGAACGTGCATGTCGCGTTTCTGTATGGTCGGAACGGGCATCATTTGCTGGAATCCGCGGCTAAGGGGTTGGGGCTTGCCTTGGCTCAGGCCGCTTCTCTCACAGGTAACGTGGTGCGGAGCACCAAAGGGAGTCTCGACTGATGAGCAGACTGCCCCGCCCCTGGCGGACCAGGGCCACAGCCCGGGCGGCGCACTCCGCCTCTGTTCCGGCGGGGACCAAGTCCTCCTCCGGGACCGAAGCGCCCAGACGGTCCAGCAGGGGGCGGAGCTGGTCCGGGGGCCCCACCAGGATGGGGTGGATCAGGCCGTCCCGCCGGGCGGCCAGCACGGCCTGGAGGGTGTGCTCATCCTGGGCGGCGGCCACCACGGCGGACCGGGGACCGGACTGATGGAGCTGCTGCCGGAGCTGGGCAAAGGATGAAAGCATGGACAAAACCCTCCTTTTTTGGATAGTTTACCACGGAAGAGGAAAAATGTACATCATTTTTCTCTGGGAGGCCTGGGCGGAGGATAGGGGGAAACAAAGACCGCCCGCCCCCCCATCGGGGAGGCGGGCGGTGGATCAGGCGGTCAGTTCATCCTCGGTTCTGGGCCTCCACCAGGCGGACGCCGCAATACTGCTCCCGTAGCTTGGGCTTTTC
>ENA-ORUF01003736-ORUF01003736.1-human-gut-metagenome-genome-assembly--contig:-NODE-3736-length-10699-cov-3.542089_pt1 | contig 10699 bp, 10 predicted proteins | sample MGYA00242077_ERZ509203 | MGnify/ENA primary metagenome ERZ509203 (study PRJEB26280, sample SAMEA2338834) | human gut metagenome | biome: human gut; feature: human-associated habitat; material: faeces...
ATTAGAATACAAAGGCGCCGGAGGCCTCTGCCTCCGGCGCCTTTGTATCTATTTTCTCGCCGCCTTCAGCCGGGCCATAGCCCGGGCCAGTGCGGCTTTGGAGTTGTAATATTCCTGAATGCTCAGCTTCTGACGCAGGCGCTCCTCCGCCCGTTCCTTGGCGGCCTCTGCCCGCTTCCAGTCGATCTCCTCCGGCCGCTCGGCAGAGGTAGTCAGCACCATCACTCGGTCGGGCATGATCTCGGCCAGCCCCTGGCTGACCACCGCATGGGTCCAGGCCCCCTCGCTGCGGTACTTCAGCTCACCGGGGACCACGGCGGTGACTACCGGCTCGTGGCCGGCCTCCACCCCCATGTAGCCGTCAATGGCAGGCAGGACCAGGGAATCCGCATCCCCAATGTAGAACTGACGGTCGGGGGTCACCACCTCCAGGTGAAAGTTCTTTCCTTCCGCCATCTCACAGCACCCCCATATCCCGGGCCTTCTTTCTCACCTCGTCCACATCGCCAGTCATGCTAAAGGCCGCCTCAGGAAGATGATCCAGCTCACCGCCCAAAATAGCCTCGAAACTGCGCAGTGTATCCTCCAGCTTTACAAAACGGCCCTCCAGACCGGTGAAGGTCTGAGCCACTGAGAAGGGCTGGGAGAAAAATTGCTGGATACGGCGTGCCCGCTCCACGGCGATCTTGTCCTCTTCACTGAGCTCCTCCATGCCCAAAATGGCGATGATGTCCTGAAGTTCGCGGTACCGCTGGAGCAGTTCCTGCACCGCCCGGGCCACCTTGTAGTGGCGCTCTCCTACCACATCGGGTTCCAAGATGCGTGAGGTGGACTCCAGCGGATCTACCGCCGGATAGATGCCCTGCTCCACGATCTTCCGGGACAGCACAGTGGTAGCATCCAGATGTGTGAAGGTGGTGGCGGGGGCGGGGTCAGTGAGGTCATCCGCCGGAACGTATACCGCCTGCACAGAGGTGATAGCCCCGCTCCGGGTGGAGGTGATCCGCTCCTGAAGTGCGCCCATCTCATTTGCCAGGGTAGGCTGATAGCCCACGGCGGAGGGCATCCGCCCCATAAGAGCGGACACCTCAGAGCCCGCCTGGACATAGCGGAAAATGTTGTCGATAAAGAGCAGCACATCCTGGTGCTGCTGATCCCGGAAGTATTCCGCCATGGTCAGCCCGGTAAGCGCGACCCGCATCCGGGCTCCAGGGGACTCGTTCATCTGTCCAAACACCAGGGCTGTCTTTTCAATGACCCCGGACTCAGTCATCTCCCGCCACAGGTCGTTGCCCTCTCGGGTACGCTCCCCCACGCCGGTAAAAATGGAGTAGCCTCCGTGCTGGGTGGCGATATTGTGGATCAGTTCCTGGATCAGCACTGTCTTGCCCACGCCAGCACCGCCAAACAGACCAATCTTACCGCCGCGGGCATAGGGTGCCAGAAGGTCTATGACCTTGATTCCTGTCTCAAACAGGTCCACTACAGGGCGCTGTTCAGCAAAGCTGGGGGGCTGGCGGTGGATAGACCAGTGTTCCTGCGCTGACACTGCCCCCTTTCCATCAATCGGGTCTCCCAACACATTGAACATCCGGCCCAATACGCCCTCTCCTACGGGGACGGAGATGGGCCCCCCCCAAGGCTTCACCTCCATGCCACGGCCGATTCCCTCGCTGGGGGAAAGCATAAAACAACGGGCGGTGTCCCCACCGATATGCTGGGCTCCCTCCATGACCCGCCTCTGGCCTCCCACCTCCAGCCACAGGGCATCCTTGATGGCGGGCATATCATCCCGGGCAAACTGGACGTCCACTACAGGACCCTGTACCTGGACCACAGTCCCTTTACATTCCTTCATATCTGCACACACCTTTCCGGTGACACTTCACCTAACGCTCTCCCTGGATTTGGGCCCCACTGGCGATCTCTGTAATTTCCTGGGTGATGGCCGACTGTCTGGCCCGGTTATAGGTCAAAGACAGGGATTTGAGCATCTCTTTGGCGTTGTCGCTGGCCGCCTCCATGGCAGTCATACGGGCACTCTGCTCCGACGAGAAGGACTCCACCAACGCCCCGAACACCATCCCTCGGATGTATCCACTTGGGATAATATTGTCCAACACCGCCTCCGGTGATGGGACATAGGTCACCTCCTGGGGCTCGCCTGATCCCGCAGGGGGATCCCAGGGAAAGTTCGCCCGGTCCAGAGGCAGCAGAGTGCGTTCCCGCACTTCAAGCTTTAGTGGAGAGACCATCTCAGTATACAAAATGTGCACCTCGTCCAGGCTTCGGTTCAGAAACCGCCTTACCACCTCATCGCCGATCTCCCGGGCCCGCCGCATGGTGGGGTTCTGCACCACATGAGAAAACTCCTCCACGATGGGAATGCCCCGGCCCTGAAAGTAGACTCGTCCCACGACCCCCACCACAAATAGGCTGGAGTGAGGTGACTGGCGTACATACTCCTCTGCACGGCGCAGTACGTTGTGGTTATAGGCACCAGCCAGTCCCTTGTCTCCGCTGACCACGATATAGCCTACCTTCCGCTCCTGCTCCGGCACATCGGTCCGCGGATCAAAGAACTCATGCTCCAGCTCCGGAGAGCGGTGGAGGATGTCTGCAATGGTGGAGTCTATCTTTGTGAAGTAGGGGGCGGCCCGGTCCAGCTGTCCCTTGGCCTTCCGCAGGTTGGCCGAGGAGATCAGATACATGGCACTGGTGATCTTCAGCGTCTGCTGCACACTTTTGATTCTCGTTCGGATCTCCTTAGTACCAGCCATTTTCTCTCCCTCCCTCTCGCTGCCGTGGTCAGGCCACCGTCAGCTTCTCCTTCTTATAGTTCTCCAGATCTGCCCGAATGGCCTCGATGGCCACAGCGGACAGATTGCCCGTGCGCTGGATCTCCAGCACCAGTTCCTGGTGTTCCCGCTCGATGCGGTCCACAAAACCACTGGCAAACTCCCTGACCCGCTCCACTGGCACATCATCCAACAGCCCGTTTGTTCCGATGTAGAGTAAAATGGCCTGCCTGCTGACCGACATAGGCTGATAGAGTGGCTGTTTAAGCAGCTCCAACAGATGCTTGCCGTGATCCAGCGTCTTTTGCGTCGCCTGGTCCAAGTCTGAGGAAAACTGAGTAAAGATCTCCAGTTCCCGGAATCGGGCCAAATCGATCCGCATGGTGCCTGCGGTGCGCTTGATGGCCCGTGTCTGTGCCGCACCGCCTACGCGGGAGACCGACAACCCCACATTCACCGCCGGCCGCTGCCCAGAAAAAAACAGGTCGGTCTCCAGATAGATCTGTCCATCAGTGATGGAAATGACATTGGTGGGGATATAGGCAGACACATCCCCCGCCTGAGTCTCAATGATAGGGATTGCCGTCATAGAACCGCCTCCGTACTCCTGAGTCAAACGGCAGGCCCGCTCCAACAGGCGGGAGTGAAGATAGAACACATCGCCTGGGTAGGCCTCCCGGCCAGGGGAGCGTTTGAGCAGCAGTGACAGAGCCCGGTAGGCCACCGCGTGCTTGCTCAGATCGTCATAAACGATGAGCACATCCTTTCCCTGGGACATAAAGTACTCCCCCATAGCCGCACCGGAGTAGGGGGCGATGTATTGCAGGGGAGCCGGGTCACTAGCGGTGGCTGATACGATGATGGAGTAGTCCATAGCACCATGCTTCTGGAGCGTATCCCGCACCCGGGCTACCGAGGACGCCTTCTGTCCAATGGCTACATAGATGCAGACTACATCTTTCCCCTTTTGATTGAGGATGGTGTCCACTGCAATGGCAGTCTTGCCCGTCTGGCGGTCTCCGATCAGCAGTTCACGCTGTCCCCGGCCAATGGGAATCATGGCATCGATTGCCAAAATCCCGGTCTGAAGCGGGGTATTCACCGGCTCACGGGAGATCACGCCGCTGGCCTCATGTTCAATGGGCCGTGTCTCTGTGGTGCGGATGGGCCCCATTCCGTCAATAGGCTGTCCCAGGGCATCTACCACCCGGCCCAGCATAGCCTCTCCCACCGGCACATCGGCAGGGCGCCCCGTGCGGGTCACGATACTGCCCTCCCGCAGCCCCGTCTCCTGGCCCAGCAGGACGCAGCCTACACTGTCCCGAGACAGATCCATGACCATGCCCTGAACTCCGGTCTCAAACTCCACCAGCTCGCCGTACACCGCCCGATCCAGACCCTGGATCTGGGCGATCCCGTCGCCTACGCTGAGGATCCGGCCAATCTCCTGGACCTCGCCCACAGACTGAAAATCCTGGATCCGGGTCTTGAGGTTCTGGACCAGGCTGCCCATGTCGCTGCCGTCCTCCACCTCGAAACCCTGGATTTTGGACTTCAGGCCCTCTACCAGGCCCTCCAACTCCTCACTATCTGCGTCAAAATCTCCCTTTAGCCCCTGAGCCAACCGCTCTAGACGTCCCCGGACACTACGGTCATAGACCACGCCCTGGACCTCTAAGCGAAAGCCGCCCAGAATGGCCGGATCGATTTTGATCTGTAGAACCACCCGCTCCAGGCCCCGCAGTCGGCACACCGCCTGGCGCAGATCCTCCAGAGTAGCTTCATCCGGCTGCCGGGCACAGGTGACTACACACACCGCGCCGCCCTGGGCCGCCAGTTCCAGCTGCCGCAGTTCCCTTAGGATCGCCGGCAGGCTGTCCAACGTTCCCTGCTCCAGCAGCAGGAGCACAAAGGCAGTCAGCTGCTCCTTTCCCGCCAGCATGGGCGCCGTACGAATCAGTTCCGCTTTCTCCTCTTTACTGGTCCCGGCCCCGTTCAGTGCCGGCCACAGCATGGTGTCAGACACCAGAGCCTGGGCAGACTCCTTCACTCCCGGCGTTTCCTCCCCCATTTGGTAAAGCACCGCAGCACTGCGCTGGATCGAATCACTCATTTCCGCTCACCCGCCTCCGACAAAAACTGCTCTGCCATAGCACGATCCGAATCCTGATCCAAAGCCTGTCCAGTCACCTTAGCCGCAGCCAGAACAGCCAGCTGTGCGACCTCCTGCCGGGCACTGCGCATCAGCTTATCCCGATCAGCCCGGTTCTTTGCCTGAGCCTGCTCCTGCATCCGGCGGGTATCCTCCTGGGCCTGATCCAGGAGTGCCTGGTACTCCTGCTCGCCCCGCACCTTGGCCTGATCCACGATCTTAGCTGCCTGGGCATGGGCCTGGGAAAGCTGATCCTCATACTCCTTCCGCAGTTCCTCCGCCTGAGCCTTCTGCCGCTCAGCACTGGAAAGTTCCTTCTCCACCAAGGCAGCCCGCTCCTCCAGGATGCGGTTGACACGGCCGAACAGGAGCTTTTTCAGCACCACATACAGGATCAGCAGGTTCAGAATCGTAAAAATCACGGTGGATAACTGAAAATCCAACATCGCGCCTTCCCCCTTACTTCATAAACAGGATCAGCAGTGCGGTGATAAAGCCGAAGATAGCAGTACCTTCTGCCAGAGCACAGCCGATCAGCAGGGTGCTGTTGATCTTACCGGCAGCCTCCGGCTGGCGGGCAATGGCCTCGCTGGCCTTTCCTGTGGCAATCCCGATCCCGATACCGGCTCCGATACCAGTAAAAACAGCCAGTCCAATTGCAAGCATTCCAATCTCCATGATAATTGTCCTCCTTTATTTCAGCCCTGGTGGCCAACCTCTGATTTACTCTTCCTCTTTGATCCCCTCGCCCACGAACAGGGCTGTGAGGAACACAAATACAACCGCCTGAATCCCGCCGTCAAACAGATCAAAGTAGATGCTGAATGGGACAGGGACGACTGCCGGAGCCATCATCTTAATCAGTTCCATGATGATGAATGCTCCCAAAATGTTGCCGAACAGCCGCATACACAGGGCCAAGGGACGAATCACGACCTCCATCAGATTGATGGGGAGCAGCAGGGGCATTGGCTCCATAAATTTTTTTAGTCCGCCCCGTAGCCCGTGGTACCGAAATTGTGCTCCGTAGATCAACACCGCACTCATGATAGACAGTGCTGCCGTGACGTTCAGATCCTTGGTTGGGGGTACCAGACCGAAGATCCCGATGATATTGCACAGCAGGATGTACAAGGCAATGGTACCTAAGTAAGGAGCAAAGTCCGGCCCATGGGCTCCCATATTGTTCTTGGTGAATCCATTGAGAAACTCCACCGCCATCTCCAGACATAGCTGCGGCTTGCCTGGGTCGCGGAGTTTCAGCCTTCGTGTTCCCAGCGCCGCTGCCAGGATCAGCACCCCCATCACCAGCCATGACACCACCACAGACAGGGTAACTGGTATCCCTCCTAAGAGCGGGATGGTGAAGGCCACAGGCGTCTGGAGTTCCTCCATCAGACGCATTTTGATCTGTTCCAAAAAAACGCCTCCCATCAACATTCCGGCGCGCGGCACACACAGGCCGCCGTCCGAGCTAACGTCCACATTGTACGGCGGCACACTGAATTTGGATAGCCTTTTGTAAGTAAAAAAAGTGTGTTCTTATCGTTTTGTCCTTATTCTCTTCAAAAGTTCGGTGGATTGAGGAAAAACTTGTCATTTATCATTAAAATCCGCCCCGTCAACCTCAAATTATTTTACTTGAGTTTTCCTTCTCACACTTCTACGCATGGCACACTGAAACCGTTTTGACATCCATCTCCTTTTACAGCGCATTTTCCCATCGGCATACATACTGTTTCAATGGGAAGCACAAAGGTTTCGTCTGTACATCTTGAATCTGCTTCACTTGACAAAGTTATTTCATCCCGCACTTACTTTCTTTCCAGACTTGTAGCTTTGTCCAGTACGCATTATAATAACGTTGAATCGGCACCACACTGTCCGGCCATTTCCTGCCTGTCTCTGATTCTGAGGAGGGAACCAAGATGAACACACACTCACCCATGTCGATCCGACACAAACTTCAATCCCTCAGCCTATTTCTAGTTCTAACCACCTCCATTCTGGGCATGGTTACCACCCTGCTGTTCTCCCTGCGCATGGAGTATCAGAATCTGAACCGCAACCTCATGAATTCTGCCCAGGTACTGGCCCAGTCCCCAGATGTTGCCGATTTTCTGGCGCACCGGGCGGACAGTTCTGTGCTTACCCATTATTTGGACGGCACCATCTCCCGGGTCCAGGACATCGACGCCATCGTGGTAGCCGACCACAACGGCGTCATCCAGTACTGCCCGGATCCTACCTTTGTGGGGACAGTCTATCCGGATGTAGATACTCTGACTGTTTTACAAGGTAATCTGACCGAGATGGACACCGGCGCCGGCATCTCTGGCGCAGAACACCGTGCACTTGCCGCTGTCCAGGATCTGGACGGTTCCCTGCTGGGTTTTGTATCGGTAGGTATTGGGGTACGAAGCGTCCACCAGATCGTGCTGGATACGGTAGGCTGCTTCGCCATCCTCACCTTTCTTGCTGCTGGCGTTGCCCTGGTACTGTCCCGCAATCTGTCCAGTTCCATTAAGGAAGCTCTCTTAGGCTATGAACCGGACGCCTTCCGGCAAATATTCCATCAGCGCGAGGACATTCTGGAGACCTTGGAGGAAGGGATCATTGCTATTGACAAAAATGCGGATGTGATTTATGTCAATCCCGCAGGGCTGCGCCTGCTCAATGCCCAGCAGCTCTCCGATGTGCTGGGCCGTCCATTAAAAGAACTCTATCCGGACACCCTGCTCCCCCGCCTGCTCACCACCGGAAAACCGGAGTATCATGTTCATCTCCAGCACGTCCCTGGCAGCAAGGCCACTCTGTCTGACAGAATGCCCATCTGGGAGGACAACAAAATTGTGGGTGCAGTGGCCATCTTCCAGGATCGCACCGAGGCTACCGCTATGGCGGAGGAGCTCACCGGCGTGCGCCACCTGGTAGAGGCCATGCGAGCCTATACTCATGAGTTCATCAATAAGCTGCACATCATTCTGGGTATGATCCAGCTGGATCAGGTAGAGAAGGCAGAGCAGTACATCCTGGACATCTCCCAGATTCACCACCAGTCCGTCAGCAGGGTAATGAACCAAATCGAAGATACCGCCGTAGCCGCCCTTCTGGTAGGCAAAACCAGCCGTGCCTCAGAACTTGGAATCAGTCTGCACCTGGATCCCAGGAGTACGCTCTCTGCCGACGGTCGTTTCCTCCCCTCTGGAGTGCTGGTCACCATCCTGGGCAATCTCATTGAAAATGCCACTGAGTCACTCAACCGCTCCACCTGGAAGCAAAAAGAAATTTCTGTCTCCATCCGAGAGAAGCCGGACAGCCTCCTCCTCTGTGTGGAGGACACTGGCCCTGGCATCCTGCCGGAACTGCTCCCCTTTATTTTTGAACCCAACGTCTCCACAAAGGGAGATGGGCATGGTGTGGGTCTGTCCCGAATCCGAGAACTGGTCAACCTGTACCACGGGCAAATCAGGGTGGAGAGTGAGCCAAAATCCGGGACCGCTTTCTTCCTCTCCTTTCAGATACCAGAGGAGGAAAACGAAGAACAGGATCCGCCCACCAACACATAAAGGAGTACACCATGCAGGAGATCTATCAGGCCGTGATCGTGGAAGATGATCCCATGATCGCCGCCATCGATCACAAATTTCTGGAACGGGATCCCCGCTTCCATCTGGCCGCCAGCTTCCGCAGCGGCCAGGACGCACTGCCTTGGCTGCTGCGCCACCAAGCAGATCTATTGATTCTGGACGTCTATATGCCCCGCATGACCGGGCTGGAACTCCTTCGTGAACTGCGGGCCTTCGGCATCGCAAGCGATGTGGTGATGGTCACTGCCGCCAATGACAGCAAGACTGTGGATGCCCTTCTAAAGCTTGGGGTTATGGACTATCTTGTTAAGCCCTTTACCGCCCAACGATTCCAACAGGCCCTGGATAGATTCTGTCGGCAGCGTTCCGCCATCGCAACCCACAGCAGCGTCAGCCAGGAAGAACTGGATGTCCTGCTCTCCGGCTCTGCCAGCCAAGATCACATACCAAAGGGCCTCCAATCCCGTACCCTGGAGCGGATCCGAACTCATCTTTCTCAGGCCCCGGCGGAGGGCTGCACCTGTGAATCTCTGGCTGCTAAGGCTGGCCTCTCCTCTGTGACTGTCCGCCGCTATCTCACCTACCTCACCCAACAGGGCGAGGTAATCAGCCAGGTCAATTATGACACCGGCGGCCGCCCCTCTCTCCTCTATCGCCTACCCAACAGCCACCTCTGAATCCGATTCGAGTCTTTTCCTGCCAGTCAACTTGTTCGTTGATCTGGCAGGTTCTTTTTTATTTGACACCCATTCAGATTCAGAAATGGTTCCTCAGCCCAATTTGAAATTTTATCGTGCTCTATCTTGCATTTTTTCTCATCATCCTATATAATGTACCCATTGAGTGAACAAGTGTTCACACAAAACAGACACTTTTCACTGAACCAACACAAGCAATCGAGAGGAGAATGAACATGAAGAAGTTCCTTGCGTCTGCACTTTCCGCCACACTGCTCCTGTCTGCTCTGGCTGGCTGCTCTGGTTCCGGCTCTGGATCCGCTTCCGGCACCGCTTCTGCCGGCTCCGGCACCTCTGATGGCAACAAGGTCGTCAAGATCGGCGTGTTTGAGCCTGCCTCCGGTGACTCCGCTTCCGGCGGCAAGAAAGAGATGCTTGGCATGCAGTTTGCCAACTCTGAGTCCCCCACTGTGGAATTAGGCGGAGAGACCTACCAGGTCGAACTAGTCTATGCTGACAACGGGTCCTCCACCGACAAGGCCCCCTCCGCCGCCTCCCAACTGGTCAGCGAGGGTGTAAGCATCGTTCTGGGTTCCTATGGCTCCGGTGTGTCCATCGCCGCCGGCCCTATCTTCCGTGATGCCGGCATCCCCGCTATGGGTGTCACCTGTACCAACCCCAATGTGACTGCCGGCAACGACCACTACTTCCGCATCTGTTTCCTGGATCCTTTCCAGGGTACCGTTTTGGCCAACTTCGCCACTGAGAAATTCAGTGCCAAGAAGGCATATCTACTGGGCGAACAGGGCAACGAATATGACCAGGGCCTGATCGCTTTCTTTGAGCAGGCATTCACTGCCGCCGGCGGGACCGTAATTAAGGACAGTTTTCCCAAGAACAATTCCGACTTCACCTCTTACCTGAACAAGGCTAAAAGTGAGGGCGCTGAGGTCATCTTCACCCCTGTCTCTATTGCCTACGCCACCCAGATCATTACCCAGTCTGCCAAATTGGGGATCGACATCCCCTTCCTGGGCTCCGATACCTTGGACGATAACAAGGTCCTGGAGGCCGCCAAGGGCACCAATGTACAGCTGTATGTCTCCACCTTCTATCAGGAGGGCGGCAACCCTAAGTTTGACGAGGGCATCAAGAACTACATCAACACCAACGCCGATGCTAAGACTGCCAACGGCGGCGACGACACCATCGCCGCTGTCACTGCCATGGGCTACGATGCCTACTATGTAGCCCTGGAGGCCCTGAAGGCCGCCGGTTCTCCCAAATCCGCTGATGTGCAGCAGGCTCTGTGGGACGTGGAATATGATGGTGTTTCCGGCCACATCGCCTTTGATGACACCAACGGCGATGCGATTCGTGACACCGCCTATATCAAGGTGTGTGATACCGCCGCAGGCACCTGGACTCTGGAGAAGTCTCAGACCGCCTAAAACGCACTGCGGTCTGTTTGGCGGGGGCACT
>ENA-ORUF01003754-ORUF01003754.1-human-gut-metagenome-genome-assembly--contig:-NODE-3754-length-10648-cov-5.950345_pt1 | contig 10648 bp, 5 predicted proteins | sample MGYA00242077_ERZ509203 | MGnify/ENA primary metagenome ERZ509203 (study PRJEB26280, sample SAMEA2338834) | human gut metagenome | biome: human gut; feature: human-associated habitat; material: faeces...
GGGTTACTTGGAAGGTTCACTTTCGCGCTGGGAAACGTAAAGGGACTTGTCGTCTATGTTCAGCACCGGAAGGAACTGCCCGGCCAGCGCGTACAACCGATAGGCTCCGACGATCTCGTTCCCGCGCGCCGTGGCTTCCTGCGTGGCGGAATTGAAGAGCTCGCTCTCGGCGTCCAGCACGTCAAGCAGGCTGCGCTGCCCAAGGTTGAACTGCGCCAGATAAGCATCCCGCGTCTGCGTGTTGTAAACGACCGCTTCCTGATAATACTTACGCTGTTCAATGGCGGCCATGTAACGGGTCCACGTGTCCGCGATTTCGAGATTCAAATCATCAAAGAAGTTATAGGCGGTCTGACGCGCCTGACGGATGCGCGACTCGGCGGCTTCCGTCTCGGCCTTATCCGCACCGCTGTTGAACAGGTTCCAACGCATGGTCGCCATGACGTCGAAACTCGACGTCCAATTGCTCCCCCTGCCGCCGCGATCCGAATAGTTCGGCCCAACCTCAAGATTGATCTTCGGATGGTAGGCCGACTGTGCAAGTTCCTTCTCGCCGCGTGCCGCCCGGATGTCCGCAAGATACGCCTTCAGCTTGGGGTTCCCTTCCTCAGCCGCCTTCATCACCGCGTCGGGGTCGGCAAACATCCCTTCAGGGACATATACTTCCGCAAGCGACGGGGGCACGGGCTTCCCGGTCAGCCGGATATAGGAGGCCTCGGCTTCGCGCAACGAAGCCTCGGCGTCCGTCAGGGTGGACATGGCGCGGGAAAGGCGGCCTTCCGTCTGGGTCAGGTCGGCCGTCGTGGATGCCCCGAGGTTCAGGCGCTCGCGCTGCGAAGCGAGGATTTCCTTATGCCGCGCCACATTCTCCTGTGCGAGGCGCAGGATTTCACGCCGCCGCAGGTAGTCCACATGGGCGATGAGGCCATCCAGACCGAATGAGGTAGCGTTGTCGAACACGCGGTATTCCATCGATTCAACGGTGGCTTCTCCAGTACGGACACGGCTGCGGGTGGCGAAGCCGTCCCACAGGGGCTGGGTCAGGGTAATGCCCACACCGCTCGCCGCATACATGCCCTTATCCGAACCGTAGGAGCGCGTGGTATCGTCGCTCAGGCGGCTGGCGCCGTAGCGCCCGGTCGCGTCCACGCTCGGCCCCCATCCGGCCTTTGCCCTGCGCAGTTCATAGCGGGTCACATCCAGATTTTCCTGAATGACCTTGAGTCCCCGGTGGTGGGCGATGGTCTCGGCCACGGTTTCCCGGACGGTGACAGCACTTTCCCGCACGGGCGCGGAAGTCACGGCGGCGTTGGAGGTCGGAGCGGCCGGGGCATTCGTCATTCCGCCGAGACACAGCACCGCCGTCATAAGGATCATCGCAAAGGCTCTACCGTACATATTTTGCTCCTCCGGAGGGCAACTCACCCTCCTGCGTGGCACTCACCCACGCGCTCACTCGGGACATCCCCCAAGCGTTTTCCTAAAAAACCGTACCGCGCACAGGCGGATCGGCGTTTCCCTCGACAAGCGCCCTCTCCTTTCGAAAGACGGGAGGGCTTGCTACGCCACCCCCTCATCCTCTTCAGGCAGGTTGGCGGCGACCCTGTTCCTGCCCGCTTTCTTGGCTTTGTAGAGAAACGCGTCGGACACCTGCACAGCCCGCCGTATTTCCGCATGACATTTCCGCGTTCCGGCGTAATCGGCAACGACGATTTCCGTCACCCCGAGGCTGATCGCCACCCGGATCTCCTCCCCTCTGGTGGAGATCGGTTTTCCCGCGATGCTCTTGCGCAGCCGTTCCGCAACCAATGCCGCCCGGATCACATCCGTATCGTACAGCATGACGAGGAACTCTTCCCCGCCATACCGGCAGCAAATATCTTCAACCCTGAGGCAGTCCAGAAAGCGCTGCGCCACCACGCGCAACACCTCGTCCCCCGCCTCATGGCCGTGCCGGTCGTTGACCTTCTTGAAATGATCGATGTCCGCCATGATAAAGGAAATGCTCTGCCGCTTGCGGCTTGCGCGGGCAAAGCTCTTTTCCGCCAGCGCGAGGAAGCCGCGCCGGTTCGGCAGGCCCGTCAGCATGTCGGTCAGGGACAGGTTCCTGTACTTCTCGATGAGCCTTCTGTTTTCTTGCAGCGTATTGCCGATAAGCTCGAAGTACGTCCCGAGGGCCCCCAGGCGGGGAAGTTCCGGCGTGTCGCCCTCCGCGAGTTCCTTGATCCCCCGCTCGACCGCCTTGAGCCTATCCATGATGTCCTTCAAATACGTAGCCATACAGCCGCAGTTTTCGAAATGGACTCCCAGTTCCCCGTGCGCGATGGATTGCGCGGCCCGGCGCAGTTCGTAAATCTGGAGGCAGAGCTCACGGATCTCCCTATCCTGCACAGGTATTTCGTCGACGATGCGGACCGTACATCCGCTGTCGTTCACGATCCGCGAAATGATCTCAAGAAGCTTAGGCAGAGGTAGATTCGAATACATCGTTTCCCTCCGCGAGTTGTATTTGTTGGGCGCGCCAATGGCTGTAACGGTCCATCAGGAAAGCAATATGCCTTGGTAACAGGGTATTTTTATTGTGTTTCCCAAAAACGGTCTTCCGGGCGTTCCGGCGTATGGAGAGCAGCTCGGATCGCCTTTCGAGCAACAGGGTTATGAGCATGACCCAATTCATCCTGCGCCCGGAGGGGTACAGAAAACCGTTCTGGCCGTCGCTGAGGACTTCGCGGACGGCTCCGGTGTCGGGCGCGAGCACGACGCACCCGCAGCTCATGGCCTCCAAGAGTTCGGAAGGCAGCATAAAGGAAATATCTTTGCAGAGATGCAGCGAGGAGACACACAACAGGTCGCGGTAGGCTCCCGGAGGGAGGAAATCCAGCAGGTGGATCCGGCCCCTCATGCCGGAGGGAAACGCCGCCATGCTTTCCCGGAGGCTATCGAGGCGGACCTCCTTGCCCGTGCTGATAAGAACCACATGGCAATCCGACCGCGCCGAGAGCAGGGACGGCAGCTCGCACCAGAAACCACCCTCCCGCAACCGGGCGGCATCCCGCACGGAAAGGGTCACGATCTCTTGCCGTTCCGTCAGTTCGCAGTCCCCGAAACTGAATCGGCTGGCGGGGGCCGGAGCGAAAAACTCCGTGTCCACACACTTCCGCAGTACGGAAATGAACCCGCGCATCCCTTCGGGGTATTGCTCCCGTTGCCATTCCGTCGTCGTAAAATGGCAGTTACAATCAAAAAAGTTTTTCGCTTGCAGCGTGTTGCGGATATTGCGGGGGGCCAGGGGGATGTCGGGCATGGTGCTGAGAGGATAGCGGGTCTCGGCCTCATCCCGAAAATACCAGTCGGCATACCCGACAAGGAAAGCTTCCGGGAACAGGTTCCGCACAAACAGACCGTTGCCCATAGAACCCGACAAGATCACCATGTCGGGCTCAAACCCTTCCGCAAGCACGCCCATGAGCGACGAAGCCGTGGCCCGGCCGCGCAAATAGGCCATGGTCCAATCCCGTTCCCCGGCGTCAAGGGCGGGGGTCGATATCGATGCCACAGCCTTCTTCCTGTCCTTGGGCTTCTTCAGAAGAACCCTCTTGACGCCAGGGAGCGAGAAATCCCGCCTCCCGTACTCCGACGCGAACAGCACCTCGTTGCCCGGCAGTGCGGCCAACGAGGCAGCCATCGTCCCCAGAGGTCCGGGAAAAGTATAATTCAAAAAGAGGATACGCATAGGCCCTTCGGGCATCCTCCCGGATTGCGCGGTATAGTCGATCCGGGAGGATGCGTGTATGTTACTGTGCGTTTTCCAGAATGAACTTATGGAGCATCGCCTGATCGTCCGTGACGGTTTCCGGCGTGAGGCCATGCACTTGGATGGTAAGGCCCGCATCCGCATTCACGAAGGCGTCGCCCTGCTGTGTCCATGCATCGCTCAACGTCAGCGTTTCCTTGTCCCCGTCAAGGCCGAGCTCTATGCCGTACTGCTTCAGCCCGGCCGTATCCGTAAGCGATAAGGCATGGTCCCCGGAAATCAGAACTTCCACATTTTGGACGATCGGGCCATTATTCGGATCGGTGTTCCGCAGCAGATCGTCTAGGGTCAGGTCCTTGTTGTCGGTAATCAGGAAGTCGATGCCGTCGCCGCCGTCCACAAGGAAGTCGGTGGAGTCGTACTTGATGATGTCGTTCCCGGAGCCGCCGAACAATATATCCCGTCCCTCTCCACCGTCGAGGTAATCATCTCCGCTGCCGCCAAAAAGGATGTCGTTCCCGGAACCTCCGTATAGATGATCGTTGCCGCTGCCGCCGAAAAGGACGTCGTCTCCAGAGCCGCCGTACAAGTGGTCATTGCCGCCCAGACCGAAGAGGACATCGTTCCCTTCGCCACCGAACAGCCAATCGTCACCGTCGGACGAGTTTTCCAGATGCTTTTCGGACCAGTCCGCAAGCTCATGCAGCTTGGCGCTATCGTGGCCCAGATTCAGGATGGCATCGCTCAGGGATGCCGGAGTGACCCCGTGTGAGCCCCCCGTAAGAGTGCCGAGTTCCTGCGCGAGCCGGTGCAGGGTATCGTCTGCGCCTGAAGTATTGCTGCCGTCGCCGATGAGCAGATCGTTGCCGCCCTGCCCATACATGACGTCATTGCCTTCCCCGCCGATCAGGGCATCGGGCATGTCCGGCTTGCCCTCGTTGGCGTTCGGAACCAGCGCGCTGCCTATTTCCTCAGGATGCTCGCGGACGTAGTCGATAACGTCGGCCGTGCTCGGATTGAAGCCGAGCTGCGCCTTCACATACTCCGCGAGGGAGACGGTGGCTCCATCCACGCTGAATTGCGCGGTGTCTCCGAAGACCACGTCATCGCCCTTGTTGGCGAAGATGGTGTCCGAAACGGGCTTCGTCACCGTGGACGAAACAATGGCGTCATACAACTCATTCGCGTTGTTGATGATAGTCGCGTTGTGGGGAGAATCCTCACTCGGGGTATTATCGAACTTGTCGAGCACGTCGAGGTTGTTCGTGCCATTCCCAAGGATGCCTATGGCGTGAACGTCGACCGGGTGGACGCTGTCGTCGATAATGCGGTCATAGACGGCCTCCGCCCTCCTGACGGGATCGCCCCAACCGTTGGACGTATTAGGATCACCGTCAGTAATGAAGTACAGCCTGTTGGCGAAGTCGTTGCCTTCCACTGAGTTGAACCACTGTTGGGCACTCAGAAGCGGATCTTCGTAGTTTGTCGAGCTGTACAGATCCGTAGACTTCAAATACCGATTGATGATTTGATTCAACTGGGCTTCGGTCGTCGTACTGGTCAGAGAGAAGCTCTTGTCGAGATTGACTTCTCCGGCGAACTTGACGAGCTGAATGTTGATGACGGCATCGGTTCCCTTTATGTCGTTCCACAGCTTCGTGATGTACTGGGCAACGGCCTGCTGGGCCGTGTCATAAGAACATCCCTTCTCATACTTATACGCGCACTCACCATTCTTCTTCCATGCGCCCATTGACCATGAGTTATCCAACACAAATGAGATGTTGTAACTCATAGCGACGTTTTCCGTCGTCGTCGCGCCTTGCAGGAGGTCGTCGCCGATGGAGCCCGCGCCGGTCGTAGCGGTCACGTTGACGGTGATGTCTGCGCTGTCGGTCGCGCCGTGCCGGTCTTCCACCCCGTAGCCGAACTGGATAGATTCACTGTTCTTTCCGGTATTCGTAACCGAAATCGTGCCCTTCTGCCAATCGATCGAGAGCTTTGTCGTCTCGTTGTACGAGATGTCCGTGGAAGCATCATGGGAAGTATATGTCTTGCCGCCTATGGTGATCTCCGTGATATGCAGGCCGTCCTTGGACACGGACGCGTCATCCCTGTCCATGTCGTTGTGCAACAGATCCTCAAACGTGATCGTGATCGATGTACTCGGCACCTCTCCCGAGGGGACCGTGCTGCTGATGACCACGTTGTCGGGCGTGAAGACATCGGCGGTATGCTCCACTTCAATGGATGCGGACCCCGTGAGATCCCCGCCCACGGCCAAACCGCCGCTCACCGTGAAATCCTCTCCGGCGTGCACATCGCCCGTGACATACAAGAAGCTGTTCGCGCCGAACCCTTCACTGTTGATGGAGAGGGTGCCGTTGACGATGGTGACGCAATTCAGGGGCGTATTCCCCAGCAGCGAACTGTTTAAATCTCCTTCGATGTACAGCAGCAGGTTGTGTTCCGAGGCGTACTTGACCGCGGCCTGAACCTGATCAGCACTCGTCCCGGAGGAAATCTTCAACGTGTAGATGTGTGCGGCGTCCTTTAAGGTATCCAGTGTCAGGTTGTTGCCGCCCAGATCCGAGAAGAACTTGCCGAAAAGGTCACCCGCAACCCCATCTTCCAAAACAGAGAACGCGTCATCCTGCTTGTCCGTCATCCATCCGGTATGGATACGGTCGCCTACAGTACCGCCCACCGTAATGATGCTGTCCCCGAGCACCGCGCTCGCCGATGCGGAGATGATGCTTTCTCCGGCCACGGCCTTGTCGATGTCATAGATATTGTCCGCCGCTTCTGGAGCGGTATTGGTGACGGCGATATGGACCGTATCGGTTGCTGTATCCAGATCTCCGTCCGTGGCCACCACCTTGAGATCGCCGCCAAATCCTTCCTTGACCTTGGTCGAATCATATTCCAGCGTATAGGAATACCGGAATTCATTGGCGTCGGTCCCAGTCTGGACGACGGTTATGGTGTAGAGGCCGTCCGGGTCCGTATACTGCCAGGAGCCTTCATCGTTCTTTACGAGCGTATGCCCGTCGAACGTGAACGCCGCGTCCCCCGGCCCGTCCGCACCGAAATGCACCATGAATGTATCCGTAATGCTGCCGCTCGCAGAGTCCGCAGCGTGTTCGACTCGATCTCCCTGAACAGTCAGCACCGGCGCGTCGTCAAGCGCGTCCACGGTGATTTGGCCGGTCGCCGTGCCGCCCGTGGTCGTGATGGTCACGTCGAACGCGTCCGCGTGCACGGCCTCCCCGCGCCCCGCGTCGCCTTCGCCGGGGCGGTTGGACGCGTTGCCCGTGGCGTCCACGGGCGCGGTCAGGGTATAGGTGTAGTGCACGGTCCCGTCCGCGTCCATGCCCGTCACCGTCAGCGTGCCGTGCGCGCCGCCGGGCACGGACACCGCGGCGTCCGCCGTCACTTCAACGCCGTTGTGGTACAGCTTGCCGTTTTCCACCTTCAATTCGGCGCCGCCGATGCTCACCGTGGCGTCCGCGCCGTGCAGCTCCATCTTGAACGAGCCGTCCGTCGCGGCTCCGAAGGGCTGCGTGGCCGACGTCTCGTGCTGCGAGCCCATGCCGGGGATGTTGCCCTCGTCCGTGGTCACCACGCTCGAGCCGCCCGAGGGGGCGCCTTCGAACAGCGGGGCCGCCACGGTGTTCACCGTCACCGACTGTTCCGCCGTGTCGCCGTCGCCGTCCGTCACCGTCACCTTGAGTATGATCGTGTCGTTCCGGCCGTCCGTGGTGTTCGAGGACGGGCGCGTGTACGTGAACGCGGTGCCGTTCAGCTGGAACGACGAGCCGTCGCTCCCGCCCGTGAACGTCCATTCCCCGTTGGCCTTCGTGCCTGTGAAGGTCTGGCCTTCCACCTCCACGGTCACTTGCGCGCCCTCGGCGTCCGCGCCGGGCGTGAAGCTCAGGGTGCCCGTGAGCGCGGCCTCGCCGTCGGCAACCGTCGTCTGCGTGGTGTCCAGCGTGCTCAGCACCGGCGCGTCGTCAAGCGCGTCCACCGTGATTTGGCCGGTCGCCGTGCCGCCCGTGGTCGTGATGGTCACGTCGAACGCGTCCGCGTGCACGGCCTCCCCGCGCCCCGCGTCGCCTTCGCCGGGGCGGTTGGACGCGTTGCCCGTGGCGTCCACGGGCGCGGTCAGGGTATAGGTGTAGTGCACGGTCCCGTCCGCGTCCATGCCCGTCACCGTCAGCGTGCCGTGCGCGCCGCCGGGCACGGACACCGCGGCGTCCGCCGTCACTTCAACGCCGTTGTGGTACAGCTTGCCGTTTTCCACCTTCAATTCGGCGCCGCCGATGCTCACCGTGGCGTCCGCGCCGTGCAGCTCCATCTTGAACGAGCCGTCCGTCGCGGCTCCGAAGGGCTGCGTGGCCGGCGTCTCGTGCTGCGAGCCCTTGCCGGGGATGTTGCCTTCGTCCGTGGTCACCGCGCTCGAGCCGCCCGAGGGGGCGTCGTTGAACAGCGGGCGTTCGGGCACTATCACTTCTTCAACGACAGTCTCCTCTTCCTCCACGCCTCTGTTGCCGTAAGCCTCTAATTCACGATCAGGTTCAGCAGCGCGGTTCAAGCTGAGATCAAGGCCGCCAAGACGTTCGACCCCATCCATGAGGGAAGCGTCTGTGTACTCGTGGAAGCGGCCGCCGTCGGCGTTCGAAGCCGCTACCGCCGGACCTGCCGCGGGCATCAGATCGGGTTCGTTAAGGGCTGCAAAAAACTCGGAACCGGAAACGGACGTTCCATCCACGATGAAGTCCGGGATGCTGTCCTTGGAGAAAGTCGTATAAAAATCAGTAAGGGTAATCCGGCTTCCGTCTTCAAAGGAAAGAAGCAGATCATTGCCTTCCTTGGAAAGGACCACGCTGTCCGAAGGAAAATCGAACGCGATGTGGTCAAATTTTTCGCTAGGGATAACCTGATTGGCTCCATTCGCAGGATGTCTGAGAGTAAGGTCTGCCATCATATGCTCCGAATACTGTTAAGTGGATGAAAAAATATCGTTTGGCGAACACCGCGGAACGTTCGCCTCTCATGCCGGACTGAGTATCGACTTCTTGTCCATCACCATGATGGCGCCTTCCTTGTGCCTCATTTCGACAGCGCCTTTGGGCAGGCCGTTCAAAGAGTACGAAAGGAACCATCCATTATCTTTCGTGAAACCAAAAAGTTTATTCCTATCAACCCAAAGGCCGAGGCAGGCTTTCAGGTCACCGGGGGCGGCTATCGGCAGAGACGTGTCAATGAACACATCAATCCCCGAAACGGAGGCAACGCCTTCCCGTCCATGTCTCAACAGTACGTCCAACACCCCTTTTCCGATGAGAAACGTGAACTGCCCGTTGCCGTCTATGAAATAATCCGTGGGATCATACTGAATGATTTCTAAAGGGATATCGCCTTCGTCCAGAGGCGCCTCTTCCGCAAACGCACAAAAAAGGGGCACATCATATTCTTCCTCCGGCCATGTGCAGGACTCAAGAGAGTGCTCTCCCTGCGCAACGGATCCGCACATGGCTTGTAAATTCTCTTGAACGGTGCCTTCATGAAAGGGACATGCTTCCCGCCTCGATGCCGCATCGTCTTTCCGCAACATGGAAACTCCCAAGAGAAGATGGACTAGAAAAATCTGTCCGCCGTGCTTCCAAGATTTCCTGAAAAAACAAAACGCCCCGTGCCGAAACGATGTTTCGGCACGGGGCGTTCTTATCCTGATCGATAGAAGACAATGGGCCCAGAAAAATCAGGCAGAGAGAGAGAGAGAGAGAGAGAGAGAGAGAGAGAGAGAGCATAAAAAAACCTGCCGATCCAATGGGTTACTGTGTGCTTCATATAGAAAACACACGTCTGCACACCAACTTACTCAGTTGCATGCAGCTCCCCAATAAATGGCAGGGAACTTAGGGGATTCATTACTGGAATCCCCATAAAATTATTGTTTAACAGATAACGCTATCACGCTATAGTGTCAAGCTTTTCTAGAACTATAGCATTTTCTATATATTATAAAGAGATAGTTCATCGCGGTATAGGGAACATAAAAAGATTTCCTCAAAAATACCTATGGCCCGCGTGTATTACCTCTTTTGTTTGTAAGATTTTTTTGTAATCAAAACAAATTATTATGATATATTTTATCCAGCAGCATCAAAATGCAAACCCAATATGAAAGCGGCTCCGCCCGCTATAGGTTTCAAAGCGGAGAACACACCCCCTCCACTTAGGGCACGGGGCCGCCCCGCGGGATATCCCTCCAAAAACATAACCCCCCTGCCGACGACGGGGGAGCGTCCTCGGCAGGGGGCCGGATAGGCCGGGGCCAAGAGGATCTGCCGCCGTGCTCATCAGCGGCATGAAGAACCCCGGCCTTTCCGGAAATCTGATGTACACAAAAGGCTGTATCTCGTTCCGCCGTTTTTCGGCACAGGTGAAACTATCCCGGCATCAAAGGGAATGCCCCTCTCAAGCATTTCCACCTTGAAATTTCGTGCCTGCAATTCGATAACCACAAAAATTTTGAGGAGGAAGAGTGGCACGAGCACGTTGGCAATTCTGGGGAGGGCAGAAACGTGGGGTGTTCCCCTCTCTTCTCTAGAAAGTTTCCCCTCCCCGATGCCTCTATAGTCTTTTCAAACACATCCAAACCGTCTCCGGAGGAAACCCGCCGAAAAGCGGAGCCGCCTCAGGGCGGGCTTCCCTCCCGGGGACGCGTCCGATTGGGGAACAGAGCCGGATGTCAGCCTGCCAAGACGTCCGTGCGGCCCTGCCCCCCTTCCAGAAAACCGGGATTTCCCGCTTTCCTAGAACTTGTAGCCGATGCTGAAGGTGCCCTTGAAGTTGTTTTCCTTCGCTTCGTAGCCCACGCCCTTCCAC